>Ga0255364_10110_pt1 | contig 20248 bp, 16 predicted proteins | sample ANMaggSSYBR01G12_FD_182087 | JGI IMG/M metagenome (GOLD analysis project Ga0255364, IMG submission 182087) | Sediment cell enrichment communities from methane seep in Santa Monica Basin, California, United Staets - ANME aggregate JGI... | ecosystem: Environmental > Aquatic > Marine > Cold seeps >...
GCCATCTGCTCATACAGCGACCAGCGTTCATTAATACTCTTTTGAGCTGATTTCATCAATTCTTCAGCTCGGTCTTCATTGCTCCTGAGAAGTGTGTTGAAACGAACTTCGTTATAAGCAAAATCTTTGAATGGAACACTGGGAGCCTTTGAATCCAGCTGGAGAGGATTCTTGCCTTCCATCGCTCGGGCAGGATTGAAACGGTAAAGCGGCCAGATACCAGATTTAACCGCTAAATCTTGTTGTTTATGTTGTAAAGCCATATCAAACCCGTGAGCTATACAAGGGGAGTAAGCCAAAATCAGAGAGGGACCGTCATAAGCCTCAGCTTCAATGAAAGCTTTTAGAACCTGATTGTCATTGGAACCCATAGCAACCTGAGCTACATAGATATATCCATAAGACATCGCCATCATGCCCAAATCCTTGCGGGGGAGTTCTTTACCGTCAAAGGCGAATTTTGCAGTCGCGGCGAGAGGTGTTGCCTTGGAGGATTGTCCGCCAGTGTTAGAGTACACTTGAGTATCCATAACTAACACATTGACGTTTCGGCCAGAGGCCAGTACATGATCCAGACCGCCATATCCAATGTCGTATGCCCAGCCATCACCACCAAGAATCCAGACATCCTTGCGGACTAATTTATCTGCGATGCTGAGAAGGTCCTTGGCTTTAGGTCCTTTTTCTTTAGCTAGTTTCTTGCGCAGTGTTTCAATTCGATCTCGTTGAGCAGCGATTCCGGCTTCGTCAGATTGATCAGCATTGAGAATTTCATCAACTAATTCTTTACCAACTACATCGCTTAATTGCGTAAGTAATTCTTTGGCGTATTCCATATGTTTATCAATTGTCAGGCGCATCCCCAAACCAAACTCCGCGTTGTCTTCAAAGAGGGAGTTATTCCAGGTTGGCCCGTAGCCGTCATTGTCGCAGTGGCAATCACAGCCCGGTCGCCAAAGAGCTGCGTAAGCAGCTTCACATAGGGTGTTTCACCGCATCCAGCGCAAGCACCCGAGAATTCAAACAGGGGTTGCAAGAACTGAGAATCTTTGATCCGGTTGAGTTTAAGTTTGGATCGATCAATTTCTGGCAGAGAAAGGAAGAAATCCCAGTTTTTGCTTTCCTCCTCGCGAAGAGGTGGTTGGGAAACCATTTGCAGAGCCGGCTCGTCTTTATCTTTTGCAGGGCAGGCATCAACACACAAAGTACATCCGGTGCAATCTTCAGGAGCAATCTGAATGGTGTAGACTAGTCCCTCGAATTCGCGTCCTTTGGCATCAAGTGATTTGAAGGTTGGGGGAGAATCTTTCAGTAAATCGGGCTCATATACTTTGGGGCGTATAGCCGCGTGCGGACACACAATTGCACACTTGTTGCATTGAATGCAGGTGTCAGGATTCCAGGCCGGAATTTCAAGCGTAACGTTGCGCTTTTCCCACTTTGTGGTTCCGGTTGGATAAGTGCCATCGTCTGGAAACACGCTGACAGGTAAATTGTCGCCATAGCCCGCGAGTATCTCTCCAAGCACATTCTTAACAAAATCTGGCGCTTCGTCTGGAACAGTGGGCCGCATGTGGATGCTGCTGTCCGCTTTTTCCGGAACTTCTACTTTGTGTAGATTGGCAAGCGATTGGTCAACTGCTTCATAGTTCTTTTGGACAACATCTTTACCTTTTTTACCGTAAGTTTTTTCAATGGCCTGTTTGATGGCCGCAATGGCTTCGTCACGGGGTAATACACCGCTAATTGCGAAGAAACATGTTTGCATGATTGTGTTGATGCGGCTGCCCATGCCGGTTTCTTTTGCCACATCATAAGCATTGATTATGTAAAGCTCGATCTCTTTCTTAATAATGGTATCTTGAACCTTAAGTGGAAGGTAATTCCAGACAACATCAGACTCGTAGATACTGTTCAGTAAGAAAATAGATCCCGGTTTAGAATATTTCAGCATTTCAATCTGTTCCAGGAAGCTAAATTGATGACAAGCCAGGAAATCGGCTTCATTTTCTCCAATTAAGTAAGGCGCATTGATCGGGTTTCGACCGAAACGGAGGTGAGAAATAGTTTTTGCCCCGGATTTTTTCGAGTCATAAACAAAATACCCTTGAGCATAATTTTCAGTTTCTTCACCAATGATCTTAATTGAGTTTTTGTTAGCTCCTACAGTGCCATCAGAACCAAGCCCAAAGAATACGCTGCTGATTGTGTCTGACTCCTCAATTGAGAATTCAGGGTTGTATTCAAGACTAGTGTGGGTCACGTCATCAATAATCCCGATGGTGAAGTGGTTCTTGGGATTATCCTTCTTGATTTCATCAAAGACACCCTTGACCATAGCAGGGGTGAATTCCTTGGAAGACAGGCCGTAGCGGCCGCCGACTATCAGGGGAGCAGATTCCTTGTCCATGCCTTCTACAATCGCAGTGACAACATCATTGTAAAGAGGTTCGCCAAGAGCACCCGGCTCTTTAGTTCGATCCAGAACGGCAATTACTTTCACGGAATCCGGTAAGGCATCTAGCAGGTGACTTATGGAGAAGGGGCGGTATAAACGCACTCGTATAACACCGACCTTTTCGCCGCTCTCATTGAGGTATTTTGCGGTGGCATCTGCGGTTTCTCCGCCAGCTCCCATCAGAATAATTACCCGATCCGCATCTTTGGCACCGAAATAGTCGAACAAGTGATATTCTCGTCCAGCCAGTTTGCCGAATTTATCCATTGCCTTCTCAACAATTTCAGGGCAGGCAATGTAGTATTTGTTGACAGTTTCCCTGGCCTGGAAGAAAATATCCGGGTTTTGGGCGGTTCCCCGCAGGACGGGTTTGTCAGGATTCATGCCCCGGGCACGGTGATCGTGAACAAATTTATCATCTATCATTTCCCGCAGCACTTTATCTGAAAGCATCTCAATCTTGTTGATTTCGTGAGATATTCGGAAGCCTTCAAAGAAATGAATAAAAGGAACTCGAGATTCCAGAGCTGCCGCTGTAGCAATCAGGGCAAAGTCATGAGCTTCTTGAACCGAGCCGGACGAAAGCTGCCCAAAACCGGTTGATCGCGCAGCCATAACGTCTGAATGATCACCAAATATGGATAATGCCTGGGCCGCAACGGAACGCGCGGAGACATGGAACACCGTGGGGGTTAACTCAGCGGCAATTTTAAACATATTTGGCAGCATCAACAACAGCCCTTGAGAAGCTGTAAAAGTAGTTGATAAAGCGCCTGTCTGCAGGGCGCCATGGATTGCACCGGCAGCACCGCCTTCAGACTGCATTTCGATCACGTCCGGAATGGTACCCCAGATGTTGGTCTTTCCCTGTGCTGACCAGGCGTCTGCATGTTCACCCATCGCTGAGGAGGGTGTGATGGGATAAATTGCAATCACCTCATTAATCTTATGGGCAGTTGCTGCAACTGCTTCATTGCCATCAATCATTTTAATATTTTTAGCCATTTACTTTACTCCATTAGATAAGTGTATATATAGTGTTTAAGCAGGTGGAGCATGTGCTTAACTCAACTTGTAATTATAATCGATTTCTCTCAGCTTGTGAAAAATTTATTTATTGTTTTTTATCCCCTGGGAAATAGCATCTTCTCCGAATCTTTCTCTTAAATCCTTCAGTGCCTGCTGAAGCTGGAGGTCTTTTTTCACTTCTGGATCCCAGAGTCCCAACTGTTGGGCTTCGGTATCCAGATTGCTCATACCAACACCGACCAGCCGGACCAGCCGCCCTTCTTCCCAAACTTGATCCAGCAGGGATGAAGCGGTTCGTTGAAGGACGTCGGCATCGTTGGTGGTTTTTGGCAATGTTTTTTGCCGGGTTAAAGTTGTGAAATCTGACCAGCGAAGTTTGATCTGGACCGTTCTGCCTTTGAGGTTTTTCGAACCCAAACGCTGGGCAACTTTCTTGGCGAGTTTATTAATCGATTTCAGCACATCGCTTTTTCGTCCGATATCTTCGCGGAAAGTCTGCTCGTTGCTGATTGATTTAGTCTTCCGTTTTTTGACAATATCCCGCTGATCAATTCCCTGTGCTCTCCGGGAGAGATCGTACCCGTGTTTTCCAAAAGTCCTGGAGAGTTCAATGACAGAGTAAGCCGCCAAGTCGCCAATAGTGTGGATGTTTATTCCTTCCAATCGCCCTTTGGTTTTAGGTCCCACTCCCCATAACATATCCACTGGTAAAGGAGCGAGGAAATTGGCTTCCTCTCCGGGCGGGACAACTGTAATGGCGTTAGGAGGACGATCACCAGCTGACCCGAGTTTGCCGACGTCGGTGGCGATTTTAGCTACCAGCTTGTTACCGGCAATGCCAACTGAATTTGGCAGATCAAGCTCTTCCAGGATAGTTCCCTGAATCTGAAGGCCAATTGCCCTGGGAGAGGGTCCCAGTTCAGTGATATCCAGAAAGGCTTCATCAATGGATATTTGTTCTATTTGCGGTGATAGCGCGGTAAGACAGGCCATCACTTTCCTGGAATAATGCCCGTAGGAACGATGATCACCGGAGACAACAATCAGGCCGGGACAGAGCTGGACTGCTTTAGCCATCGGCATAGCGGAGTGGATGCCTTGCTTACGGGCCGGGTAGGAAGCGGAGGTAACTACTCCCCGTCCGGTTGGGGATCCTCCAACCGCAAAGGCTTTCCCGCGTAAACCAGGATCCTTGATTTCTTCTACTGCACAGAAGAAAGCATCCAGATCAAGGTGGAGAATTACGCGGGAAGAGTCCATTTTTGATAGTTATTTCTCGGATGTATAAGGTTTGCGCAGCTGAACTGGTTGTGTTTTGGCACGGACCTGCAGGTTGATGACCTCCACAAATACGGAGAAACCCATCGCGAAATAGATATAGCCTTTGGGGATATGGAATCCCAAGCCGTCTGCCACCAGGGTGAAACCAATCAGCAGCAGGAAACTCAGGGCGAGGATTTTCAGGGTTGGCCGGTCATTTACAAACGAGCTGATCGGGCCGGCAGCAAACAGCATGATCGCCACTGAAATTATCACGGCTGTAATCATGATGGCAACTTCATCCACCATACCGATAGCCGTGATGACCGAATCCAGGGAAAAGACAATATCCAGCAGCATGATTTGAATGATGACTCCAGTTAAGGAGGGGGTAACTTTCTGGGAGGCATGCCCTTCTTCTCCTTCCAGCCGTTCATGGATTTCAAAGGTGCTTTTTCCTAACAAAAACAAACCGCCTGAAATCAAGATCAGGTCTCTTCCTGATATGTCATAACTAAATATTGAAAAGAGAGGAGCGGTTAACTGGGTAAGCCAGGTTAGAGAGAACAAAAGCAGGATGCGGGTGACCATCGCCATCACCAACCCTGTCTGGCGCCCAAGTTTCTGTTGTTTTTCCGGGAGCCTGCCCGCGAGAATGGAAATAAAAATTATATTATCGATACCCAGGACAATTTCCAGGGCTGTAAGCGTGAGCAGTGCAATCCAGGTTTCGGGGGATGAGAGCCATTCCATTGTTTAATCCTTTTCTAGCGTAGTTTCATTAAAGTTGCTGCTGTTATGATACACCAAAAACACAGCAGCCAACATTGATTGCAGCCGCAATCAATGTTGGCCTCAATTACAAGTACAGCAGTCAGGCTTACCGTTTTTTCTGGATTAAATCAGCAGGCGGTACCTGTTGCCTTACTATCCGGTTTCTTGCCAGCCCCGCTTAATCCATTAAAAGTCGGGATTATATTAAATTGGCCTGAAAGTTATTCCAGGGACGATTCAATATTCAGAATATAATACCATCGAGAGAGTGGATTGCACCCCGTAAGCCGGACAAATAAATAAAACTCTCTTTGAATAAATTAAACAAGCTGACATCTGTGAGTTCCATAGGCGACAGTTTTATTTTAGGTGCCGACTGCCCTTTACCCGAAGGGTAGATGCAGCATCCTGAGCCCTTCGATTTCACTTAGGACAGGCTCATCGAAGGGCCATCTTTCCTGGACAAGGTTTCCATGTCTCGTTTCAAACGCCCCAGGCATCCTGAGTAGCTCTGAGTGTGTTTTACGAGGAGCGTATCGAAGGGAGCCGGTTTTCACAAAAACTATTTTCTACAATCAAGTTTCTTTGCTAGATACCTGATCAGATCCCTTCCTTTATTATGAGTATAGATAAACAGGTGCCCTTCGATATACCCTCACTTCGTTCGGGTTACTCAGGACGCCTGTTTTTTTTCATTCCCCTGGTATTTTTTATTAATCTACGGGATAAGAGGAAAGTTTAAGCATCGACGGAGGTCGATGCTCGGTCTGAGCCCCTCGTCAAGCCTGTCCTGAGTGGACATCGAGCACTTCGCTCCTCTCTGAATAAACTCCGCCGAGATGGAAATCGAAGGGCTCGAGATAAACTCCGTCGAAGACCCAAAGCCAGGACTTTTGCGTAGCCCTTCAATAAATTCAGGGCTAATCCTGGCGGGGCAGTCCCCTGAAACCTTTGTATGAGAGGTGTTTCTTTATTTATTTAACCTGGATTTCTACTACTCCCTTAATCTGAACGCTGCCTGGGAACCCTGGCAGCACCATGCGCAGTTCCTCGCCATCAAAAGCTACAATACAATCCGCGCATCCTTCCAACTCAGCCAGGGAGAGCTCAGCTTCATACCCGTCACTGGCGATAAAGACCACTGTGCCGCCCGCTGCGCCTGCTTCATTAAGCAGATCTATGACCAGGACACCTGTGTATTCAGTTGTGGATCCATCTTTATTTGTGGCTTCAGACACAATGGTATCCATACCTTCCAGCTGCTCCATGCTAAAAGCGGTTTCTCCAACCTTCAAGGCAGAATCAACTGGCGCTTCAGCAGCTTCATCTACAACAGGCGCTGCTTCCTCCACAACCGGAGGTTCTTCCCCGCCCCCACAGCTGACCAAGAAGGTTGAGATAATGACTAAGGTAATCAGTAATCCAAATTTATGTTTCATCTTTTACTCCTTGATCCAGTAATTATTGATTGACCTGGATTTCTACGACTTGAAATACCCACCGGTTCGCTGGAGTATCCGGGGTGACCAGCCGGATGGGGCCCTTGTCAGGGGAGACTTCTGCTATCCACTCTCCGCTGTCTTTCAGGGCAATAATGCCGTCAGTTAGCTCATTGGCTGAAATTTCAATCGCGTATCCATCCACCGCTATAACAGTGATGGTGGCGAAATCGTCTGCTCCAGCTTCACTGAGCAGTGAAGACAGATTCACTCCACTCCAGGAAGTTACCTCATCTTCCCCGACAGATTTTGCCATCAGGATCTCAGTTAAATCCACCATTTCTCTGGAAGCCAGGTTGTCGTAGGTGAACGCCAGGGGGGTTTGCACATCTCCGCTGATCTTGAGCTCCCATTCTACTTTGGGAATACCGGGACCACAGGCAGTTAAGCTCAGCAGCAGCCCGGCCACAAGCCCTAAAATGATCCACTTTTTATATTTCATGCTTTCTCTCCTTTCTATTAATATGATTGAGTTAATTATTCCTTGATTGTGATCCAGATCGGGATCAGCATATCCCGGGGGATGAGATGGCCGTGATTGCCGACCCTTCCCTCCTCATCCACTATGTGCATGCCGTGATCCGCGAAAATTATTACCAGGGTGCCGGCTGGGAGCCGCTCCAGTATTTGCCCGACCGCCAGGTCCACCTCTTGGATTTTTTCCTCCTCGCCAGGGGATCCAGGCCCCAATTTGTGGCCAAGATCATCAATCCCGTGAAAATGTACAAAAAATAAATCCGGCATACCTTCGTCGAGTACTGCCATAGCATTTGACAGCACATTATCATCGGTACCCCCATTTCCATCCCTGTCCCCAGAGAGCTTCAGCTCAGATCCCTTGAGATTAAACGCCAGGGCCTCCCCTTCTACTGCGACCACCCGCAGACCGGCTGCTTCTGCGTTTTCAAACAGAGTTTGATGATCAGTTATCCGTATTCCCCGGGTTTCCACTCCATGGACTGACGGATCCGCCCCTGTTAGCAGGGATGCGCTGGAAACAGTCGTAATGGGTGGGTAGGTTGTCAGCCCGAGCAGGGGGGGATCCAGTGCGCCCATAACAGGAATCAAGCCAGCTGCCAGGGATTCCTGGTAGCGGATGTACCCAAACGCGTCCAGGAAAAGTATCAAAACATGTTCCGCTGATTTTGAGGTCAGGACATTGCCTTCAGTCAGATTGGGAGGTTCTATCCCCAATGCTGCTGCCACGGTGGGCGCGATATCACATATACAGACTTCCACCTGGGTTTCCCAGGGGGAAGGTTCAATTGTCAGGGAAAGTGGTTGATATTCTATGCCGTTTATCAAAACCAGGCCATCTTCTCGCAGCCAGGTGCTCTCAACAACTTCAGACCAATCAAATCCAATATTGGTCCCTTGTTGATCAGTAAGCACAATTCGGTCAATCACCCGGAAACCTAAACCGTAAAGGATCTGTTCCAACAAAATGACCTCATCAGAGGACTCTGTTCGAAAACGCGAGTATGAATCCCAGGTCTGGTTGTCCAGAGTGTAAATTTCACCTCCAGGTTCATTCAGCGTAAATTCCCAGTGGCGAACGCAACTGGTACTCAAAACAGAAATAACTACCAAACTTAGCAGCAGGAATAAACGGGAAATTCGGTTCATAATTACTCCGTCCTCATTTTAACCACACCGGTTATCCAACCTGATCTTGCCCGTTCCGGCAGCACCAGGGTAGTTCCAGCAGGAGTTGAGATAAGCACAGCAAATTTAATTTCTTCGAAGGTGAACTTGTGAGTTTCTCCATTCTCATCAGTCACTATTAACAGGCTGTATTCTTCCCCTGCAAATAGATCAGTCAGCGCAGCTCCCCATAAGAGGAAGGCGGTTTCCGCTTCCCGAATCTCTCCATCATCCGGACTGACAAACATCACCTTGGCTTGCTCAACAATAACCTTTCGAGTAGGTCCCAGCATCAGCCTGCCTATGGAAGTATCTTCACCATTGATGGTCAGGTTTTGATCTTTGCCAACCACCACCATTCCGGTCAGCCCCTTCAGCCAGGTAGAAACATGCAGATCTTCAGCGGCAAACCGGATTCCATCACTGAATGGAAGCAGCATGGATTGCTCTGTGATATTTTCTTTTTCTATGGTGATTATTCCGCCATCGTTGGAAAGAAGAGTGACACTCTCAAACTCGGTCACGCCCTGCCCCTCCAGGAAATCCAGCAGATTGAGATGAGTGTTTGGGTGATCCCTGTATGGCAGCACCTGGTTGACCTTCACAAAACCCGGTTGGGGAACATCTCCAGTGAAAGTGATCTGGTTAAAGAACGGCAAGTCAGCAAATTCAATCGCCCCATGTTCATCATGGCAGGTGGAACAATCGTGAAAATCCTCTCCTTCATGGCATTCCGCACACTCGTTCATGGTAACCACATCATGCTTGAGCGTTTCCAGGGAGTAATGGCTCACCAGGCGAATCGGCAATCCCTGCTCCCACCCTGCAAGGAACCCCGCTGCGATTAAAACCAGGGCAGCAAGACCAACCCCCAACCAGACAAATAATCTCGGCGCATTTTTTCCAGACAAAGTTTAGACCTCCATTGTTTTGATGACGATGACGGCAGTAATTAAACACACCAGTCCCAATCCTGCCAGAATATCCCCCCGGGTGGTTTTTTGAATTCTGTAATACGTCCTGGTGGGATACTTGCCATAGCAGCGACCTTCCATGGATATGGAAAGAGCGTCCACCTTGCTCATTGCTGAGACCAGCATTGGCAGCAGGAGAGAATTAACGGATTTTAACAGGTCCCTGAGACCCTTCTGTTGGTAGGTAACACCCCGAACACGCTGAGCCCGGTAGACGATCAAAGCTTCTTGCTCAAAGAGCGGGATCATGCGCAAGGCGGTGACAAGGGTAAACCCATATCGGTAGGGCAGCCCTGCCCGCATTAAGGCATAAGCCAGTTCATTGGGTGAGGTAGTTAACACGAACAGGTAGCCTAAGAGAATCACGGTCAGGAAACGAGCGGCGAGATAAATCCCCCGGGTGATTCCTTCACCTGTAATCTCAAAAGGTCCAATCTTACTTACCAGGTTTCCGCTGTCGATAAAGAGGATTTGCAGCAGGGCAATCAGCAGGGCAGTCACCAGAAGAGCTCTCGCGCCGCGCAGCTCCGTGAGTTTTATCCCCAGCAAGGGAAAAAAACTCAACAAGAGAATTGTTAAACTCAGATTGAATCCAGGATACTGAATTACAAACACCAGCCCGGTTAATGCCACCAGCCAGGCAACCTTAATCAGAGGGTGCAGGGTATGTAGGAGAGAAGTTCCCGGATGGTAAATAATCCGCGGCTTCATAATCCACCGCCTGGTAAATAGGTTTCTTTCCCCAGCTTTTTCAAGGCAGCTAACCCTTCTGCCAGGGGCTCATCGATCTCCAGCGTTCCCCCGGATAAAAACAACACCCGGGTTGATACATGTGGGTAATAGGACGGATTGTGATTCACCATAATAACGCTGCCGCCCTTCTCAACGTACTCACACAGCAGATCCAATAGAAATCCGGCATTGTCGCGATCCTGACCGATAAAGATCTCGTCCAACAACAATACTGCCGGCTGGTAAGAGAGCACCGAAATCAAGTTCAAACGCCGTTTCTCTCCGTAGCTCAACCGGTAGGGATGATCCGCTTCTTTATCAGTCAATCCAGCCCTGTGAAGCAGTGATCGGGTGTGGCTTTCATAATCACCGGGATCAAGCTTAAAGTTTTTCGGTCCCAGGATTGCTTCCTCCCAGACGGAAGAAGCAAATAGTTGGTGATCGGGATTCTGAAAAACCAGGCCTATATCTTTACCGAGGACTGATAATTTGGTATCCTCCAAAGCCCTGCTCTGGAAGCGAATGCTGCCCTGTGATCGCTCAACCAATCCCATTAAGCTCAATAAAAGAGTGCTTTTCCCCGATCCGTTATCCCCCATCAGGCTGACCAATTCGCCTTTGCCTAGTTTAAAAGAGACTCCGGATAAAATAGTTTTATCTTCATAAACAGCAGAGAGGCCCTCAACTTCGATTAACGGGGAAGGGGAAAAATTACTGTAAACAGGCCTGAGGATTTCCAGGTCACCGTTATATCTCTGATCTGGTTGCTGCTCCAGGATGGTTCCCATACCCATTTCTATCAGCCGTGGTTTTGCCTGGCCCAGGAAATCTAATTTGTGCTCAATTACCAGAACAGTTAGATTGGTTTTCTGCTGCAGTTCTAAAATAATTTCAAAGATCTGCTGTGTGGCAGGGGGATCGAGATTGGAGGTAGGTTCATCAAATACAATCACCCCGGGTTGGGCGGCAAGAATAGCAGCCAGGGCAATCCTCTGCTTCTCACCGCCCGAAAGAGTGCTCAAGGGACGCTCACGAAGGTGTTCCGCTCCCACCGCATCCAGTGACCAGGTCAAGAGGTTCTCAATTCTTTCCGGAGGGAGCTTTCGGTTTTCCAGGCCAAAGACAATTTCATCCTCAACCATCAAAGTGCAGAATTGGTTTTCCGGGTTCTGCTGGACCAGGCCGACCACATCAGAAATCTGGTAAATTGGCTCCTTGCTGGGATCCATCCCGTTGATCTCCACCTGGCCCGATATTTCTCCATCGTATTGTGAAAACAGAAATCCCGCTATTGCCAGCGCCAGGGTTGACTTCCCGCAGCCGGAAGGTCCGGTCAGCAGGATAAATTCCCCTTCGTTTATATCCAGGTTTACATCCTGGAGCGCGTAGCGATTGCTTCCCCTGTAGCGGTAACTGAAATCTCTCAGACTGATCATTGCGGGATTATTTGCTCCACCTCAGGCAGGTACACTTCACCATCCAGGTGAGCGATTGTGTAAGTGATTGTTCCTTCATCCAGGATGATGAAAATCCGGATACCATCATCGCTCCAGACCTGTTCTACGGAGAGGATTGCCTGATTTCCCCCCTTGCTAGTAAAGACCACCTCTGTGAAATTAGAGGGTAAAGATATGGATTCCAGGACAAGCCTGAGCGGGACGCCCTGGTATTTTTTTGAACCATAACCGGCATCCAGAGTAGTGCTGTCCATTTCCTGGGTCCAACCCGAAGCGTTAAATATTAACTCCTCTCCATTGTTTTTAATCAGCAGGGCTCCTGCTTTAACAACATTGATCTTCACCACGCCGTTGACCCAGGCCTTATTACTTTCAGGGCCCACCATGTTGTAAACCTGGTTTTCTCCCTTCCCCTGGGATTGAAGAATCAGGTTTGAATTCCTGGATAATTCCTCCGCGGAGATGTAAAAAGTGTATCCATCTAATGCCTCAAAGGTGATATAGTTGGCATCCGGATCAGGTTCAGCTCCCTCAAGTATCCTTTGCAGCGAATAACCCCGGTAGGAAACAGTGACACCTCCCTGCATAAATTCAACTTTCTCTTCCTGAAGGGTATCCTTCCCTGCCGTGAACTCATAGGGCGAAGAAACCGCGCCGGTGATGGCTACAGATTCTGTGCCGCTCCGGGCAATTTTCAGATAACCAAAGATTCCCCCGGACAGCAGGACCGCACCTGCCAGCAGGATCCAGAGTGTATTCCTTCCTATAGGTTGCGATTCCTGATTTTTTACGACTCCGGAACGGCGCAGTGTAGACAGCAAAGCAAAACCGAGGATCCCGGCAAAAATAACTCCGGATACAAATGCCACCAGCGCGATTAAACCAATGACGCCATAGGTCAGGATATCGGCTGGAACCGCTGTAAATAGCTGAAACACAAAAATGTTTGACGCGGAGGCAATTCCACCCGCAAAGGCATAAGGGAGCCAGTGATCTCGCTTCCGGAACGGCAGCATACCCAGATCTACCATCAGTCCGGCTACAATGTTCACCAGCAGGACCAGCAGACCGTGGGTATTGCCGGTGAACAGCTCCACTGCACCTTTCAATATCCCGGTGATGGTCCCAGCTCCCTGCTTTTTGGTGAGTCCAACCGCTAGCACCAGCCAGAGCACGTGCAGACCGGCAGCCCACTGGGTTGTGCCGGCAAAACCCAAAACGGATTGGAAAAAATCACCGATGAAATTGATATAAGTGCTGGCAATTCCTCCCAGGGCGGCCAGGGCAGCCATCAGCAGCAAATCACGGGTTGTATAGTAATATTTTCTTTGTTTCATAGTGAACTTCATTTATGATTATATTATTTAACCATAGAATATTATTTTTGCAAATAGGGTATTAAAAAAAAGAGAATGATTCACATAATATTAGCGCTTGATCAGTGTTTTCCACTTGTCTTGACGATCTTTTTTTGATAGGTTTCCAGCCAATCCATAATAAATTGAGCCTGGTTGATGCGGAAATCATATACCAGTCCCAGGAAGGGGTCTTTCTCACCGGCTTTTTCCTTTTCCCATTCGGTGATCATTTTCAGGAAGGTTTCCTGCTGAGCGTGGATCAGCTCAGCAGCGTTAGGCAGAACCAGCCAATCATAAAATCGCAGCTTGGCAAGCAGCTCCACTCGGGCTGCCCTGAGAGAAGGTACCGGTTTCCCCACCCAATCCAGAAAAGTTTCCTGTCCCTGTTTTGTGAGGTGGTAGACCTTTCGGTCTGGCCGGTTTTTTTGCCGCTCCAGTTTTGTTCTCAGCAGGCCTTGTTTTTCTAGATCGGAGAGTGTGACATACAGTTTGGTTTGACCGGCTTTCCAAATCATCCCAAACTTATCAGACAGGGTTTGATCCAGCTGATAGCCGTGTCCTGGCCCCTTCATCAGCAGACCCAGCGCCAGGTAGCGCAGCGGATAGGATCCAAAACCAGTACGTTTTTTTGAACTCACAAGGTCTCCTATGCCTTCTATTTATTTAAAGGATTGTTTTCGTTGGCTTTATTATAGCGTATCTACCAGGAATAGACCTCTGGGGTTCTATAAATCCGGGAGGTTTCAAATGATGGCATCTGCAAATAATTCCAGAGGGTGAATTGCCTCCCGCTTTGCAGTGTGTTGAATTTGTTCTCTGCAGGATGTTCCTGAGGCGCAGATGATTACCTCGAGATCCGCATCGCGCACTTTTGGAGCAAGTGCTAATTCCGCGATCTCTAATGAAAATTCATAATGTTCTTTTTCATATCCAAAAGCGCCAGCCATGCCGCAGCATCCGGCTTCTGTTTCCTCTACCTTGCAGCCCGGGAGGAATCCCAGCAATTTAATCGTGTCCTCAGTCCCAAAATTTGCTTTTTGTTGGCAGTGACCGTGGTAGAGCACACGGCGGGGCTGGTCATCAAATTGGAATGAAATTTTTCCGGCATCGATTTCCTGGACAAGATATTCCTCTACCATCAGGGCTGATTGGGCTATTAAATCCGACCCGGAACCTGGAACTAAATCCCGGTATTCTTTTTTCAGCATTACCACCACACTGGGCTCACAGCCGACGATAGGTATTCCTTTTTCAGCATAGGGTGTCAGGATCTCCAGGTTTTGTACTGCAAGCTTTCTGGCTTTTTCAAGCATACCTTTAGAGAAAGCAGGCCTGCCGGAATCAACTTTTTCGTTGAGCACAATTAGATCCACCCCGGCTTTTTCAAAAATCTTTACAACTGCCTGTCCGATATGTGGATAGTTGTATTCCAGGTAAGTGTCATAGAAGAACACCACCTGCTGGTTTTTTTGAGAGCGCGCTGACCGGGATTGTTTTCCATACCAGGAAGTAAATGTCTCTTCAGCGAATGATGGCATTTCTCTGTCTGGATGGATCCCAGCAATCGAAAGCAGGTGCCGCGCGGGTCCTTGAAGTATAGGATTCACCAGGAAGGAGAAAGGTTGAGCAAGTTTGCTGATCAGGGCAATGTTGGCGAAGATTCTGTTTCTGAGCGGGATTCCGTGAACCCGGTAATATTGGTAGAGGAACTCCGCCTTTAACTTGCTCATATCCACAGCGGAGGGGCATTCATTCAGGCATGCCTGGCAGGAAAGGCAAAGATCCAGGGCCTTATACAGATCTGGGGATGCCATCCCTTCCGGACCCAGTTTTCCGCTCATGGCTGCTCTTAGCAGATTGGCTCGTCCGCGAGTGCTGTGTTTTTCATCCCGCGATGCCTGGAAGGATGGGCACATTACTCCGTCCTCAAGCTGCCGGCAGACGCTGGCTCCGTTGCACATTTCTACCGCTCGGTCAAATCCCTGGTCTTTCTGAAAATCCAGTAGTGTTTTTTGCGGTTTGTGAAGGGCGCGGTAATCTGGTCCATAGCGCAAGAGATGGCTGCTGTCCATGGGCGGGGGATCGATAATTTTGCCCGGATTAAACAGATAGTCAGGATCGAAAGTTTCCTTGACCTGCCGGAAAGCAGCAGTGAGTTCAGGTCCATAAAGCTGCTTCATAAACTCTCCGCGGGCAATACCTTCACCATGTTCGCCGCTGGTTGTGCCCCCGTATTTAAGCACTAATTCCAGAGATTTTTCTGCCAGCAATCGCATTTGCTTCAGCCCATTTTCATTCTTTAGATTTACCTGGGGACGAATATGAAGACAGCCAGCGCTGGCATGGGCATAAAAAGCAATTGAGCCCACTCCGATTTCGTTGGCGAACCGTTTAATTTCCAGGGCATATGATGCCAGGTGCTTGACCGGTACAGCAGCATCCTCAATAAAGGTAGTGGGCTTAGCGTCACCCCGTGCGCTCTGCAGGATCCCTAATCCTACTTTCCGTGCTTTCCAGATTTGATCTTGCTGGTTTTTGTCCGGCAGTGGGATAGTAAATCCAAACTTGGACAAAAATCCTTCCTTGCCGGAAAGTTGCCGGGCATCCTCTCCCTGGTATTCAACAACTAAGACTGCTGCAGGATCTCCCTGGATAGCAGACAGCAGGGAACGGTAGGCAGGGTTTGCTTTTGCAAGTTGAATTAACATGCGGTCAATCAATTCAACCGCGCTGGGGTTGGTTTCTAAAATGGCGGGTACGGATTCCAAAGCTTCTTTTAAATCAGAGAAGTGAACCAGGTAGAGGAAGGTGTTTTCGGGCCGGGGGACAAGGTTGAGTTTGGCAGAGGTCATAATCCCCAAGGTTCCTTCTGAACCAGCCAGGAGAACAGAGGGATTGATATTTCCCTGTTGGGCGAGAACATTCAAATTGTATCCAGCAACATTCCTGAACGTATCAGGGTAATGGGTTGAGATAGCCTCCTGATATTGATCCAAAATTAATGGAAGTGAGTGGTAAATTTTTCCTTCCAGGGAATTCTGCAGCCCTTTGGTCTTTAATTCATTCTCGTTTACTGATTTAAAATTGACCTGGGAAGCATCTGAAAGAACCCCTTCAATTTCAAGCAGATGATCGTGCGCCATCCCATAAAGGATGGAGTGGGCGCCAGTCGCGTTATTTCCAATCACACCTCCCACGGTCGCCCGATCTGCGCTGGCTGGATCGGGTCCGAACATCAAGCCATGCGCCTTAAGATCCCGGTTTAGCAAGCCAAGTATAATCCCCGGTTGGACAGTCACGCTGTTTTGTTCCGGGTTGAGATCAAGAACCTGGTCCATGTATCGTGAAAAATCAATGATCAAAGCCTTGCCAATAGCCTGGCCGGCGAGGCTGCTTCCGGCACCGCGAGGGAGAACTGGCGTTTTATGTTTCCTGGCGATTTCAACCACTGCTGCGACTTCGTTTTTATCCCTGGGCCAGATCACACCAACCGGCATTATCTGGTAAATGCTGGCATCTGTGCTGTACAAAAGACGGGTGATTTTATCGGAGGTGACTTCCTGAACTGCTTGCTGTAAATCAAAAATCAGTTCTGCAGAAGCGTTATCATTGTGAGTGGGTTTTTGCATGTGGGTAGTATACCAAATAACCCACGGTGTATATTTCTTATAGCTGGTGATACAGGCTCACTGCCCGGGTGGAGGGAATCGGGTCGTCTAAAGAGTGCTATAATTTCTAGGTATTAGTTTGAGCATCAAGCAAGGAGCCAGGCATGCCTGAACAACAGGAATCAGAAGAAATCCGGAAAAATTTAGGGGAATGGAAGAAGGAAACACTCCAGCCCACCCTTGACCGGTTTCCTGAACGCCGGGAAGAATTCATTACGACAAGCTCGGAAGTGGTCAAACGGTTGTACACGCCTGCAGACCTGGATGGCAGCAGCTTTGATGAGGAAATCGGTTATCCGGGTTTATACCCTTTCACCCGTGGTGTTCATCCTACTATGTACCGCTCCCGGCCGTGGACCATGCGAATGTTCGCGGGATTTGGTACTGCCGAGGAGACCAATCAGCGTTTTAAGTACCTGCTGAAACAAGGGCAAACAGGTCTTTCTGTGGCATTTGATATGCCGACCCTGATGGGATTTGATACAGATGCACCTGAGGCTGAGGGGGAATTTGGACGGTGTGGTGTAGCTATTTCTTCTTTAAAGGATATGGAGATGCTGCTGGACGGCCTGCCCCTGGATCAGGTATCTACCAGCATGACGATTAATTCCCCGGCGGCGATCATTTGGGCTATGTATATCGCTGCAGCAGAAAATCAAGGGGTGAAAAGGGATCAACTGCGGGGCACCCTGCAGAACGACATATTAAAAGAGTATATTGCCCAAAAAGAATATATATTCCCGCCTGATCCATCTATGCGGCTGGTAACTGATACGATAGCTTTTGGATCCCGGGAAGTTCCGCTCTGGAATACGATCAGCATCTCTGGGTACCATATCCGGGAAGCCGGATCTACTGCAATCCAGGAATTGGCCTTTACACTTGCGGATGGTTTTGAATATGTGCGCTGGGCGCTTGAACGGGGTCTGGAGATTGACGAATTTGCACCCCGCCTGTCGTTTTTCTTTAATGCGCATAACGATTTTTTTGAGGAAATTGCAAAATACCGGGCAGCGCGGCGAATTTGGGCAAAAGAAATCCGCCATACATACCAGGCAAAGAATCCCCGCTCCTGGTTGATGCGCTTCCATTCCCAGACAGCCGGTGTTTCCTTGACAGCTCAACAACCTGAGATAAATATAGTCAGAGTGGCTGTGCAGGCGTTGGCAGCTGTACTGGGAGGTACGCAGTCTCTCCATACCAACAGCATGGATGAAGCGCTGGCCCTTCCATCAGAACGCGCAGCTACAATTGCCCTCAGGACCCAGCAGATTATTGCGGAGGAATCCGGCGTAATAAACAGCGTGGATCCGCTGGGTGGATCATATTATCTCGAATCGCTGACTAACAAAATGGAAAAACAGGCTTATGCCTATTTTGAAAAAATCCAGGATCTGGGCGGCGTGCTGCCTGCAATTGAGGTTGGTTTTTTCCAGGGAGAAATTTCAGATTCGGCTTACCGATATCAAAGGGAGATCGACCAGCAAGTCCGGCAGGTAATTGGCGTTAATGCTTATCTCGATGAAAAAGAGCCGGAAATTCCTTTGCTGAAAATGGATCCGGAAGGCTTCCGGAATCAAGTCAGCCGGATCAATAAAGTTAAGCAAGATCGAGATCAGGGACGCGTGGGGCAAAAATTAGACCGGCTCCGCATTGCCTGCCAGGGAACTGAAAACACCATGCCTCATATCTTGGAAGCTGTCCATGCTTATGCTACACTGGGTGAAATAACCGAAGTAATGAAAGATGTGTTTGGTATCTACCGAGAAGAGAATTGGATTTAAAGGAACTCAAAGTGAGCGAAATAAAATTTAAACCACTGGAAGAATTATCTTATGAACAGGCTCTCCAGGAGCTGGAAGAGCTGGTAAACACCCTGGAATCAGGAGAGAATGATTTGCATAAAACCCTGCTGTATTTTGAGCGCGGTCAATCTCTGGCTTCCTATTGCATCTCCCTGTTGGATAATGCTGAACTGCAAGTTGAACAGGTTCTGAAGGGGGACAATGACTCTGCGTGAAATTCTCCTTTTAAACCCAATATTGCTGGCTGCATTAACTGCCTGGTCTATTGCCCAGATCCTCAAAGTGTTAATTGAGTTCATTTTGTTGAGGACTTGGAACTGGGCCCTGTTATTTCAGGCAGGCGGTATGCCGAGTTCCCACTCTGCAATGGTCAGTGCAGCGGCTTTATCAATCGGGTTGTATAAGGGATTTGATTTGCCGGTTTTTGCCGTGGCATCAATCCTGGCGATGATTGTTATTTACGATGCAACCGGGATCCGGCGGGAAGCCGGGCGGCAAGCGGTATTGATCAATACCATCATTGAGGAAATTGCCAAGGGTAAACTTTCTCAGCATAAAAGACTTAAGGAAGTACTTGGACATACTCCCGGTGAAGCCTTCTTGGGAACATTGCTGGGATTGGGAATTGCAGTAATTTTCTGGATTCTGTTTCCCTGATTTTTCTTCTTGTAAATTATCCCCGTCCGCCATTTTCCAGAAGCACACGGGCTGGACCTGCCTGATCGATATCCCACGGGTAAACAATATAGGCATCTGTGATCGCGCCGTAATAATCTGGTTTAATTTTTAATAAATTACGGTAGGGATTGTAGTGCAATACACAGGAGTAGGGAATGCCGCCTGCAGTCTCTACCTGTTTATGAATAGCCCAGGTTGTGCGTCCTGCGCCCCAGGCATTATTGACAATCAGAACTTTCTTTTCAAGCAGCAGTTCATTTTCCGGAAAATGAATGAAGTTTGGCCAGGAGAGTAATTTTGATTGTTCCAGTTCCGAATCTGGGGGAAAACTCACCTGGGCAAGCATCATCTCCTCAATCCCTGCAGCAGCGGCCAGCATACCAGCTGGAATGATTCCGCTGGGCGAGACCATAACTATTGAATCAAAAATAGTTTCAAATTGAGGAATGATTACCGAGACCAGTTTATTTACTTCGCGCCAGGAAATGAATTCTTTGCGGGGTTGATCCATACTGCGGAGCTCCTGCCAATACGATACCGACTTATTAATTATAGCAATTTTCCGCTTCCCTGGAGAAGTGATTTTCTTCACCCTTCGATACACCTTCGAATTCATTCTCGATTACACTCGGGGCAAAAACCCTGGCGGGGTAATCCCCGGGCGGTTGTGTCGTTGAGGAAACTGCCAAATATCTGTCATCGCGAGGAGGTGTAAAGCCGACGAAGCGATCTCCTGTAATTGAGGAGATTGCCACGCCTGTCCTGCGACCAAAGGAAGTGCCGAAGGGCTCCCCTTTGACTGCCACTTCGTGTCCGTTCAGGGAGAGCTCGCAATGACAGATTAAGTTGCTCCCTTAGATACGCACTCACTTCGTTCGTGCTACTCAAGATGCCTGTTGCCTATTTGTCATT
>Ga0255364_10112_pt1 | contig 20056 bp, 18 predicted proteins | sample ANMaggSSYBR01G12_FD_182087 | JGI IMG/M metagenome (GOLD analysis project Ga0255364, IMG submission 182087) | Sediment cell enrichment communities from methane seep in Santa Monica Basin, California, United Staets - ANME aggregate JGI... | ecosystem: Environmental > Aquatic > Marine > Cold seeps >...
GCATTTTTGTGTTGTTTATTAATCATGGCTATCTAGCCTGATTTATTCTCGCACAAAAGATGGATAGCATTACTACGCTAGAAAAATTTTTGGTATCAATAAGGCTATTCATAATCCAATTAACATTATATACATAAATTATCTTGAAAACGCCTTATTCCTTCCTAAATCTCTAAGGGAAGATTGTCTCCATTCTAATAATTTACCAATCATTTATTCGATTTTATTCAATGTAGAGGAGTAAGATCGCCTAGACCAAAGGGAAAGCATTTTTATTCCCCTATCAAGCTCAACTGATGACAAAATGAAACTCAAGTTATTGCAATCATTGGGGTTAATAGTCTTTTGATTTTCAGATCTTATCCATCGCTCCTTATCCGGCAAAGGTTACCATTAACCCTGGGCTTCGAATATGAAAATTAATTCTCCCAAATCATAGTCTGTACTTGAGAAATTATAGCGGCCTGAGCAACTGAGGATATTTTCCCCCGAACTATTTTCCTGCCAGTAAATTTATCTTTTCCCAGGGCTTCAGATCTGACTCTAATGCCAGGAGCTCCCGGAGTTCAAAGATCTCGTCCCTTAGCCCGGCTGCGGGTTCGAATTCGAGATTCTCGGCAGCAGCGAGCATTTGTTTTTCCAATTCCAGGATAATATTCTTGAGTTCTGGCAGAGGGATGCCTTCCGCTCCAGCCTGATAATCCCCTCCTGCTTCGGCAACAGCTTTCCGTTTTACCCTTTCAGTGATATCTGAAATCGATTTTTTGATGCTCTCTGGCTGGATGCCGTGTTTCTTGTTGTATTGATCTTGCTTCTTCCGCCGCCGTTCGGTTTCATCCAGGGCAGTTTGCATGGCCGGGGTGATTTTATCGCCATACATAATCACCTTGCCCTCCACATGGCGGGCGGCCCGTCCGATGGATTGGATCAAAGCTGTCTCCGATCGCAAAAAGCCAGCCTTGTCAGCATCCAGGATCGCTCCCAGAGAAACCTCCGGTAGGTCCAGACCTTCCCGGAGCAAATTTATCCCCACAATTACATCAAATACACCCATCCGTAAATCGCGCAGAATACTCACCCGTTCCAGGGTGTCAATTTCCGAGTGCAGGTAATGAACTTTAATCCCGCTTTCTTCCAGGTAGGTTGATAAGTCTTCTGCCATCCGTTTCGTTAAAGTGGTTACCAGGACCCGTTCCCCCCGTTCTGTCCTCTGGTATATTTCACCGATCAAGTCATCTACCTGCCCTTCGATGGGCCGAACAATAACTTCAGGATCAATTAACCCGGTTGGTCGAATGACCTGGTCAATGACCTTTTTAACTTTCCCTAATTCGTAGGGGCCCGGTGTGGCAGAAGTATAAATGGTATGCCCCATTTTCTTTTCAAATTCCTCAAACTTGAGCGGTCGGTTATCCAGTGCTGACGGCAATCGGAAGCCATATTCGACCAGGGTTGATTTCCGGGATCGATCACCATTAAACATGCCCCGTATTTGAGGGACGGTCATGTGGGATTCGTCCAGGATCAGGAGATAATCCTGGGGAAGATAATCCATCATTGTCCAGGGAGCAGATTGAGGTGGGCGCTGATCCAGGTGGCGGGAATAGTTTTCGATTCCAGAGCAATAACCGATTTCCCGCAGCATCTCTAAATCATATTTACTGCGCTGCTCAATGCGCTGTGCTTCCAGGAGTTTTCCATGTTTATTAAAATAGATGACCTGCTCATCCAGTTCATTCTCAATATCCACGATTGCCTGGCGAAGTTTTTCTTCTTCTGTGATGAAGTGTTTGGCAGGGAAGATTTTTACTTCCTGGATCTCCTCCAGGATCTCAGCGGTGACCCGGTGGATTTGGGTTATTCGTTCAACCTCATCTCCAAAAAAAGAGATCCTGTAAACATATTGATCATCATAAGCTGGAGCAACTTCAAGAGTGTCACCTCGAACCCGAAAGGATCCCGGCCGGAGGTCAATATCATTTCTGGTATATTGCCCTTCGATTAACTGCCGCAGTAGAGCATTCCGGCGGAAGATATTTCCCACAGATAATTCAATGACAACACTTCCGTAGGCAGCAGGGTTTCCAAGACCGTAAATGCAGGATACAGAGGCAACGATGATGACATCTTTTCGTGACATTAAGGCAGTAGTCGCAGCTAATCTTAATCGTTCGATATCCTCGTTAATGTCGGTCTCTTTTTCAATAAAAAGATCATGATGAGGGACGTATGCTTCCGGCTGGTAATAATCGTAATAACTGACAAAATATTCCACTGCGTTTTCGGGAAAGAATGATTTAAATTCTGCATATAGCTGAGCTGCCAGGGTTTTATTGTGAGCCATCACCAATGCCGGCATCTGCATTTTTTCAATAACATTTGCGATGGTATAGGTTTTTCCTGTACCTGTAGCTCCCAGGAGAACCTGGTGTTGTTCTCCATTTTCAATCCCCTGGATGAGTTTTTCGATCGCTTGCGGTTGATCACCCATGGGCCGAAATGGAGCTTGAAGTTTAAAATCCATATTTTCCCTCACTAACGAATGTAGATGGGATTGCTGAAAATCCAACCCCGCCGTGACCCTTTATACTGCAGGTATACTTCGATTCGGTAAACCCCGGATTGAGTAACGGCAAAGGAACATACTTGCCGATTCTTCCAGGTTTTTACCGGTTGACCGTCTTTGATTAAGATGCACTCTGCTGAAAGGGGCAGTGTTATCTGTAAGGTAACCCCTCCGTTTAGAGAAATTTCGTCTCCCATGATGGCTGATTGCCCTGTTCCGGATCCAATAAATCGGAAACCTTTGGTTGGATAGGGTAGATCGTAACCGACAAAAGCGTGACCCAGACCCATAGCATCCAAAAGCATCTTTTTATCCGGGATTACTTCTCCAGTTAAAGGAGATGGAAGAATCACATGAGTGTTTACTGCCCTGAAGTGGAAGATATAGGGGAACAAAATTCGTTTAAACGGTCCCAGGCTAGCAGACCTGGCATGGGCATCTGAACCTCCGATCGCAACAACTTTCTGACCTTTTGAAGTTAATTGATCCCAGAGCTTGAGTGTTTCCGGGATCGGGCCGCGGGGATAACGCTTTGGCAGGTAGGCATAAAACACAGCTTCTGTTTTACTATTAAGCCTTGTTTTAAACTCTGAGAAGCCATTCCATAATTCGATGCCTGTATATCCTGATATGTCCCAATTTTCCCAGGAATAATCTTTTTCACCGAATAAGGGAGCTGCCGGGTCAATCGGGTGAGCCAAAAAGGATAATCCACCTGATTTTTGAACTGATTTTATCAACTGGCCGGTATTTTCAGCTTGGTCAGCCAGCTCCTGATCCACACCAAATACCAGCAGGTGATTTTTTTGAGGAATTCTATTCCGGTCGTGGATCTCTTCTCCGACCAGGAGCAGGACCTTTTTACCTCCTTGAGCGTAATATCCTTCATGTTCTTTAACGAGGATATTATGGTCGGTGACGATCACTGCATCCAGCCCAGCCTTGAAGGCAGCATCTGCGATGTCTTGATGGCTTCCTGATCCGTCAGAATAGTGGGTATGCATGTGTAAGTTTATGGTAATTTCTGGCATAAATTCCTCAATTCTTGGAAGAGTGTTCAATAAACCAATAAAATATGGTGCTTCCCAGGATGAGCTTCTTGACGTTCTCCCTGTAAAGCGGGTATAATCGCCCTGCTTGTAAATTGAATAAGTTTTAGGTTAAGTAATCTGATCGGCTGATGTAGCAGATTTATTTTCCCGGCTGATCTGGGAGGTTTTAGTGTCAACATATCTGAATATCGGATTAATTATCACATCGATTGCCCTGGTCGCTAGTGTGATTCTGCAGAGCAAAGGAGCAGGGCTGGGTGGTTTAACTGGTGGAGATGCGGGGGGTGTATTCTCTGCCCGACGGGGTATAGAGAAAACCTTATTCCGGATCACAATTGGTCTCAGTTTTCTGTTTTTTGGATTGGCAATTGCCACAGTAATTGTAACAGGTTAATATGCGGCTTGGCTTGATTTAGGAACTACCCATTAGTCAAAAAACACCGGAAAATATGGATTTCCATATTTTCCGGTTACATTTATAGGCAGGGGGAATTGAGTTCAAATATATTGCAGGACAAATTCATGAAACTGATAAAAAAACTGCGCTGGCAAATCTTGATCATTGTTTTAGCATTAGTGGTAATTGCCGTCGTGCTGTGGGGGCAGCAAGCGGAGCCGGTCCTTGTTGAAGCTCCAGAACCAACCGGGGGAGGTGTATATACAGAAGGAATCGTAGGTTCGTTGATGCGTTTGAACCCACTTCTGGCAGTTTTTAACCCTCCTGATCAGGACCCATCCAGTTTGTTATTCAGCGGATTAATTCAATTTGACGGCAAGGGTCTACCGCAACCAGATTTATCTAATTCCTGGGGGATATCCAGAAATGGAGATGTGTATAACTTTTCTCTTCGACCAGATGCATTCTGGCATGATGGAGAACCAGTCACTAGTGATGATATAGTTTTTACGGTAAATTTATTGAAGGATCCTGAATTTCCAGCCCAGGTTGACATGGCTAGTTTCTGGAAGGAAATAGAAGTCGAAGCACTCGATGAACAAACGATACAATTTCGACTGCCGGAAGCCTATGCGCCGTTTTTGGATTACCTTGATTTTGGAATTTTACCCTCCCATCTTCTTCAGGGTCTTACCTCCCAAGAAATTGTTGATGATCCATTTAATCTTCAACCGGTTGGATCAGGTCCATTCCAATTTGAGCGGTTAATCCTATCAGATAATCAGATTACAGGAGTGTCGCTCAAGAAAAACCCTAACTATTACGGAGACCAGGTTTTCTTTGACCAGGTCGAGTTTAGATATTATCTAGATTCCGAAGCTGCCTGGGAATCTTATACGGCCGGAGAAATTCAGGGAATAGGGGAAATTACACCAGAGATCCTTGAGGGAGCGTTGGCGGATCAGGGTTTGAATGTATATACCAGCCGACTGCCCCAGATGACGCTGGTATTGTTAAACCTCGACAACCCGGGAACTGAGTTTTTCCAGGAAGTTGAAATGAGAAAGGCTCTACTGCACGGGATAAACCGGCAATATTTGGTCGATCATATCAATCAAGGACAAGCAATCATTGCTGATGGACCTATCTTCCCAAAAACCTGGGCTTATTTAGAAGATCTTTCCCGGTATGAGTTTGATCCGGAACAAGCCATTGATCTCATCCGTGACCTGGGATATACCTATCCAGTAGAGGGGGGTCTCACCAGAACCAATCAAGATGGGGATCGTTTGGAAATAAATCTGATTTTTCCTGATGATGACTACCATGCCCAGATCGCCCAGGCAATCCAGGGAAATTGGGTTGCCCTGGGTTTTGATGTCACCCTGGAGGCACTACCTTATGAGGAATTGATCGTTGATCGACTTGACAAACGCGATTATGAAGCTGCCCTGGTGGATCTTAATTTGACAAGTATGCCGGATCCGGATCCCTATCCTTTTTGGCATCAAACCCAAGCTACCGGGGGTCAGAATTATTCCATGTGGAATGATCGTCAGGCAAGTGAATATCTGGAACAAGCCAGGATCATCCTGGATACAGTTGAAAGAGGGCGTTTATATAGGAATTTCCAGGTCAGGTTTTATGACCAGCTTCCTGCTCTTCCGCTTTATTACCCGGTTTATACCTATGGGGTATCGGAAAATGTGAAAGGTGTCCGGATTGGACCAATTTTTGAACCCTCTGACCGGTTAAAAACCATAACCGACTGGTACTTCTTTGTCGAAGTGCCGGGAGGATTAGAACCAACCGAGGAGGAAACAGCTGGAGAATAAACCCTACAGCTGATTTTCTACCAAGAAGGTATTTATTTGGGGAGAGTAGCAGTGAAAAAAGGGCAAGAGAATATTGATATTAATATCGATCAGTTGGATTCTACCTGGCACACGATGGAGGGGAGTGAAGCTGCCAATAAGTTGGAAGTAAGCCGAGAAAAAGGTTTATCTGATCTGGAAGCAAATCTTCGTCTAGAAACTTACGGTAATAATGAACTACAAGAAGCACCGCCAACCAGCATCTGGCTCATGATTTATGAGCAATTTACTAGTTTTGTGGTGATTTTACTCCTGGTAGCCGCGGTTATTTCTGCTGTCCTGGGGGATTGGGTTGAGGCAGCGGCCATCATGACAATCGTGCTGCTGAATGCTGTTCTTGGTGTTGTGCAGGAATCGCGGGCGGAAGAAGCCCTGGCTGCATTAAAGAAAATGGCTTCACCGGATGCAAATGTAATGCGGGATGGTCGCAGGAAATCTATACCCTCCCGGGATGTTGTACCGGGTGATATTGTCTTCCTGGAAGCCGGAAACTTTATTCCGGCTGATGTCAGATTACTTGAGACGGTTAACTTAAGGATTGATGAAGCCGCTCTGACCGGAGAATCAGTTCCAGTTACAAAAAACGCCCACCTGGATATTGAAGAAGATGCTTCCCTGGGCGATAGAAAAACTATGGCTTATACCGGCACCCTGGTGACCTACGGACGTGGTGTGGGTGTTGTCGTAAATACTGGTATGACAAGCGAGATTGGTCAGATTGCAAAAATGCTTCAATCTGTGGAAGAAGAAGATACACCGCTCCAGAAACGACTGGATAGTTTTGGGCAAACACTGGGCTGGGTAACCCTGGTGGTAAGTGGAATTGTATTTATTGAGGGAATGATCACCGGCACACCCCCCTTAGAGATGTTCATTATCGCAGTCAGCCTGGCAATAGCTGCAGTTCCTGAAGGTCTTCCAGCGGTTGTGACCATCACGCTGGCTTTAGGCATGCAGGAAATGATCTCCAGGAATGCCTTGATCAGGAAACTGTCATCTGTGGAAACCCTGGGTTCAGCGACGATTATTTGTTCTGATAAAACTGGAACCCTGACCCAGAATCAAATGACAGTTACCAGTGTCGCCGTAGATGGAGAATTTCTGGACATCACAGGTACGGGATATAAACTGGATGGTGAATTCTTAAGAGATGGGAATAAGGTTGATTTAGCAAAAGATTACCCCGGTATTTTAACTGCTCTCTGGATAGGTGCTTTAAACAATGACGCCATCCTGGAGAAAGATTTTGATGACGCTGGAAAAGACATTACTCGTATGGTGGGAGATCCAACCGAGGGAGCTTTATTAGTTGCGGCAGCAAAAGCTGGTGCGCTACCTGCGCCATTGGCACAAGCTTATCCTCGTATCGAGGAAATTCCTTTTGATTCCGAAAGGAAAAGGATGGTTACTGTTCATGCCATCGAAAATCCAGATGCACAGGACGTATCTCCCTTTTATGACCAGAAACATCATGCCTGGTATGTTCTGGCGGAAAAAGGCGCACCGGATGTAGTTCTTGAACGCTGTACACATTATCAGAACCGGGACGACAAAGCCGTTGCCCTGGATGATGAACAACGCCGGCGAATCCTGGCAGCCAACGATCGGATGACAGATCAAGCCCTGCGGGTTCTGGGTGTTGCATACCGGGTGATTGAAGATCTGGAATATCATCAGAATGGAGATCTGGATGCAGATATCGAGAAAGAGTTGATATTTGTAGGTTTATTGGGCATGATTGATCCGGCTCGACCAGAAGTTATGCCAGCCTTGATAACTGCCAGGGAAGCTGGAATCAGAACGGCCATGATCACCGGTGATTATCCTAATACTGCCAAAGCGATTGCCAGGGAAATTGGCCTGCTTCAGGAAGGACACCGGGTAATTACAGGAAAAGATCTGGATGAATTAACGTCAGATCAACTGCAGGAAACTGTAAAATTTACGGACGTTTTTGCCCGGGTATCTCCCGAACATAAAGTTCAGATTGTGGATGCTTTCAAAGCAAATAACCAGGTAGTTGCTATGACGGGAGATGGTGTGAATGATGCCCCTTCTATCAAGAAAGCGGATATCGGGATCGCGATGGGAATCACCGGCACCGATGTTGCCAAAGAGACTGCAGATATGGTGTTGACCGATGATAACTACGCCAGCATCGTTTCGGCAGTGGAACAGGGACGGGTTATCTACAGTAATATCCGTAAATTTGTCTATTTCCTGCTATCCTGCAATATTGCAGAAATTGCGACCATTTTTATCGCGACGATGATTGGGTGGAAGTCCCCCTTGAGCGCAATCCAATTATTATGGTTGAACCTGGTAACAGATGGCGCTCCGGCATTGGCTCTTGGGCTTGAAAAAGGCGACCCAGACCTGATGGAACAACCGCCGAGGCACCCGGATGAACCCATTTTAAACCGCTTCATGCTGATAGGAATAAGTATCCAGACAGTGGCTATTACTGCAGTGACTTTGGTTGCTTACTGGATTGGTCTCACCCGTTATCCAGAAATGGCCCCAACCATGGCATTTGTTACTCTCTCATTCTCCGAGCTGGTCCGAGCCTTTACTGCCAGATCCGAAAGAGTACCTATTCTCAGGATTGGTTTGTTTACCAATAAAGTAATGAATTTGGCAATTCTGTCATCCCTGGTCTTGCTGCTGGGTGTGGTGTATGTGCCTTTCTTGCAGGGAATATTTGACACGGCTCCCCTGGGTTGGGTTCAATGGCGGGTTATCCTGCCGTTGTTATTGGGGCCATCTGTAGCTGCAGAGCTTACCAAAGTGATCTTTGCCAGGAATAAAAAATCTAACCAGGTATAATTTAACCACTGAAAAAAACAAATCCACCATCATTGATGGTGGATTTTGATTTGAGGAGATCAAACCTTATTGATAATCAAATTGGATGAAAAAACAGAACTCGATCCAGGGGTTGTTAATAATTAGAAATATATTAGAAAACACCTTATTCGTTGTGTAATGGGTACAATAGGGTAATTACAGAATGGCCAGGCAGGAAAGGAAAAAATAATGAGCAAACGGCAATTTATCGAACAGCGGCGAAAGAAGAACAAGAGGCAGCAATCACTGATGCAGTTCTTGATGATCGGAGGTGTGTTGGTAGTTGTTGGGGCAGTATTGATAGCGGTCATCAGCTCCAGCCAAGTTAATCTCTCCCAGAGGAATATTATTCAACCGGAAATAGATCAATCCATCCAATCGAGTTGGAATGGGCTTGGTGATCCTAATGCACCGGTGGTAATTGAAAATTATTCTGATTATGGTTGTTCCCACTGCGCGGATTTTGCGCTGACTACAAAACATCTTATAGAAGAACAATATATTCAAAGCGGCCAGGTATACTTTGTATTCCATAGTGTGGGAGGTTTATTAGGTTCTCCTGCTACCCTGCAAGCAGCGGAAGGATCATACTGCGCGGCAGAACAGGATAATTTCTGGTCCTTCCATAATTTGTTGTTCGCCAATCAAGTAAAAATGTTCCAGAATCGATCAGCTGATGTATCAAGTACTCTGGAGCAGTTTGCCGAGATTTTAGAACTGGATCTGGATCAATTTAATTCCTGTCTAGCAGAAAGGAAATACAAAGATCTGGCAGCGGATGATGAGGCTGGCGCTCGACAAAATGGTATCACTGGAACACCATCCTTTGTTATAAATGGAGTTCTCTTTCAAGGAAATCAACCCTTTGAGAATTTCCAACAAGTGATTGAAAAGGAATTAGCCAAAGCAGCCAAGTAGAATAGAATTTAGTTCTAAAACCGATAAAAAAACCTGTTAGAAGAAATCTAGCAGGTTTTTGTTTTAATGCCGGGGTCACTTTATTTTGAAGCGGTAATAAATCCAAACTCCCAGGAAGGCAACAAATATAATCAGGAATCCCCATGCTAGCTGAGGGGCTCCAGCAGCGATTCCCAGAGCAATTCCCAACACAGCGCCGGAAGCCCAGAGAATTTTTAAGTTAAGCATGGCTAAAAAAACTTCTCGGCTGGCATTCCTGCCCAGCAGGGATTCGCCGCCGATTCCCAGCAGGGCTGCACCGACCAGGCGGGACATAATAGGATCTACTACATCCCAACCCAGCAATGGCATCAGGAACTCAGGAAAAAAAAGTAGGGGAATCGCAAACAGCATATCTACTGCAAAATGGATTACAAACCAGACCCTTAAACTGCTTGGTACTTGTTTTTCAGTTGATTTCAAAGGAGTATCCCATCAGTCTGATAATAATATTCTCCACCAGAAATAGCTATGGTGTAACATGATCTTCCGGTCTTGGACCTGGATCATCCAGTCCGCTTTCGCTGAAAGGGTTAAGTACCTTAACGTGCATATCCTGATCAACAGTGCACTGGCAGGATAGTCTATATACACCTAGACCACCCTGGCTTTCCAGCTTTGTTTTTTCAGCCTCAGTCATACCATCCGGTTCACCAGCCAGGAACTCTACCCGGCAGGTTGTGCAGCGGGCGTAGCCGCCGCAGCGATGCAGCGGCTATCCACCAAGATCTTCCAAGGCATTTACCAGGCGAGTTCCTTTTGTAACTTCAAACTCACCACCTCCGGCAATTTTAAGTGTAGGCATCATATTCTCCTTAGTATATCAAACCAAAGATCGCCTGGTTACAGTTTCCTCCAGCACAATCTCCCGTTTTTGATATTCCATCAATAGATCTTCAAAACAACCTTTTGTTTGTCCAATATATTCAGTTGCTTTTACCATATTTCATCAAGAAGGCATCTGCCTTTTTGTAAAAATCTTCAACATTGTCAATTCTCTTGAATCCATGACTTTCACTGGGATAAAGATGATATTCGTGAGGGATGTTATTTTCCTCTAAAGAGCTGACAATCTGCTCTGCCTGATCAGGAGGAACAATGGGATCTCTCCCTCCCTGGAATATAGCGATTGGATCAAGGATTTTATTAGCTGAAGATAAGGGGGACCTCTCCCGGTATACTTTTTCAAACTCCGGATAAGGACCCAGAAGCCAAGCAGAATAATTACGTTCAAACTTAGGTGGATTTTCAAGCAATGTTATGTGATTAACAATGCCATAGAGAGTGATCCCGGCCCGAAAAACTCCCGGGTGTTTTGTAAGGATTTGCAGCACAGTTAACCCCCCGGAACTGCTTCCGAATAAAAACATTCTTTCTGGATCAATCCAACCCTGTTCGGCGGTGAACTGAGCTCCGCTCAGGCAATCCTCTACATCAAATATCCCCCAGTTCTTTTTCAGGGCCTGGTGGTATGCCCGGCCGTAACCGGTGCTGCCGCGGTAGTTGACTAATAATACTCCATAACCTCGACTGGAGAAAAACTGGGCCCGGGGTTCAAATTCAGCCGATTTTTGTCTCGTTGGGCCGCTATGAATGATTAACAATAAAGGGGGAAGTTCTTTGCTGGTAAAAGAGGGATTATGGGGAGGGTAAAATAATCCGTGGACGATCTCTCCTTTAACCCCTGTCCAGGAAATTGGTTTTGGAAGGGAAAATAAATTGCTGGAAATATCATCAGGGCTTGATGATCGGAGTACAGAAGTTCGACCATCTGGCTTAACAGTAATTATGCGGTGCGGGATATCCCCCCGGGAAGCAATCAATGCGATTTGATTGTCCTGGGGTGATAGGGCTAAACCCTCCAACCAGGTATAGTTCTGGGAGAGATTTATCTGTGATTCTTGCCCTGTTGTAAGGTCTACTTGCCACAGGGAAGAAAAACCAGCCTGGTTGCGTAAGAATATTATTCGCCGGCTGTCATTACTAAATTTATAGCTGCATTGATCCTGCAACCAGGGGGGCAGGGCATGTTCTGCAAGAGCAAAGGTGAGCTGTGTATGAGTCCCAGATTTAAGGTTATGAATATAAATTTGCCACCAACCGCTTTGATCAGAGATATATGCCAGATATTCCCCGTTAGGGGAGAATTCCGGTTGAATGATAGAAGTCCCTTCATCACCTGCAAGCTGGATTTCATTCTTAAGAGTTGGTAGACCCTCTGGATTCTCATTAAGCTCCCCGAGAGAAAGTTTACTACTGTCCCAAGGCATATGAGGATGATTCCAGCTGATCCAGGCCAGGTGTGATCCATCCGGGTGCCAGCGGGGATAATTATAGAAATCAGATCCTGAGACCAATGAGTGAGTTTTTGTGGGATTTAAGAGATCCATCACTTCAATAGTATCGGTGGTGCCATCTGAGTGGACAAAAGCCAGGTATTTCCCCGAGGGATGGATCCTAGGGGTTGCAGTTTTAGACAGCGATCCAGTAATTATTTTTGGTTGTTTTTTTTCATTGGAGATCAGAAAAAGCTGATTGGAGTTTTTTTCAACAAAAAGTACTGTATTTCCCTCAACCGTGAAAGAACCCCCTCCATACCCGATCCCTCCCCCGACATTAATTTCCGGCGTGAGATATTCGGGATTATCCTGATCCTGACAATACCTAAAAATTCCAGATTGATTAGAAGTTCTTTCTTTCCAGTACAAGCAGCCACACTCATTCCAGATCAGTTCACTGAATTCGAGCAGCTTGCCGGTCATTTCTGGAGTAATTAATGATGGCCACAATCCAGAGAGTCTCAGCTGTTTTTTTTCAGCCATGGATTTATCTCAATAAAAGAGTAATTATATTATTTATCATACTACGGGAAGGTGCAGATAGGCTTTTGGAGCCAATAAGCGCTTATTCAAAATCACGGAAGGGTTTAAAAGTCATTCGATGCAGGGAGCTGGGTCCGTGGATTTTGATTTGATTTCTATGGAAGGCAGTGCCATAACCTTTATTGTCTTTGAAATTGTATTCAGGAAAATCCTCATCAACAGAGATCATCCATTTGTCCCGATGTGTCTTTGCCAGGATTGATGCTGCTGCTATGCTTAACGAACGAGCGTCGCCCTTTACTAAACGAGTTTGGGGGATTGGATTATTAGGCAGTGCAAGGTAGTCGATCAGTAAATGCTCCGGTTTTAATCTCAATTTATTCAGCGCCCGTTGAATTGCCAACCGTGTAGCGAAAATAATTCCAAATAAATCAATCTCGGTATTGGAGGAAAATCCTACACCCCAGTCTTCACTTGTGGACTCAATCAGAATTCTTTGTTTTTCTCTCTCAAAGGCTTTTAATTGTTTAGAGTCCTGAACTCCGGACAAGGTCATCTGAATCTCATATTGAGAAGGAAGAATAACAGCGGCTGCTGTTACAGGCCCTGCCAGGGTTCCACGACCAGCTTCATCAATCCCGGCAACCAGGTTAATTCCCTCTTTCCACAGGGAGAGTTCAAATAATAGATTTGGATGGGCAGGAATAAGAGAAGGATCAATTCTCCGGGTCATACAACCCCTGATTTTTATTCTTCCTGATAGTTCTTATATCCAGTAGAATTTTTACTGCATCCTGGAATGCATTAACCTTGCTTTCCTGGTGATATATCCAGGGGATTGGGATTTCAGTGATTGTTAACCCTGCTCGCCGGGCGATAAAAAGCAATTCAATGTCAAACGACCAGCCGGATAAAGTTTGATATGGAAAGAGCTGTTTTGCGGCTGATGCAGAAAAACATTTAAATCCACACTGCGTATCGTTTAATCCAGGAAGGGCAAACAGCTGGATGAAAAAGTTCATCAATCGTCCCCCCAGGTGCCTGAATAAAGGTTCATCATACCTGATAGCCCCTGGGGCTTCCCGGGAAGCGATCGCAATCTCAGCACCTTCCAATTGGGGAGGGAGGAATTTGTTCACTTCCTCAATCGGCATGGATAGATCCGCATCACACATAAAAAGGAATTCCCCCTGGGCTTTGAGCATACCGCATTTAACTGCTGCACCTTTTCCAGGCTTTTCTTCGAATAGCCCTTTGAAATTAGAGTATCGGTTTGCATATTCCCGGATAATCTTTGCGGTTTGATCCGTGCTGTTATTGTCGACTACCCAGACTTCGGAGGAATAGATTTGTTTTTTTAGAAAAGATTCCACCTTGGATAGAGTGTCCGGAAGGCGGGATTCTTCATTGTAGGCTGGGATAATAATGGAGAGAAAGGGCTTTTGCACGCGATTTCCGATGGGTTTTCTAAAGCGTGGATATTACCAGAGTTATCAGTATAACCAGAACAACAATTAACAGGGCAACTAAGCTTCCGACAATTATCCATTCTCTGCGTGTGAAATTAATCTTGTTAGTGGCCCGCCCGAGACTCTCGTCGACTTTAGTCGCAGTATCAGGCGATGTATCTAGCATGTCCTGAGGTATGTTTTTCTTCTTGTTTTTATCGGGAAGTTTCGGTTTGGATAATAGTCTTATCACTGTTCCAAAATCCATGTCGCTAAAGACAGGCTTTGATATTGCCAATTCCCTGGCAAAGTTTTTAATACCATCGGCCTGAATTACACGAACACGGGGGCGGATGGACTCAACGTTAGTTTCCGGAGAGACAAAGATCATTACTCCCCTGTCCATGGGGGCAGAGAAATTATGTTGTTTAAGATATCCTTCAATAGTTTTTTGATAGAGCCAGGTTTCCCGAATTAAATTGTTAGGTGCCAATTGAAACTCGTCATCCCGTCCCATTTCCTCCCAGCGTTTTCCCTCTGCGCGGAAGAACCCCTGCTGAGATTTTGGATTTATTACGATTAAGCTGGCTGGTGTGATTAGAACTACAGGGATTGGTCTTCCGACTTGAGGAATATTTACATCACGCAATAACACACAATCATTACCCAAGACCGTCTCCAGAACCTCGACCAGTGCTTCCTGGTTTTTCCGGCTCTGCTGCCAGGACAATCCATACGAAAAGACTCCCTGTATGGTTTTGAAGATACCGGCTATACCTGGTTCAGCCTGAAATTTTGAAAGATCAATTATCTTCATAGGTTATTTTGGTATTTGAATAATACTTGTTTTTGATTATACCAGTCTCCCCCCAGATATACCAAAACAGAGTCGTAAAAAAATACCGTTTTATTAAATTGTAAGTTAGGAAAATGCTGGCCCCAGAATAGGGTCGCTGCGAAAAATATAAGATTAGAGTCGGGGTGGACGGACTTGAACCGTCGACCTCCGCGTCCCAAACGCGGCGCGCTTCCAACTGCGCCACACCCCGGTGAAACCAATTAATTTACCAAAGCAGTATAATCTTTATAGATGTGAACGTCAAGGACACCAATCGACTTCAAGGTGATACAGGTTATGTGTGACACCCTCGTTCAAGTACACCATGCAGACTATACTGATGATCTGCCTTTTTGGGAATCGTCGACTGATGGAAATGATCCAGTCCTCGAATTGGGATGTGGACACGGGCGATTAACAATACCTTTAGCGAGGGCTGGACGGAAAATTGTGGGATTGGACCTGAATTTGACCTGCATCCAATATCTGCAATCCGAAATTGAAAAAGAAACACAGGATCTACAGAAAAGAATAACAATCATCCAGGCCGATATGCTTCAATATCAGGGTGAGCAAATTTTCGGGTCAATAATTATTCCCTGTAACACGTACAGTATTTTTTCAGCGGAAGAACGGCGGCACCTGTTGGGTAATGCAGCCCAGATGTTAAATCAAGGGGGTATGTTTGTTGCCAGTGTTCCCAATCCTCACTGGATAAAGACACTGTATGAAAATCTCCCGGGCGATGAGAAGGATGCAGAAACTGATCTGGAAACTATCATTCAACACCCGGAGAACAATCAACCCGTCCAGGTTAGCAGCCGATTAGTTTCCACATCAGGTGGTATCCGCTGGGATTGGTTATATGATCAAATGTTCCCAGATGGAAGAGTTGAAAGGTTTGTAATATCCACAGAACACCACCTGGCTTCCCTGGAAACATACCAGAGCGAATTCCAGGCGGCTGGTTTTAAAGTGATTGATCAATTGGGTGATTTTGATGGTGCAGCTTACGAAAATGAATCTCCCTACTTGATTCTGGTAACTAGAAAAGAATCCTGAGTAACGCTACATTTCCGAATATATTTCTGAGGGGAAATTTCAGATTTTTCCCGTTAATAATCTGCAGATAAAGCATTTGTTTTTCTCTAATATATTGTTTGTATTCTTCTTATACTCAGCCGTTATCATAACTGGCATAAAAACAACAGTTACCTACCTGATAGATTAAGGAGCACAAAATGTCCATGTATGTTAAACCGTATCTTCGTCATCACCACCGTCCGGTTCACAATTGGGAAACAATTGAAAGCGATATTCATGTTCCCCTGGATGTTATCGTAGAAAATGACGCCTATGTGATTGAAATGATTGTTCCAGGTTTAGACCCCGATGATCTTGAGATTGAGATCGTAGAAAAAACGATTGATATTCAAGGTGAATTCAAAGCTGCAGATGAGGAAGTAAAATACCTGCGCAAGGAACGACCATCAGGAAAATTCCGAAGGATGATCCGACTGCCCAAATTACTGGATATGGAGAAATCTGAAGCCGATCTGAAGAACGGAATCCTTTCCCTGCGTATCCCGGTTGCCGAGGAAGCACTTCCCCGAACCGTTAAGATCAAAGCAAAATAAAACATCATATCTCTCCAAAGATTAATGATGGAAGAGCTGGTAATTTACCAGCTCTTCTGCTTTCTTAATCGTTTCAGTCTGACTGGATTTTGGTAATAACCACTAGCACTGAAAGAAGAATGGAATCAGGTATAATTAATAAGTTAGTTTGACCATCACCAAGGAGGTTCGGATGACAAAGAATGAAGATAATTTAATTGATGATTTGGAAAAGAAAATCGATGAGGCTGAAATGGAAGCCGATCTTGAGGAATCCATCACCGAGGCAGACTCAACAACATCATTTGAAAGTGAAGTGGAGGAAAGCCTTGAGGAAACACCAGTTGAAAAAAAGAAACCAGGGAAAGCCCAGCTGATTTTTCGAAAAATCCTGATCTGGATGGTTGTGATAGTGATTGCATTTGCGGGAGGTTTTTTCGTGGATGCAGCTCTTCGCTATCAACCGGAAAAAGCAAAAGTCGCGCAGTTATCAGAAGAGATCACATCCGCTGAGGGTGAGATAAGCTCGCTCGAGGCAGAAATTGATAGATTGAGTGTGTTTGAGGATCAGAACGTGGGCTTAAGAGAAGAAATCTCAGATATCACCACTCATATTACAATCTTAAGCGCCAGGGCAGCGGTTGCTGATGCAACCCTGGCTTTAGAACAAAACCGGCTTGCGGATGCAAAACTTTCCCTCGACAAAGTGGGATCGACCCTGGAGACATTAAAACCGATGTTAAATGAGGAACAGGCTGAAGTTGTGGAAAACATGCTCCAGAGACATCAATTGATTGTAATTGAATTGGAAGATGATAGTTCTTCTGCCCAAACCGATATGGAGGTTTTGGCTTCTAAACTAAATGCTTTGGAAAATACTCTGTTTGCTTCTCCCTGATTGAGCTTTCGCAGAAAATAAAAAACGCCTCCTGTATTTCTTATACGAGAGGCGTTTTTGTTTATCATTTTTACGATGGGGCTATCTAAAAAGTCAGCCCCCTACACATTTGTCATTCCGAGTGCAACGAGGAATCCATTATAAGCAGAAATACCCAAAACCGACTGTAACAAACTAAGGTATTAGTTGATTCTGATCTCAGTATGGATCGCAATGAGACCAACGGGCTGTGCCAATTGCTTTTGGGACAGCCCGATCATAGTAATTAATTCTTTTATTCTTCCTGCCCGGCGGCTGTAAGGATGTCCGCTTCAGCGGCAGTTTCAGGCATGCCGTTTAATACCCAGATCTCAAAGAGATGAATATATTCTTCTTTCATCAACTTGGTAGGCGGCATTTGCTGGATGATCTCTTCCCCGCTGATGGGATCGAGTATGCTAATTCCTTTATTAGTCAGGATTAAGTAGCTGTTTAGATCTCCGGCAATCAGGTTGTTAGCGGCATTATCCCCGGTGGTGAGCATTTCCTGATAGGTTTGCATCAGGTAATTGTTATTTTCCTTTCCGGGTCGGTGGCAGGAGATGCAGTAGCGCTGTGTGATTCTAGAGATATGCACCTCATAGGATGGGACTTCAAACTCCTTGATTTCTGGAATTACACCTGCCCCTGCGGCATCTTCCGGAATGTCTACTCTGTCATCCCAGGTGTATCGCAAATATGTAACCAAAGATTCAATTTCCCCTTTTTTCAATTCACCACCATAGGCAAGCCCGTAGGGAGGCATACCCAGATCCTGCTGGCCGTACTCCACAACAGCTTCAAGTGTTTCATCAGAGCGGGTATACATTTCATCCCTGCTGCTGATTGATTTTAATTCCACACCTTCTAACCCCTCCACACCGGCAATTACACCACCTTCTCCGTCTGGTCCATGACACTCTACACAATAGATCGCATAGAGTTCCTGACCGACGAGCATTTTTTCCGGAATTGTATATGCTGCCGCACCTTCCACTTGATCCGGTGTAGTAATTACTGAGCGAATGGTTAAACCAACCATACCCAGGACAACGACCCCCATAATAGAAATACCGGTCAGTCTATTCTTCCAATGCCGGAGCGGGTTTTTATCCAGAAAAGGAAGGGCAAACAATACCAGTACTCCCAGGGCGGGTATAAGACTTGTACCCACCCACTCAATCTGCCCCGGAACAAATTTAAGAAACTCAAAAAGAAACAGGAAATACCATTCGGGTCGAGGGATATAAGTGGCATCGCTGGGATCAGCTTTAGCTTCTGGGTGAATCCCGATAAAGGTTGCCAGGCCTACCAGAAGAATAAATAGGCCAAAGGAAACCAATAGGTCCTTGTAAATGATATCGGGCCAAAACTTAACACCTTTTTGTTTTGCTTGGGCGTATTTTTGTTTATATTCTTGTTTTTGTTCTTCTTTCACAGGATGACTCCTCGATTCAATCCACAGATCAGCTGGATATTAGGATCAGCTATCTTTCTCGGGTATATGGGAAATACCCAGCCGGATTACCAGGTAAAGGTGAGTGCTGACTGTTGCTATAATCAATGCCGGGATAATCCAGATATGCAATGAGAAAAAACGTGAGAGTGTGACAGCGCTCAAGTCAGTGCCACCTCGCAGTACACGCAAGAGAAAATCTCCAACTACTGGTACAGTTCCGGCGATTTCAGTGCCCACAGTTGTGGCCCAATATGATCGTTGATTCCAGGGGAGCAGATAACCGGTAAAACCCATGCCGAGGGCGCCAATTAATAAGACCACCCCGGTAATCCAGGTAAATTCTCTCGGATATTTATAAGCACCGTAAAAGAATACCCGCAGCATGTGAATAAATGCGGATAGGATCAACAAAGATGCTCCCCAATGGTGCACACCGCGAATAAGCCATCCGAATTGGACACCGGTCATAATAAACGTTATGGAATCATAAGCGTGATCGGGTGTGGGAACATAATACACTGACAGTAGCATGCCAGTAATTCCCTGAAGGAGTCCCAAGAACAGACTGGCGCTGCCCAATGTAAACCACCAGTTAACTTTTGGCACTTTGCGGTCCAAAACTGTGTTGTAGATTTCTGTTAATCCCAATCGTTCGTCAAGCCAGGTGAAAATGCTCTGAGCCATGGTTAACCTTCCTGGAGATGAATAAAGAGTTGGCCTTCTTCCAGTTTGATTTCATACTGGTCAAGCGGCCTGGGAGGAGGACCGGAAATCACTTCGCCATTTTTATCAAAAAATGCCGCATGGCAAGGGCAGAAATATTTCTCAGTTTCATTATCCCAGGATACCCGGCAGCTGAGATGTGTGCAGACATCAGAAAAAACCAATACATCCTTATCTGTTTTGCGGAGGACAAACGCACCGTAGCTCTGGCTGCTTTTTTCCCAGCCGTTTATCCTGGAAAGTGTGAAAGCGAACTGAGTTGGAATATCCAGAGGGTAATTCTCTAGCGGACCCAGGGAGACCCAATCATCACCGACGGAGATATTTAGAGCCGGAGATATAAAATATTGAATCATGGGTAACCCCACGATGGCTGCCATCACAGACCCCAGAACGGATGTCATTATTTTAACAAAACTTCGCCGGTCTAAATTAGGCGAGCGATATTTTGAACTCATTGGTCACTCCTGACTAATTAAAAAAACAAGGCTGGTAAGTTTCCCATCACTCAGTGGTACTCAATATAAAGAATTTCTCACTC
>Ga0255364_10113_pt1 | contig 19983 bp, 17 predicted proteins | sample ANMaggSSYBR01G12_FD_182087 | JGI IMG/M metagenome (GOLD analysis project Ga0255364, IMG submission 182087) | Sediment cell enrichment communities from methane seep in Santa Monica Basin, California, United Staets - ANME aggregate JGI... | ecosystem: Environmental > Aquatic > Marine > Cold seeps >...
GGGCACCTGCCTGCCGGATCGTTTTTCCCGGTTTTCCGTCCTCGGTCTCCGGTCCACCCCTGGCTGTCGGGTGGAGCGGGGATTAGTTGCCCTTGCTTGTATGTATGAAAGCAATAATCCTTCATCAGGGTATTTTCTTAATAATCAATTGGAAGAACCTGGCCAATAAGTTGTAGGGATACTTTCTGCCAAGCTCAAATTCCAATTGTTCTAACTCAGTAAAGAATGTTGGATCCTCTTTAATGCTGTCGTCTGAAATATAGTCGTTTACACAACGGATGCCGAATTGATCTTCGATAAATAAACTGAAGTTTTGAAAATACGAGAATAGTTCACCTGCTGTGAATAAACGTATTGGTTCTTTGAACGTTGATGAAATGTATTCCTCATTTTCAATATTATCTAATGCTGCCTTTGGATTTAATTCATGAAATATTTCCCTGTAAACCTCTGAATATTGGTTCATACTTATGAGGGAAATTATCCCGTTTATATTTAGACAATTAACAATTCCCGGAATAATATCTTCAATGTTGTCTACATATTGCAAAACATTGTGGCATAAAATAACATCGAATTCGGGCTTTGAAAATAACGTGGAGACTTCACGAATGTCGCAATTGTAGACTTCAACCCGGTCAATGATACCTGCTTCATCAGCAGATCGTTTAGCATCATTAAGTAAGTTTTCAGCAAGATCCACTATAACGATATTGTGACCTGCCTTAGCGTAGACAATAGAACTTCTTCCATTACCGCCCCCTAGATCAAGTATTTTGGATGGTAGATTTGGGATATAGGGTTGGAGATATTTGTTACTCAAGATATAGAACAACCGTCCCCATGGTTGTTCTTGATACTCTTGCCATTGAGTTGAATGTTGATTAAAAGCCTTAGTCATAATTAATCCAAAATTTAATTGTGCAACTAACGGATGAGCTTCGCATAGCCCTTCGACTTCCACCTCGATTGCACTCGGTGTTCGCTCAGGACAGGCATCCTGAGTGAATACGAAGGGTTGCGAAGCGCCCTTTAGGGCACCCACAGCCAGGTCAGTAATCAGTATTCAGTGATCAGACACCATGTCTCAATTTTTAATTTTCAATCTTCAATTCACCCCGGCTGTCAGGTAGAGCGGGGGTTAGCTTCCACTCGTTAAGTTATAGAGCATCAATATTATTTTCCATAAATTCAACAATTCCATATGCTCTCGCACCTTGAGCCTTCATTCGTTCTTCAGGTGTCATTTCAGAATAGTATTTCCCGGTAGTCGGATTTATTTGCATGGAATTAAGTGGTTCACCTGGTGTTTGCACTTCGCTTGATTGAGATGTAAACATTGTTTCACTTTCAAATGTTTTGGATAAGATATTGCCCGTTGATGTTTTTAATACGATCGCAGTTATCCATATTCCCTTGCTAATTCCACCTATTTTGTTTAGTTCTTGCTTGTAATATTGCAGCATTTCATCATCTGTTACATCGTTTCCTGTTCCAGCTATCCGACGCACGAACAAGCCAGGTTGTTTATCATCTGGGAATCGATCAATATATAACCCGGAATCAACTGCAATTGTTGGTATACCGAGTTCGTCATAATGATGTTCAACTTTCTTTCGAGAATTGTCTTCTGGCGTATTCCCATCTTCTATCACTTGAGAAAAACTATTGACATCCTCTAAACTTAACACTTTCAGCGGCAAGTGTTTTAGAAGTTCTCGGACACGAGCTACCTTCGTTGGGTTTGTTGTAGCAAATAGAATTCGTTTTTTTACCATATCTTTAAAGCATATTGTAGCAATTCAACTTGTATGGAAGCTAACGGATGAGCTTTGCGAAGCACCCTGGTGAGGGCCCCTGCCTAATATAACTTGATTATACTTGCGCCGCCGTGTCACCAGGGTCGGGTGGAGCGTAGGTTAGGTGGCGCATATTTGCATCAGCTACTTTTTTGATAGTTTTTAAACAACAATACTCCTATTATTGGAAGTAATGCGTTCAATCCTAATCCTATTATGATATGGAAATTCAAGAAGAAATTATTAAGAACACCATTATTGATTAGGAAAAGAATTGACCATAAACCCACAGGAATATTTATGAACAGGCTCGCAAACAATCCTGGATTATATAATTTTCCAGCTCTAATTGCTAAAAGAACATGAGCTATCCCAGCGAAGAATGAAAAATAAGGAATCCATAGACCGTATTGATAGTCAATTATTGACAGCAATCCAAACAACGGCAAGATGATCCATATCAAGATAACATTAATAAAGAAAATGAAATTCTGGTCTAAAGGTCTATCTTCAGTATCAAGTTTGAATATTTGCGTGTTGAAAAATTTTCCAAATCCACCTGGAAATATATATTCTTCTGTCTGGTGAAGCATATAAAGTGGAGTTTGTAAAAGAAGAACGAAAACTACTATATCGTACTTGCGCACAAAAATGAACAAGAAAATAAACAGGAAAATGGAAAGAATGAAACCTGTTTTCGCCCAATCTTGCTTCAGCCATTTGTAGAAATCAGAGATTGTCATATCTTTATCCTTCCCGAATGGATTTTAGATTAAATTTTAATTTGCGTTCCTTATTTTTTCAAGCGCTATCTAACGGATTAGCTTAGCGGCGCGTTCCCCAGCGTCCGCTAGAGCGGGGATTAGCTGTCCAATGTACAGACAGAGTACTAATAGTGGACAAATTGCCTTATTCGCTTAGCTGGCTTTTCTATTCGATTTCCACTATTACATATTTCCATATGCCATCTCGCATACCAAAGAATCGAATGGTATTTTCATGAGTTCTTGGATTGTTAAGTGCCAGCCCGCAACAATAGCCGTGAATAATTTCATGATAATAAACAGGAAGGAACCGTCCATCATAGGAAATTCCAACTTGTGGTCCCTTGCGGAAAAAGTAGAAAGGCTTGCCTTCCATCAGATACCAGTTGAAAACTTCTTCGAATCCAAACTTCGCGTTGAGTATTTCCCCATCTTGAATTATAAAGTCGCTCACTGCTAAAATCCAATGGTCGTTCCACGCTAGGAAGCGCTTGATCGGGATATGAGTCCCAAAATAGGTTGCGAAGGAGAACAAGAGATCATGGTAACCATTGCGAACCTGTACATCCGTATGGTCACCTAATCCCAGAATCAACGGTTCACCGGCAGCCCAGATGGCACGGCCGCCAGTGTACATCGGGTTGACTGGTTTGTTTTCCCATAGAGTAATAGTGTCGTTCTGTACCAGATAACTGGCCGCATTGCCCTGTGTATAAAATCTCTGGGCGGGGTCTTTGACAGTTAGGGCAAGGAAAACGAGTTTTTCACCATCAGACGTTGAGAATATGTAAACATCAGGCAGTCGGTGAATATTCTTAAGTGCTAATGCGCCATCTTTGTATAAATCGTAAAGATACGTTTCGCCGCCAGAGCGCAAGTCATACCCAAAGGGGGTGATGGTTTCGTTGACGCTTTCTTGCGACTTGGGAGTGTAAGTCGAGCTTGATTTGTGCGGTTTCGGGAGGGCCTCTGGGGGAATAAACTCCAGGAATATTTTTTCCCCGGGACTTGCGTTTTGCGCCTCTGCCGGCAGTTTGTATTCTGTTATCGAAAAACCTAGGGGTATGGGATCTGTGTTATCCCAAAAAGATATATCTTCAGGGCGCAGGTTTGCTGTCTGAAGTTCTTCCTCCCTGGTTTCACCTCCCGGTCTTAGCCAGGCAAGGGTATAGGAGATGTGATCGAAGTGTTCTTTATCTGATTTGATGTACAGAAAGCGGTGAGGGTAGTCTGCTGATGGACTTTGGATTACTTCCAGTACAGCAGCGGGCGTAACTCCTGGAAGAGAATTCAATTGACAGCCGGAACCGATCGTGGAACCATGTGTGCGTAGCCATGACACCGAATAGGTGCCCTTGGTGTCTATATTCGCCAGCCATTGGCACACATCTAGGGCGCCGCGCATGTGCATCATTTCTGGCAAATACCCGGTTTGGAAGAAGCCGTCTTCCCCCACAAAAGAATTCGGGCTGTCCTCAGCTTGCCATTCAACAGGAATATTGACCGCATACCAGCCTTCCGGGTCTATGTAAACCTGTTCGCCGGATTTAGTAGCCGCGAGAAGATATGAAGGTGCTGGCGTAAATGTGCCGGTCAGGACAGGATATGCTGATGGAGTAGCCGCATGGGGAACTGAAGATGCTGTTGGAAGCGATGTAACAGGAAGAGGGGATTCTGTGAAAAATGAGGTCGGTATTTGCGTGGTCGAGATTGTCGGAGTGATCACCTGACCGCACGAAATCAATAACACGCTCAGCAAGAGCCAGACAGCAATTTGAAGGTTTCGTTTTATTATAATCATCTGTACATACTATGAGTTACTAATATTTAAGCCAGCCTAACGTTAATTATGTTTCACCTGCGGGATAACACATTAGGTTGTTAAGCGACTATTGGTGTGTAATATATTATTATGTTATCGCGTCCAAGTGTTTACTCGCACTATATTTGGTACATTGTTCCAGTATAGCATATTCGATAATAGTCCTTCCCAAGAAACGGGGAAAGATAATCACCTGATTTAATCCCACTCTTTTTGACAGTTATTCCCGCCACAATTCCCGCAGTTTCGGATAACATGATACTCCACTTATTAAAACAGCCCATCCACGCTCATATAGCGCTCACCTGTATCTGCAAAAATGCAAACGATCACTTTGCCTTCATTTTCCGGCTGTTTTGCCAGCTGCTCGGCTGCATAGGCGGTAGCCCCGGAGGTTATTCCCACCAACAGTCCTTCTTGTTTGGCAATTCTCCGGCAAGCGGCAAAAGCGTCACCCTCGCTGACCAGGAAGAAGTCGTCAATATACTCCTTATCCAATGTCTCCGGCAGGAAACCGGGCGCAGTTCCCATCATGAGATGGGGCTGAAATATCCCCTGTGAGATGTAAGGTGAATTTTCTGGCTCGACCGCAATTAACTGAACTTCCGGATTCTGTTCTTTTAAATATCGTCCGCTGCCGCACAATGTGCCGCCGGTGCCCAAGCCTGCCACCAGGATATCGATCTTTCCACCTGTATCCGCCCACAGTTCCGGTCCAGTGGTCAGGTAATGCGCTTTTGGATTAGCCTGGTTAACATGCTGACCGACATAAAAATATCCGGGGTTGTCCTTTAAAATCTCTTTGAGTTTTACCCGAGCTCCAGCGGTACCTTCCGAGGCAGGGGTAAGGATGATCTCCGCGCCAAACGAACTCATGATCCTGCGCCGTTCGATGCTTTGAATCTCTGACATAACCAGAATTGCATTATAGCCTCTGACAGCTGAAATCCAGGCCACCGCCATCCCGGTATTCCCGCTGGTCACCTCAATCAGGGTATCACCCGGTTTCAGCAGCTCTTGCTCCTCCGCATCTAAAATGATCTGAAGAATTGGACGGTCTTTGAGGCTGATTGGATTCATAAACTCACACTTGGCAAATACATTATGTTCTGGACAGAATCTTTCCAAACCCAGCAGCGGGGTATTGCCAATCAGGTCAATTACAGATTTTTGAAACTTCAAGATTTTTTCCTCCACGTCTAATGTTTAGCATAAGTACCCCCTCATCAAGGCAGAACCAATTCCTTCCGGGCGTTTGCTTTATTACTTTTACTGAGCGTAGTTTTGATGTCGGCTTTACTCTAGCCAATATTCTTTATTGTAGCAAATACTGGGTGGTAAGGGGTAATTTTTCAACCCTGCCCACAACTTAGTCTAATTATGGTTAAATTAACCACATGCAAATCAAAATCCTGGGGATCGGTCACAGCATGCGCGGGGACGATGAGGTCGGGCTGGAAATTACCCGGCGCTGGCGTGATTCCCAGGGGGCTGATTATCCCCAATATACTATCGAAGCTGAAACCGCAGAAAGCCCCGGGCTTACGCTGCTGGGACTTATTGCCGGGCTGGACGCGGCCATCCTGGTGGACGCAGTCCAAAGCGGCGCCCCTCCCGGGACTTTACATAAACTCACTGAAGAAGACCTGCTTGACTTCAGCGCAGGAACCGGTTCAACTCACAGATGGGGCACCGCTGAGACCCTCTCCCTCGGCCGTAAACTTGCCCCCGAGGACTTACCAGAGAGGATATTTATCATTGGCGTGGAAGCGGTTCAATTTACCCTGGGAGAGGGTCTCAGCCCGGCAGTGAGGAATGCGATTCCGGAAGCCCTAGAGATGATTGATGAGATTCTCATTGAGCTTATAAAATCCAGCAGGAAAGGGCTGTTCAATAAAATTTTCAAACTGCTGGGAATCCGTTAAAAAACCAGCTGTCGTTGCGAGGAGGGAAGCTCTGCTTCCCGACTGTGGCAATCTCTTCAATTAATCAGGAGATTGCTTCGGGTACTCCGCACACTCGCAATGACAGAAAAATCACCATTGTTTTTAACTTTAGCCACCCTTCGATACGCGTTCCTTTGTCACGCTACTCAGGATGGCTGACCTGAGTGGACATCAAGGGAAGCCGAGATGGAAATCGAAGGGCTCTGGGAGTTGACACACCAATTTTTTTCTCCTGGTCATTCAGGGCCTATGTCACAAAGTCTCATAGTCTCCCAGTCTTCAGTAAAAAACGAGCCCCCAGCTTACACTGAGGGCTTGTTTACCATTAGTTATGGCAATCTTACGGCAAGGATTTCCAGGTCAGGTAATCAAAGGTCATACCGCTGGAATTAAACGATGTTGGACGCAGCCAGCCGTAATATGCAGTTGTGCCAGGTACAAACTGGTAGCAGTAATAACTGGTCTCCTGGATAGGCCAGATGGGAGTTGTGCTGTAGCTCGCATTCTGGCAGTCAGATTTACTGGGCTCTGAGCTCATTGCAACCGCAAAGTAAGCTTCGTTAGGGTTAATCTGCATTACCTGCAGGCTCTTTTTTGTCACTTCTTCATAGAGAAAACCGGCAAATATTCCACTGCAGCTGGAATTTATCTCCCCGTTCTGGACATCATAACATTCGTCTTTGAGGATTGTAATCTGCTCTCCCTGGGTTTCAACAAACAGGTTGGTGTTGACCGTCACCAATGGTCCGTCAGCCTTGAAGGTCAGGAAGTCAAAGGTCACACCGTCCTCGTCAAAACGCTCGATCCGGATCCAGCCATAAGTTGTACTGGTCACAGTCTCGATCCTGAAGCAGAAGAAGTTTCCATCCAGCAGGGCGTGCGGCATGGGGGCATAGGAGGCATTTTCACAATCATTTTTATCTGGCTCATCATCCTGGTTGGGTGAAAAGTCAGAGTTGGTATTTGCATGCATGTTGAAACCAAGGCCACTGTGGTTATACACAATGTCCGCTTTGCTGTCATTGCAATCCACCTCTACTCCGCTGTTGAGGTCATAGCAGTGATCATCCAGCAAGGTTACCCCATCCATTTCCAGCGAGGCATCCGGGTTCGCTGCTGGAGGTGTCTGTGGAGTAGGCGTGGGATTGGGCTGAGGATTTCCAGAGGGAATCGAGCGGATAGTGATTTTTATTGGGGCATTCGCTGGATCATTTTGTCCAAACACCCCACCTTCCTGGTCTTCCATCTTCCAGGCTGAAAGATAAGGACCCGCCTGGGATGGCGCAGTGAATTCTACACTCAAGTCAACAGACTCACCCGCCGCGACTTCACCCGGAAGCGCCAGCTTTCCGCTGGAGGGAGCAATATCCCCGCCAATTTCAATCAGGCTGTAGCCTGGATTCCAGGTGCAGGTTCCAGTGTTCACCAGGGTAAAAATTACCTGAATGGAATCACCGCTCTGGAACTCCTGTCCATCACTGAGATTGATTGTTCCAAAAAAGGCTTTAGTACAGGAAGTTTGGTCGGCAGGTGGGAGCGAAGATTGTTCCTCTGTCGAGGAGTTCTCTTCAGTATCACTTTCGGGTAATGATTGGCTCTCACCAGTATTTCCTGGTAGAACCTGTGGCTGTTCTTCACTGCTATTTCCAAGTAAATCGGAGAATGAACAGGCAAACTGGGTTGAGGCTAAGAGAACAAAAACAAATATAAAGGTGATCGCTTTTTTATTCATGGTCTGCTCCTTTGAACCAAAATTAAAATGGGATAACTGTTTCGATAATACAGATAACCCATACAAAGGAGGTTAAGAAGGCGTAAAAACGTTGTAAAAACTAGTTATTTATCAAGGATGAGCTGCATCAGTCTGATTGAAAAATTCCCAGGCCAGGGTAACGCCTTCCGCGTCATGGCATTCCGGGCCAATCACCCAGCGGAGTAGAAAATTATCCGGAAGGGGGTGTTTCCTTGAAGGCATAGCATGACCGCCGCCCTGAGCTGTATAAAACAGGAGCGGAGCCCCATCAGGTCCAGCTGGGTAATAATCCTTTTGGATCCGGCAGTTGTCCTCCGGATCAATATCCAGGAGCAGCTCCGAGGTTTTTTCATCAGGGTTAACCCGGTTGGCAACCGCCCACCAGGCAGCGGTTTCTTCCCCAGAAATGACCATTCCCCGGTCCTTTCCGACCATTCCGCCTTCCCAGGGCATTAATGGATCCTCTGTACCGTTGCTTATCATTAACGGGGTCGGTTTGCCCAAAACAGGAAGGTTTAGAGCAGGTTCAGGAAGATTGGCGATAAAGGCAGCTCCCGCCGCAAAATAGTCTGGTGCTTCAATCAACAAGCGGTAGGTCATCAGCCCGCCGTTCGATCCTCCGCTGACATAAATCCGCTCCGGATCCACATGATACTGGGCAGTGATCTGCTCCAATAAAGCCAGAATAAAACCGACATCATCTGCCGTGGTTTGGCCGGATGCTGAATCTGACCGGTGGTCATTCCAATTTTGATCATCCCCGAAGGGGTCCCCGGTTTCAGGGTTTGTTCCGTTGGGTACCAGCAGGATAAACCCTTCTTGTTCAGCCAGGACCAGCCACTCTTTTGTACCCCCCGCATTGGGGTGTAATACTGATCGCATGCTTCCCGTTCCGCCGTGCAGCAGGAGAACCATCGGGAGGTCGTCTGCTAGCGGTTCCGGGGTATAGATCATGTACCAGCGTGTGCTCCCGCCCACCTCCAGGCTGGATTCCTGCCATCCACCAGGTAGTGAATCCGCACTCTGCTGCCGTCCTCTCAGGGTACATCCTGAGATAAGGAAGAAGACTGCCGACCAGAGCAAAATAATCCTTCTTAAATATAAGTTCATAATATTTCCCTTTATCTTCTATACATCAAAATCAATCATAAAGTTGCATATTATTAAATAAGATTGATATTGAGCAAGGAATTAATTGAGAAATAAAAATACAGCCAGCTTATATACAGGGCTGGCTGTATTCTATATCAATTGGTTTAACCTCTCCTGGCTACGCAATTATCCAGGCTTATTGTGCCTGATCTGGATCAGGGGCAATCACAATATTTCCCATCTTCATTGTACTCACCACCGGCAGCCTTGCAGCTCTCCTGTCCCATCGTACTACTGCAAACAACCGGAGTAGGTGTTGGTTCCGGTATTACCACTTCAAGGCCTTCGAGAACTTGAGCAGGACCCCATAACCTGATAGCGTCTTTTATAGTCCAACAGGATTGCAGAGGTTTCAAGGGTGTGACGCCGTCTGCTCCCGGGATAGCAACCAACAAGTAAGTGGAAAATGGATTCCGGGCGATAACCTGCACAAAATCCCCTTCTTCAATGGTATATATAGCGGGAAAATGTTCCGGGAACGTCCCTCCCCTACAGAAAGCATTCTTACTAGCCGTCCCGGGGGCTGGTGCTGGGGGACATAGGCCAGATTCGTTGGTGTAAAACCAGCCCACATCCGATTCTGGACCATGTCCACTATCTTGAACAGCTGCCACTTTCCAGTAATAAGTTGTACAGTCAGTCAAGGGATCGGTAATAACTGTAGTCCCGGGGAGACCAAATTCACCTAATAAATTGGTGCCGCTGAAAGTAGGATCGGTCTGCAAGTTGACAAAGTAACCATCCGGGATGCACCCGGGTTCCCCTGGTCGATAGCGCAAGTAAGCAGTCAGTGAATCCAGTACTGTTCCATCCACCGGGGCATATCTTTCAGGTGCCACAAGACCAGCAAGCGGGGAGCACTCCGGTCCGGTGAAAAAGGCACGTTGGCTGCTGAATTCTCCCATAGTTGTCCCCATACCACCCGCGATCTTCCACCAATATTGAGTGGCTGGTTCCAGGTCAACCCCGGGTGCCCAGGAGGTGGCGATCGTTCCAGTTCCGCCAAAAAGACTATTATCTGAAAAATCATAATCAACCGAGAGGCGCACTGCATATCCTTCCGGATCACAGGGTCCAGGATTGTTCCACTCCAGGATAGGAAGGATTGTATCTACTATTTCATAAACTCCCGGAGAGGTCAGAATCGGTTGAGGAATATCAAGCGGGTCAGTGCAGGCAGGTAAAAAACAGGCGCCGCTTGTTTCAATTGAAAATTCACCCACATCACTGTAAGGTCCTTCTACTCCCTCACTCACTACCGCCACATGCCAATAGTAAGTCTGGCAATCATCCAGGGGAATACCTGCCTGGAAACTTCGAGTAGCAATATTGGGATTGTCAGCCTCCATGGCCATTGTACTCATATCAGGAGTTGTTGAGATTAGCAAATGAAACCCTTCTGGCGCACAGCTGGGGTCGGGGTAATCCCAGGTAAATTCCGGATTAGCGGAAGTTACAATTTCCTCGTCCAGGGGCGTCAACCGGATTGGCGCAACCAGTGAGGCGGCTGTACATACCGGGTCGGTGAAAAATGAATAAACATTCGATGGTGGACCATAAACTTCGTCTGCAGAAGGAATAATCCGCCACCAAAATTGGGTTGCTCCGGGGGGGGTTGATCCAAATCCCCAGCGGGTACTTGGGTTGCCTGTTCCCCCAAAGTAAGTTGTATCCACAAAATCAGGATCCATGGATACTTCAACTTTGTAGGCTTCAGGGATACAGGTGGAGAGCGGCCATTCCCACTCCAGCGAACTATAACCGCGATCAAAGATTCCTCCAGATGGAGGCGAAAGGAGCGAAGGCATCACTAAATCCGCGGGATCACAAACAGGTTCTGTGAAAAACGACTTCATCTGAAACGAGTATGAACTCTTAATTGAATCCTGGATTGCCGCGACGCGCCAAAAATATTCTTCCGCAATGTCCAGTGTTGGAGGAGACCAGGAAGTATTGTCACCACTAATTAAATGAGTGATATCGATCACAGAATAATCCCGCTCCCGAGAAAGGATGATCTCGAACTGGTCCGGTTCACAGGCTGGATCCATATGCCAGTTAAGAACTACCGAACTGGGATCTAAAACCTCCCATAGATCTGGATCATCGAGTTCAGGCGGCACCAGGGAACCGGCATCGCAAGGGGGAGGTGACGGTCCACAGCCGCTTAGTCCCAGGATGGATATGAATAAGAATAATGCAATAAGCAGTGCTTTTTTTGACATGTTATCCTCCAGAGAGATATGATCGTGTTCTTTTATATTAATAACGAGATAATCAGAGAAAATGTTACAACGGGGAAGCCCAATCAACAGCTAAAGGGGGGTTATTATTTTAATTCATCATACTGTAGATAAGATGGTTTTGCAAGAAAAAAAGGGAGTAAACCGAACCTCAGACTCTTTATTTTGCTGCAATAATGGCAAAAACCGTAATCCCTAGAGGATTACGGTTTGTTGTTTATTAAAAATGCCGGGGTTGGTAAACACCAATATCTAAATATTGCTATTTAGCCGATCACTTCCAAGTCACGGCCGACCTTTTCAAAAGCCGCCAGACCTTGATCTAAATCCTCTTTGCTGTGCGCGGCGGAGATCATCACCCGGATACGGGCTTCCCCTTGCGGAACAGTAGGAAAGCCAATCGACATGGCAAAAACACCCTCTTCAAAGAGCTTGCGGCTGAATTTTTGAGCCAATGGGGCTTCTCCCAGCATCACCGGTGTGATAGGAGTAGCGCTCTTCCCTGTGTCAAATCCCAGGGTTTTCATTTCCCCTTTGAAATAAGCCGCGTTTTCCCAAAGCCTATCAACCAATTCTGTAGAAGATTCCAGTATTTTCACTGCTTCAATACAAGCAGCAACATCAGGTATCGTCATCGCAGAGGAGAACAGGAACGGCCGGCCGCGTTGATATAGCCATTCCACAACCAGGGGATGTCCGGCTACTACGCCGCCCACTACTCCGAATGCTTTGGAGAGCGTACCGACCTCCACGTCTACTTTGCCGTGCAGTTTAAAATGATCCACAATACCCCTGCCACCCTCACCCAGCACACCTTCTCCATGAGCGTCATCCACCATCAGGATCACATCGTAATCACGGGTGACCTCATAGATCTCATCCAGGGGAGCAATATCACCATCCATGGAAAAGACCCCATCAGTCACCACCAGCGCCCGCCGGAAATCCGCCCGGAATTCATCCAAAGACCGTTTTAGCGAAGCCGGGGAGCAGTGATCATAGGGAATGATTTTGGCTTTAGCCAACCGGCAGCCATCGATGATACTGGCATGATTCAGCCGGTCAGAAAAAATCACGTCTTCTTTTCCAACCAGTGCAGGAATAGTTGCCAGGTTAGCGCTGAACCCGGATTGAAAGGTGATCGCGTTCTCCACTTTTTTAAATGCTGCCAGGCGTTTTTCAAGCTCAAGGTGCAAATCCATGGTGCCGGCAATAGTGCGCACTGCTCCCGGTCCCACTCCGTACTTGTCCGCAGCCTTTTTGGCTGCCTCTACCAGGCGGGGATGATTTGCCAGGCCAAGATAGTTATTGGCACAGAAATTCAGCACTTTCTCCCCATCTACAACCAGCCAGGCTCCCTGGGGAGATTCCAGAATCCGGATCTGGTTATAAAGACCGGTATCTCTTAAAGCTTGCAATTCGGTTTCAATCCAATCCAATGGTTTCGTCATAATCAATCCTCTTTAATATTCCAACTTTACAAGCTCAGTTAATTTCTGCAAATTCCCGGACCAAATCGACTTTCTTCTCCCGGGTTAGTTTCTTAATTTTACATTCCCTGCGCTGTGCGGTGGACCGGTCAGTTACTTCTTCCAGATAAATCAACTCAACCGGACGGCGGAATTTTGTATAAAGTGCACCTCTTCCCGCGTTATGTTCTTTAACCCGCCGTTCCGGGTCAGTTGTCCACCCGGTGTAGTAAGTCCCATCGGCGCATTCCACCATATAACAATAATATCCCACGCCCTGAGTTTCATTCACTGATCTTTATCCTTCCGTCGAGGGCCCCGCTTGCGAATTCCAAAAAGCTGCGAAATCAATGTGCGCCGTGGAATCTCACTCTTTTTCATTTCGGTCCAATTGCTTTCACGTCGGTCAGCCCACCACAGGTCCCTGTCTTTCTGTAATTTGGTAAACAATTCTTCCAGCTCTTCTTGACCCAGTGTTTCGGACAAATCCCGTATTTCAACCAGTGTCCTGATAACATCATTCAGCACACGGGAAGTATTTTCCTGGTTATAAATCACCGCGGCAGCCAAAGCTCCCGGGGCATCATCCTGCGTGAGTGGATTGGTTACCTGAGTGTAGGCTTTGCCAGCGAATTTGCGGGCTTCCCGCCAACCAGGTGCATCCTGGGTTGTTTTCTGGAGTGCTGCTGCTAATAGTCGCGGCATAATATGAGTCATGGTCATCAACCCGTCGATTTCAGCAGGGTCAGTGAAATAGGGAGCTGCGCCCAGCAACTGTGCCAAGCTGACAGCTGCGTTAACCGCTGCTTCATTAGAGCGAGGACCACTGACAATCGCCATTAAGCTGTTGGAAAACAGATCTTTGCGGGCGGTTTCCGGACCAAAGGCTAAATCTTCCAGATAAGAAAAATCAATCGCCGGGGTTAACCCTACATAATACCGGTTCTCCGGAAGAAGTTCCTCTGCCCATTTTAATACCGGTAGTTTCAAGGGGCTGGTATCCAATACCAGGGCATCCTCTTTAAGATCCTGTGCAATATGCTCCAGCACGGGATAAATTTCCTGGAATGGCAAAGCCAGGAGGACAATATCAGCATCTTTCACAGCCCCGGAAAGCGTGATAGTGACTTTATCAATGGCATCTTTTTCTTTAGCCTGGTTAGCAACTCCGCGGGATTTATCATGGCCTACCCGTACAAATTGATCTTTGTGATCTGCCAAAATCATCCCTATAGATGTGCCAATCTGCCCCAAACCGAGAATCGTAAATTGAATTTTCATTTGATTTTCCTAATTGGTATTATCTGCTTCTTGAAGTTTCCTCAATAATAATTCCTCGTCAGATGGAGATCCTTCAGGCAGGTCTTTTTCATGATTTTGGATGAACCATACCGTCCGGGGGCTGCTCCCGGCTGATTGCGCTAAATCCGCGCCCCACTGGGGGTGCTGTTTAACAATCGCCAGGGGACGCCGCAGACCAATCGGTTTACCTTCTCCCCACATTTGCACTCGCCGGGGAAATAACCCCGCCACCAAAACAGCAAAGACCCGTTCCCAGCGACGAAGCGGATAACGTATTTTGCCCAGGTCATGCAATAAGGCGGCTTTCAGTAGGTCCGGATCATCTTCCCCCTGGGTTTGTAATGACCGGAACACTCGAAGACTGTGATTTTGATCAGCTGCGGGTAACTGCTGAAAGAGGTCCTGCTCCTCCTGAAACAAAACAGTATTTATTACCTCTTGATCCCCCTCCTGGGGAAATCTCTTAAACCCCTGCCAGAACTGCCAAACCCGGTAATTGACCTTGGATTTCATTACCCCACCAGTAAATTAATCAGAAAGCGCAAAGGCGGTCCCAGTATCCAGCCCAAGACGTCTATTCCTATATAGGGACCAACCATAAACAGCACAATCAGGATCATTGGTCCGTAGGGGCGAATCTGCGCCATTCGATCCTTCCAGGCATCAGGCAAAAAGTAGTCCAGGATCTTATCGCCATCCAACGGTGGAATTGGTATCAAGTTAAACAGCATCAATACCAGGTTGATGGTAATAAACTCCCATAAAAATTCTATCGGAGTCGGGAAGATAGAACTCCCCTGAGCAGCAAAGGATAAATAAAGATCATCCAGATTAACCAGATTCAATTGAAAGGGGATAGAAGCCAGCAGGGCCATCAGGAAATTGGACAGCGGGCCAGCCAAGGCAACCCACATCATCGCTGAAGGTGAGCTGCGCCTCAGTGTATAAGGATTTACGGGGACGGGTTTGGCCCATCCAAATCCAGCTACAACCAGCAGCAGCGATCCCATGGGGTCCAGGTGAGCCAGTGGATTCAGCGTCAGTCGGCCGTTGATCCGGGGGGTTTCATCCCCAAAATAATTGGCTGTCCAGGCATGAGCAAACTCGTGCACGGAAAAGGCGGTTAAAAGGACTATGATTCTTGAAATCAGTATCGCAGGATTGAGACCTAACATAAAAAACTCCTGCCGCAGATTATACCATCCTGTGCTTCTTCAACAAACCATCCACACCCGGCTCGTTTTCAGCAGTTTCCTGGTGTTGTCAGAGCGCAAATAGGAGAAAATCGGTTGTATCTATAGATTGACACTCCCCTTATTCCCCCCTTTAGAAGGCAGAGTATCCGGCATTCCGCAAATTACAGGAATGTCGGATACTAATCAAATTTATTTTTTACCTGATCACTACTGATTCCTGTGCAGCAAGACCAAATTCCTCTAAATAACTCGACTGTATTGAAGATTTATCCTAAATCTTAAATTCTCCCGACTCATAAAACAATTGGTTATCAACAACTATTTGACCGCCATCACGCATGTCACAAATCATATCCCAGTGGATGGCACTTTTATTCAAGCTTCCTGTGATTGGATACCCCTGGCCCAGGGCCATGTGAATTGTCCCCCCGATTTTCTCATCAAAAAGGATATTTTTTATAAAGCGGTCAATTTTGTAATTGGTTCCGATCGCAAATTCACCGAGATATCGAGAACCCTCATCGGTGTTCAGCATTGTGATTAAAAATTCTTCATTTTTAGCAGCGGAAGCTTTGACAACTTTTCCCCCCTCAAAATGCAGCTCCACTCCTTCAACTTCACGCCCGGAGGAGATTGCTGGATGAGTAAAGCGCACCCAGCCAGTGGCAGAATCCTCGACTGGACCAGTAAAGATCTCTCCGCTGGGCATATTTTGCTTTCCATCAGAATTAATGAACACTCGTTCCTTGACCGAGAGGGTTAAATCAACATTCGGCCCTTTCACCTGCACTGCTTTTTTCCCCTTTAACCAGTCGACCAATCTCTGCTGTTGATCATGGATCTTTTTCCACTCCGCTTTTGGATCCTCTTTATCACTAAAGGTCGTACTGTAAACGTAATCTTCAAAGTCCTTTAAACTCATCTCGGCATCCTGGGCATATGCCTGAGTGGGATAAAGTGTGCTCACCCGGCGTAATGATCCGGAAGTCATTCTGTCAAAATAAGTGTTAAATATGTCTTTGTAAGCCTGGCGGCGAATTCTCATCAGCCGCGGTTCGATACTGCTCAATGATCGGGTGTTAAATTGGGATTTGATAAAAATTCTGACATCAAAATCCTCATTGACCATTTTCCAAAACCGGTCCTGATGCTGCAATTGATCCTCATTGGCTTCTTCTAAAAAGATTTGATCAAGTCCTTCAAATCCCGCTACTGGGCCAGGGAGGGAATAGGGCAGAAGATAAGGATAACCACCAGCGCGTATCACCTCGCGAAATACCTCTTGAATCAAGGGCGTAGCCGGCGGTTGAGCTATGATTGCCACCAGATCCTTTTCTTTTACCTCAGTAGAGTAGTTTACGAGTGTTTTCGCCAGGTTTGTTGTGCGTGGATCTGTCATCCTGAACTCCTTTGATCGTAGAATTTATTTGGGTTCCCATCAGGCAATTCCAGTAAAGCTCAATGCCTATTTGCCCCGGTATTGTTCCTGCAAGTGTCCAATTGAATTATATGGTTGAGATGCTCAATCGCTGTCTGCTGCTAATAGCATATCAGAAATGAATTGTTAATTGCGCCGGGTTTTGGCATGCAGAGTAAACAAGATTCAATTGAATCAGGTAATCCGACATAGAGGGAATCTCTTTGGCACACTGATTGGTTGGATCGAGATTCAAATTCACTTTTGACTAATTCCCAAATGATATAATGCCAGCATGCTGCCCGACCTGGAATTAGAAGATATCCTGAAACTGCGAAAAAGCCACCCCTGCGGAGAAGACCGTTGGAAGGTCATCCGCTTGGGCGCGGATATTAAGATCGAATGCCTGGGATGCGGCAGACAAGTGATGTTATCCCGCAGAAAACTGGCTCGAAACGTTAAAAACAATCTGACCCAGGAGGAAAAAGCGCCATGAGCAAGCTCTACCTGGTGGCCACTCCAATCGGAAACCTGGAGGATATCACTTTCCGGGCAGTCCGGATTTTGAAGGAAGTTCCTCTTATTGCTGCCGAAGATACCCGGACCTCAAAAACCTTGCTGAAAGCATATCAAATAAACACCAAGCTGACCTCTTACCACGATCACAATAAAAAAAATAAAACTCCAAAATTATTGGATCATCTCAAATCACTAGACATGGCTCTGATATCCGACGCCGGCACTCCCGCTATCAATGATCCGGGATTCTACCTGGTTAAGGCGGCGGTGGAAGCTGGCCATCAGGTGATCCCCATCCCCGGTCCCAGTGCGCCGGTTGCTGCCCTGTCTGCTTCCGGTTTTCCCACCGATAACTTCCTTTACCTGGGTTATCTACCGAGAAAAACTAAAGGACGAAAAGATTTTCTAGAAAACATAAAAGAGCACCCCTGGACCCTGGTCTTCCTGGAGACACCACATCGATTGATCCAATCTTTGGAAGATTTGCTGGTGGTGTTAGGTGATCGGGAGATCGCTGTAGCCCGGGAGCTGACCAAACTCCACGAGGAAATCTATCGAGGAACTATCAGCGAAACCCGGGAGCATTACATTCAATTCGAACCTAAAGGAGAAATCACTTTGATCATCTCCGGCAGGGGAAACGAAACTGTATGGTCCAAGGAAAAACTCCTCCTCTCTATACAGGAAGAGAGTAAATTGGGAGAGCTCAGCCCTACCCGGCTCGCAAAAATCCTGGCAGAAAAATCAGGCTGGTCGCGGCGGGATATCTATGATTTAATGCAGGGGTTAGGTAATTAACAGGAACTAATAAGCTCCTACAGATTATGCAAGATTAAATTTTTACCCAAGCAGGAACCCGGTTCCCATGGAATAAGGAACCAGGTTCCAATGAACAAGATAAGGTGTACACAATGGATTTAAATCAATATCAGGACTTTCCTAAATTAGACAGTCACAATATGCTGTCAGAAATGAACGGCTTGCCCGAACAGCTGGATACTGCCTGGAGAGAAGCGGAAGCACTTTCGCTCTCGAATTTTGCCGGTGTTAAACAAGTATTAATCGCCGGCATGGGGGGTTCCGCCATCGGTGCCTCCCTGCTGAAAGCCTACGCCGCTCCCCTGGCTTCAGTTTCAATTGAGGTTCACCGGGATTACGGACTTCCCGCCTGGGCAAACGGGCCTGACACACTGGTGATCGTTTCCTCTCATTCCGGAAATACAGAAGAAACCCTCTCGGCTATGGAAGCCGCCCTCGAGCGGGGATGCAGCCTGTTAGCCATCTCCACTGGCGGGAAAATAGCCGAAGTTGCAAAAAAGAATGGCACTGACTTATGGATCTTTAAGCACAAAGGACAACCTCGAGCGGCTGTGGGCTACTCTTTCTGCTTGCTGCTGAACGTTTTTTACCGGTTGGGTTTCCTTCCTGATCCTCTTGAGGAAATAAATGACGCTGTTAATGAGCTGAAAGAAGGCAGGGATCTGCTGGCGCCGGAGCTTCCTGATCATCAGAACCCCGCGAAACGCATGGCGGGACAGCTTATCAATCGCTGGGTAAGCATATTCGCTGCCGATCTACTCGCTCCTGTTGCAAGGCGCTGGAAAGGTCAGATCAGTGAGATCGCCAAAGCCTGGGGGCAATTTGAAGCCCTGCCGGAAGCGGATCACAATACCCTGGCCGGAGTAGTTAACCCTGAAGAGGTTCTGGCAAATACCATGACTTTATTCCTGCAGGCAGATTCCAATCATCCCCGCAACCAGCGAAGAATCGAGTTAACCAAAAAGGGTTTTATGGGTGAAGGATTAACTACGGATTTGATCCAGGCCAAAGGAAAAACCCGCCTGGCCCAGATGTGGAATTTGATTCAATTTGGTGATTTCACTGCCTATTACCTGGCTATGGCCTATGATGTCGATCCCACACCAGTGGCTGCGATTGAGAATTTAAAACGGGAACTTTAGACCAAAAAAACTAGTCCAGGGTGTTATCCTTCCCAGGTTTTCCACCCTGGACAAGAGAGTGTTTTCCATAACGAAAAAACCGATGAAAAAAATCAGAATCCAGCTTTTCCTGATTGGATTTACCCTTTTGCTGACCTTTTCCTTTGTTGCCATCATTCAAGCTCAGGGGGATTCCACTACGACAGTGATCGATACTATCAATCAGCTGCGCTCCCAAAGAGGGCTGGCGCCGCTTCTTCCTGATCCTGCCTTAATGCAGATTGCCCAGCAGCACAGCCAGTACCAGGCATCCATAGGGATCTGGACTCACATCAGTGCGGACGGATCCCGCCCCAAGGACCGGGCAATCGCGGCAGGTTTTGGAAATGGCGCAACTATCTATATTTCGGAAAATGCCGCTTACGGGACCAATATGTCGATCATGGAAGCCATCAATGTTCACTGGAACGATCCTGAGCATCACAACACTATGTACGGCCCCAACTACAAATATATCGGAGCCGGAGTAGCCTATTCCGGTGATGTTGTTTTTTATACAGTAGATACCGGTTATTATGTTGGAGATCCAGCGCCCACGCCCGAATACCCAGCTGTTTCCGGCACCCCTTCCGCCTCAGTCTTCCCTTCAGTAGTTCCGGTT
>Ga0255364_10115_pt1 | contig 19547 bp, 16 predicted proteins | sample ANMaggSSYBR01G12_FD_182087 | JGI IMG/M metagenome (GOLD analysis project Ga0255364, IMG submission 182087) | Sediment cell enrichment communities from methane seep in Santa Monica Basin, California, United Staets - ANME aggregate JGI... | ecosystem: Environmental > Aquatic > Marine > Cold seeps >...
TATCTTCAGCGGATGGAATGGCTGTATATAACCTGCCGGATACAAGATTTTCCCCTATTCTCAAACCCCCAACAGGACTTATTGACAACTGGTAATACCAGTGTTATGATATCTTTAATAACAGGTATTACCAGTTCTGCGGACGCCATAAAGGAGCGGATAATGAGTGAACACAGCAAAGAACGAGCTACAGATCGGGCGGAGCGGCATCTCATTGAAGGGATCGTCAGCGGCGCCTTTCCCCCCAACACCGATCTGCCCGGAGAGCGCACTCTGAGCAAAGACCTTGATATTGCCCGCCCTGCTCTGCGGGAAGCCATGCAGCGCTTGAGTCGCGATGGCTGGCTGGATATCCAGCAGGGAAAGCCCACCCGAATCCGCGACTATTTACAGGATGGAAACTTAAATATCCTGGCGGGGCTTCTCAAAGCCGATCCTGATTTGGTGCCTAACCTGGTCCCTGACCTGCTGGAAATGTGGCAGTTGTTAGCTCCCCAGTACACATCCTCCTCCGTGCGTCGAGCCCCGGGTCTAATTCTGGACTTGCTGGAGAGCTTCAGCCGCCTGCCCGATGAAGCAGAAGAATATGCCCGCAGTATGTGGAAGCTGCATCATATGTTAATCGCCTACTGCGACAACCTGGTCTATGGCTTGATCTTTAACACCTTCAAAGATTTTTATCACCAACTCGCGACTTATTATTACGCCAATCCCGAACACAGGGAGGCGGCGCGGAATCTCTGGGCAGCGATGATTCCCAACATTGAAGCCCTGGATACAGAAACCACATCCCGGCAAGTTTACTCATTTATTTCCAGTACAACTGAGTTCTGGAAAAATATCACTTTTGAACAATATCAAAAGGAGGTTTTGGACGATTCCAGGCAGCTGGAGGCCAAAGCAGAAAAAAAGAAAAAGAAAAAAAAGAAATAATCAGAGCGAGTGCCCGGCCCGCGATGTTAGCCCATCGTGGTATCAGGCGGATAAAACCGGACACTTGTTCACCGCCCATGAACATATTCACTTGTAGTATACCAGGAGCAAATCGAAGATGGACTCCCCACAAACCAACCCCAAACCGACAAAACCTCTCGCCCTGCGCGTCATCGGCGAGGTGCTTTCCCAATTGCTGAACGTGCCGCTCCTTTCAGGAGCCTTAATTACCTTTATTTTCTTTAACCTCCCTACCGATCTTCCCAACCGTGCGGAAGGATTTGGCTGGGCCTTGTTGTTCATCAGCCTGATTCCCCTCTGCAGCTTGTTGTTTTACATTCCCGGCAGGGTCAAGAACTGGACCAAGATCTTAAAACGGCAGCGTACCGCCAGTTTCATCTTGATGATCATCAGCTACCCGATTGGTTTTATTGTCCTGCGGATGACTGATGCGCCGCGAATTTATGAGGCCCTGGCCATCAACTATACCCTGATCACGCTGGGATTGATTGTTTTTAACTTGATCTTGCGCTACAAGGCCAGCGGTCATGCCGCAGGCGTGGCAGGTCCAGTTGCTGCAGTCCTCTATTTCTTCGGATTGATAGCTGCACCGCTGGTGTCCCTTATCCCCCTGACGATATTTGCCCGCATTGCAGCCAAGGGTCACAACGTCTGGGAATTGGTCACCGGTTCGGTATTGTCAATCTCTATCACTGTGCTTACCTTGTTCCTCTACGGGTTTAATCCACTTAGCCCCCTTCAGTGAGGAGAAAAGGGGTTCTTGGATGAACTGAATCCCAATAACAGGACACAATAATAAAAGCACCTCTCGTACAATAAATACAGGAGGTGTTTTTGATATAAGAATGGAACTTTCCCTTCCACAGGCGGGGGCTTGAAGTCACCTGTAGGGGCGACCCGGTGGGTCGCCCTTTTTGTATTAAGCGAAGTCATCTCGTGTTAATGCTCAAGCAGTTATAACTAGCCTCTTCGTTAACCCTGCGGCAATCCCATTAATAAAAAACCCGGAGCCTTTTTCAGCGCTCCGGGCTAGCTATGAGGTACCAGCTTATCTTTTAGAGCTTGGATTGCGATGACTGACCCGGGCTGACCAGAGTCATATCAGCACAGCGGCAGAGCAGGTTATCGCCCAACTTCACCAACCGGGAACCGACCAATCCCAGGACCTGGAAGGAAACTTTCTTGAGAGAGGATTCCCTCTGAGAAGAGACTGATTTAACTAATCGAGCATGTGCGGCACTGGCCATCCGGTCTTTTCTCATTTGTTCTTGTACATAATAATCTTTTCTGATAAACATGGGCTTTCTCCTTTTTTTTACTGCTTGCTTGAACTTGCACCATCAGTATATAAAAGAGGGCGTTTTCAAAGCGTTTCTAGCAGCGTTTCAGGCAAAGAGATTTACAAAGAGGTCCGTTTCTTAAATTAGACAGGGGGAACTTGCTACTTTGGTCTTCTTGTGCTATTCTTAAAAAATACCCGAATAGCCGCACGTTCTTATTCCACACCTGGGGGAAACAAGAGGGAAATAACAAAACTCCGTCTATCAGGCTATCCATTTTTCACAATAAATTAAAAGCCCTGCAAGTTAAAACAAGGTCGATTAATAGGAGGAACGATGGGTAAAGAAAATCAGTTTTCTGGAAAATTAAGAGGAATTCTCAAAGAGAAACGTGTGCTGGCCTTCCCTTTATTATTGATAGCCATTATTGCCTTTGGCCTTGTCCTCCAGGGCTGTGAGCAAACAATGGAAGAGAATGGAGTCCCAATAGAAGAAATAACAATTGAACCCGTCAAGGAGGAAACCGTAAAATACAAATGTGGTGATTCTGGGGACGATTTAATCAGTGTGTTACCTGGTTTGGGTGGTGAAAACGGGGGGGATATACAAGTGGAAATTTGCATCCCAGGGGGGAAAAACAATATTACTATCGATGCTGATCCATTAAGCGAGGCCAAAATAGAAGCCGCCCTGGCAGTTAATGAACCCTTCACGATCACCCGCCTTATAACTTACTTCCAGGTGAAAGATGCAGATGGCGAGCTCATCACCCACTTCAATCCTCCTCTCGAAATGCAAGTGATGTATACAGCCGAGGCTTGGGAGGCGGCAATTGATGAGAAATATGAACGTCCCAGGGTAGCCTACTTAATCTGGAAAGACGCTTCATGGGCTGACACCTGGGTGGAGTTCACCGACCTAAGCTTCATACCTCCAGGGACGGACGACGACCCTTACGGTTACCTGCAGATAATCATTGAAGAATTGGATGACCCCCTGATCGGTGGACTTTAAACACTGCTGAAGTTGCGGCTGCTTATTACTGATTAACCTGCCAGTAATACAGATAATATTATAAAAAGATGAGTCCTGAGTAGAGAATTCTTACGCTGTTGGTATTTAAGCTGCCTGCAAGCTGCGATTTCTAAACCTTAGTTTTTTTCCATCCTTTCAACTTCTGCTGGCACATCTAATCGTTGAAAAATTTCTTTTGCCTCAGCCCACAATTTCCCGCCTCGATCCTCATTGCCCAACTCCAACTCATGCGTCCCCCAGGCCCTCAAAGTGTGGGCTCGCTCGGCATCGGCTCCCACATTCACAAATATCTTTTCGCTGTTTATGAAACACGCCTCTGCCTGATAAGCTTGTCCCTCTATGGTCACCCCTTCAGGTCTCTGAGACGCCACTTTTCCAAGTGAGCGCCAGGCTGCGCCCAGGGATTCCTGGGCACCTGTCTCTTGAGCATAATCAAGGGCTTTTATGGCTGCTGCAAGCGCATCCTCCAACCGTACTTGACCCAGGAATGCCTCTGCCAGGAAATGATAAGTCAGGGAAAGACCCAACCAACCAGACGATTCGGTGAGTTCCAAAACCCGGCTCAGGTCCCGCTCCGCCAGCTCATAAGCGCCCATCCCAACCCGGGCAGCACCCAGGTTAACGAGACACATTATCTCCAAATCTTGATCGCTGATCTCTTGCATAATCTCCAACGCTTTCAAGTAAAGATCCACAGCTTGGAGAAATTCCCCCCGCAGATTCGCTGTATTGGCAATGTTACAGTAAATATTCCCAATCCACCATTTTGCTTGATGATTGTCAATCTCCTTAAAAAGGGCCAGTGCATCCTCTTTATGCTTGCGAGCTTGTCCATAATCACCCAGGACATCATGAACGAGACCAAGAAAATTCAAACAGCGAGCAATTGTGTGTTTATCCTCCAGATCCTCACTCAGAACCAGGGCTTCCTTCCCCAGGTTTAACGCCTTAACCATGTCTCCCAGCCGATAATGCATCTGGCCCTTCATTAAGACCGCAGCCACTTTCTCCTCAATGGCATTCGTGTCCTGAGCCACCTTCGTCGCTCGTTCAGCACTTTCCAGGGCGCCGTGATGATCTCCTAATCTATCCTTGGCATTACTCAAAGCCAACCAGGCCTGGGCTTCCGCTTTTCCATCCTGGGCTGTGCCAGCTGAAGAGCGCATCTCCCGATAGGCATCAGCGGCCTCCTCATACCGGGCCTCTCCAAGGAGAGCATTCCCCCATCCCTGGTAGAGACTGATAGACCGATCGTCCTTCCTGTCCCCCAATAAAACTGAAGCACGTTGATAATAATCCATTGCATCCTGCCTGGCGTATACCCGAAGTGCTTGATCGCCAGCCTTAATAAAATATTTAATTGCCTTATCTTGCTCGCCTGCCCGATCAAAGTGGTGCGCGAGCTGAGGGGCAACTTTCCCTACCTGGCCCAGGTGTATCTCCTCCAGGGCATCAGCAACCTTCCGATGAAAATAAATCCTCCGGGGAGGACTCAAACCCTGGTAAATGACTTCTCGAAATTTATCATGACTGAAGGCGTAACCCTCAACCCCTTCTTCCCGGATGACCCGCCGCTGCCAGAGTTCATCCAAGCCCTGCACTACTGATTCTTCACTCTTTTCCACAGCCCGGAAGAGCAGGTCGAAACCAAATTCCCGTCCCACTACTGCGGCAATGCTCGCTATCTCCCGGCTTCCGGGGGAGAGTGCACCCAAACGGGTTTCAATCACAGCCTGCACCTTTGGCGGCAACTTTGTGGTACCTGAGGTGCTATCTTCTTCTCCCAAAAAACCAGAACGGACCGCTTCAACCACAAAAAGCGGGTTTCCTTCTGTCTCCTGGAAAAGGCGCTCTGCCGCCTGGTCATCCAGGTGATGGCCGCTTAAATTAGCGGCAAGGGACAACGTCGCCCCCTGATCCAGGCGACCAAGCCCGATTTCAGTTATCATCCCGCTCCGCTGCAGGTCTGAAAAGAAGGAGGCCAGAGGGCTGTCCGCGGTAATCTCCTCCGTTCTTAAGGTTGCGACAAACATCAAATTTGTTTTCGAATCATAATCCATCATGTACCGCAGCCAGGCCAGTGTCTCGCGGTCGCACCACTGCAAATCATCAAAAACGACAACCAGCACCCCCTCTCCTTGCAAAAGAGCAATAGCGCAGGCTTCGAACATTCGCTGACGCTGCCAGTTCTCACTTAACTGCTCAGGGTCAGGAAGGTCAGGCCGATCAATCCGCAGTTCAGGCAGCAGCCGGGCAATTTCAGTTAGCCAGGTATCTTCCAGGGATACAAACTTTGAACTGATCGGTTCACTTTTCAACAATTCTGTTACCGGAGTGTAGGCAAGCTCTCCTTCGGCTGGATAAGATCGAGTCTTAATCCCGGTGATCCCCTCCCGCCGGGCCCAACGCAGGAATTCTTCCGCTAAATATGTCTTGCCTATTCCTGCTTCACCCTTGATCAATGTGAGGTGAGGCTGACGATCAAGGTCTCGCCAGGCCATCTGCAGTGCTCCCCATGCTTCATCCCGGCCTATCAGCGCAGTCCCTTTCTCTGCAACCCGGGGCGGTGCTTCCACCTCGAAATCCCGATCAAGCAACTGCTTATACAAATCCCTGGTAGCGACACCTGGATCCAACCCCAATTCCTTCTCCAGGGTATCAACGCAAGTATGATAAGTGCGTAATGCCCGGGCTGTGTCACCGTTCAGGGCATGCAATCGCATCAACCTGCAGTAGGTAACCTCATGCAAGTGATCGTGCCGCAAGAGCTGTTGAGCTTTCTTGATAGCAGCATCATAATCTCGATCGGCCTCCAGGATTTCAACGAGTTGTTCCAAAGCCCTCATATATGCCTGGCTTAACCGTTCCCGGTCGGGGAAGATCCAATCATCGTAACAACTAGGAAGAAGATCGCCGCCGTAGGAATCCACCGCCTCCTCTAAAGCCTCCCGATGGGCAGCTTGATCACCTGCTTTTTGAGCATCTTCTGCTCGAACCAAAGCATCCTCAAAATCATCCAGGTCTATTTTAAAAGGAGCATCGGGGTGCCAGGAAAGTGTCTTTGAGCCTACATCCAGAAAGAGATCCGCGTCAGGAAGATCTTCCCGAAGGTGATAGAGTAAATTTCTTAAGTTTGTGCGAGCCTGGGATTCGGAGGAATTCGGCCAGAAGAGATAGGATAATCGTTGGCGTGACAGCGGGGAATTACGATGGATCAACAGGTAGGAAAAAAAAGATTTTAGCCGTGGAGTATCCACGCCAGTGACAGGTTTATCGCCGTAGACGAGGTGAAAATTCCCCAGAAGCTGGATATGTAAAATCTTGTTCGACAGAGACCCTCCTTTTTCCGGGTGTGGCTGTCGAGCTTGTTTCCAGTATAGATCAGTGAAGATTAGCTGTCAATCAGGTGTTTCTGTTCACTTGTGAAATTAGATCGATCTGTACTTGAGATAAGTAATCTTGAATAATACCCAAAACCTCCTTATGCTATACTACTCATCAGAATGAAATTTAGAAACTTACCTGTTGTGTCGCGATAAATCCTTTTTAAATTATTTACAACTTGAAGCATAGCTGGATAATTTTTCCCCGCTAGTAAAACACAATTAACCTAAGGCGGCACGATGCAAGTGACCTTCATCAAACCTACTCTCGGTTACCTGGACAACAACGAACGTTTTGTTGATGAGGGGCGTATGGAACCATTGTCCCTTGGTATTCTTGCGGGACTGACCCCGCCCGGTGTGGACTGCCGGCTATTCGATGATCGCGTCGATGAAATCGACTACGATGAACCGACTGACCTGGTCGCGATCAATATCGAAACCTTCACTGCGCGCCGCGCCTACGAGATTTCCGCTGAGTACAGGGCGCGCGGGGTACCGGTAGTGATGGGCGGAATGCACGCAACTCTCATCCCCGCTGAAGTGGCTGAGCACGCGGACTCCGTATTCACGGGTGACGCAGAGGCTCTCTGGCCGCAAGTTGTGGCTGATGCTCACCAAGGGCATCTGCGGCCGCGCTACCATGGCAAACTTGGAATCCCCCAACCAGGTGTGATGCCCCATCGAGACCTGTACGTTGGCAAAAGATACCTACCCGTGAGCCTGCTCCAATTTGGCCGCGGCTGCCGCCACCACTGCGAGTTCTGTGCCGTCGGCGAGTACTTCGACCATCAAGTTTACACCAGATCTGCCCCCGAGGTGATTGCAGAGATCAACGCCCAACCGCGCCGGGACCTATTCTTCGTCGACGACAACTTTGTCGCCAACCCCGAGGCAACAAAGGAGCTTCTCCGTGCGCTTGTCCCCCTCAATATCCGCTGGGTTTCCCAGGTGAGCGTCAATCACACTAATGATCCAGAGTTGATGCGCTTGTTTGTAGAGAGCGGCTGCCTCGGCAACGTCATTGGTTTCGAGAGTCTGGATATCGAGAACCTGCGTCAGATGAACAAAACTCCCAACCTCGCCGCCTTCGATGGATATACCAAGGCGGTCGCCACCCTGCGTGACCATCACTTACAAACCTGGGCAGCCTTTGCGCTCGGATACGATCACGATACCGTTGATTCGATTCTTGAGACCTGCGAGTGGGGAATCTCCAACCGTTTCACGTTTGCAGCCTTCAACGTGTTAATGCCCTACCCTTCAACGCCGTTCTACGAGCGTCTGCGAGATGAAGGCCGGCTTCTCTATGATGGACGCTGGTGGCTCCACCCGGATTATCGGTTCAACCATGCAGCCTTCCGCCCGGCGCGGATGACAGCCGACGAACTAACCGAGGCTGCCTGGGCCTGCCGGCTGCGTTGGAGCAGTCATGCCTCAATCATCAAGCGCGCGTTGGATCTGAAAACCAATCTTGCTTCACTTTTCCGATTTTCCACCTACCTAATTTACAACCCGCTTTTCCGCCGTGAGTCTTTCAAGAAGCAAGGTATGCATCTGGGAAACTGATGAAAAAAGAGACCAGGTTCAACTTCCAATGGGCAACGCCGGACGACGAGCCCGACATCCGGGCGCTAGTGGGTTCGGTGCCGATGCCAGGTGCCGTTTCTATAAGATTTGCTCGTGAGCCAGATTATTTCCTCGGTACCACAATCATGGGTGACCCCTGTGATGTGCTGGTTGTTCATCATCGACACAATGGGCAGTTGGCCGGAATTGCTTGCCGCTCGGAGCGGCAAGCCTATTTGAACGGGCAAGAGGCACCACTCGGTTATATCGGCCAGATTCGAGTTGCCGAAAGTTTCCGGGGTAATTGGCTTGTCCACCGGGGAGCAAAGTGGTTCAGGGAGGCAAGCCCTCCCGGTCTTCTCTACACAGGGGTTATATCCAGCGAGAATCCTCGAGCCCGTGAACTCCTGGTGGGTGCCCGGCTGCCCGGAGGTTTGCACGTTGCAGGCCGTTGGGGCATGACAACCTATGCCATCCCCCTGCGAGCAAGGCGAGTTCTCCGTGTGCCGGGAGTAGACGTGCGGCCAGCCTCATTGGAGACTCTGGGTGAAATCACCGCTTATCTGCGTCTCCAGGGACCCCGCAGGCAATTCTTCCCCTCCTACAGGCTTGAGGATTTCAGCGGAGGAATAAAGCTTCGCGGGCTCAGACCAGAAGATATTTTTGTGGCTTGCCGGGGTGATACCATTGTGGGAGTTATGGCTGCCTGGGACCAAGCAGCCTACAAACAGGACATAATCGACTCCTATGGACCGGAGCTGCGTTTACTCCGCCCACTTTACAATCTTGCCGCACGGTTTATCCGGGCCCAACCACTCACCCAACCAGGTCAGGTGATACCGTTAGCGATCGCTTCCTGCATTTGTGTGACCGAAGACGATCAAGCCGTGATGAGAGTGCTGCTATCCGCCTGCCTGCAGAATGCCTACTCGCGTGGGAAGGCATTCCTGATGATCGGGCTGGTGGATAACGATCCTCTACTCACGATTGCCCGCCGGTATTTCCACATCACCTACCGCAGCGAACTGTTCGCAGTCTCCTGGTCCGGTAAATCGGTCAACTTATTGGACAACCGGATCCCCTACATCGAGATAGCAACGCTATAATTGCTCACTACCAAGGAATGAAGAAAATGATCAAGGAACAATCGCTTACGCGCTGGGAAGCAATCTCGCTCATGGTAGGTGCCGGTATTGGCGCAGGCATCATGGCTGTACCCTTCCTTGCCGAAAAGGTTGGCTTTATCGGAATCGCTCTCATTCTACCTGTAGCATGGGCCGCCAGTTCTCTAGTCCACCTTATGCTTGCCGAGGTATTGTTCCGCACCGGGCGCGATCTCCAGATAGTTGAGCTTATGCACCTTTATGTCCTGCGCGGCCGCCTCGGACGCTGGATCCTGTGGACAATTTTCGCGTTCTTGAGCATCGCCTTCCTGGCCAACCTGGCAGCGTATGTTTCCGGCGCAGGAGAGATCGCAGCCAACCTCACCGGAATCAACCTACACCTCGCCGAATTTCTGGTTTACCTGATCTCAGCAGGTGTGGTGTTCTTCGGGCTCAAAGCGATTGGCATCGCCGAGCGTTTTGCGGCTCTCATGTTAATTGGTCTCGTAGCTATAATTGGGATTGGGGCAATTCCAATGCCATTTCAAGTCCCGGTAGGTCCAACGGGCTCGGCGAAGCAGTGGCTTGCGCTTTACGGAATGGTTATGTACGCGTTGTGGACTTTCTACAGCGTGCCCCAGGTAGTAAAAGGTCTCGGTCCTGACCGTCGAGGTGCGGTCAATGCAATCTTGATTGGACTCGGGATCAATGGTTTACTCACTGCTGCCGTCTCCTTGATCGCCTTGGGAATCTCTACCGATGTCACACCGGTGGCAATCATCGGTATCACCGAACAAATGGGGGCCTGGGCAAGCCTGATTGGTTCGCTCTTTATTTTGTTCGCCCTGGTGACAAGCTACTGGTCGGTATCGCTCGCTTTGGCCGACATCCTCCGGGAAAGAATCGGCATCTCAAACAGGGTTGCCTGGCTTGCCGCCACACTCCCGTCTCTCCTGATCCTTTGGATTGGAGCGTGGCAGTTCCTCGATTGGTTGAGGTTAGCCGGCGGCGCGACTGCGATCGTTGTGGCGTTAATAACGATCCCCATGTACCGCCAAGCACAGCTGACCGGTCAGGTAAGTGATCCCGGTTGGACACTTGGTCGTTGGGGAAGTCCAGCCACCCTCGCTCTTGTGCTTCTCTCACTCATCTTAATGGCCATTGGGTCATTGGTCTCAGTACAATAACAAGAAGTGGGCCGGCTGGTACTAAAGCGAATAATCGGCTTGGCGAAGACCAATTCGAGGTACTCCAGCATTCTTGCGATGGGATTCTGGGCGAAGCGATTTCTTTCTTCATATGCTTTAAGCAAAACGAAAAATTCAGCCAATGTTCTAACCCGGCGGGCTGCAGTTAATTTTTCTTTTAAATTGATGGCTGAATTAATTTACTAATTATTCTTTTCCCCAGAAGGACTGAATAAATCTTGTAACGAGTTCACTATCCCATCTGCCATCTGCAGCTCTGAATGAGGATGTGTGTTTGTAACAGCCAGGGAGAACATCCCCGCAGAGTTAGCTCCCCTGATGCCTGCAGGCGAATCTTCTATCACCAGGCAAGCCTTGGCAGGGATTTGGAGCGCATCAGCAGCTCGGAGGAAAATATCGGGATTCGGTTTTGGCGGCAGATGAGCGCCGGAAATTACAATCTCAAAATAATCATTAATCTGAATTTCATCGATTGTGTCCTGGATTAAAAAATCTACTGATGAAGAAGCAATTGCTTGCTTAATGCCACTTGATTTAAAATAATCCAAAGCCTTGAGGACTCCAGGAAGCAACTGCAATTCCCCCTTTATCAAATTACAAAACGCCATACCTTGCGCCAGTAGAATCTCCTCGACAAACTTTTCTGTCGGTGGCTCTCCAAGCGTGACCGCAAGAACATTCTGAATATTCGTACCAAAGGTTTGCAGGTAATTTTCCCTGCTGAATTCTATCCGGAATGAAGCCAAAGTGGATACCATTGCCTGGTAATGATATTCGCCAGTATCTGCCAGGACACCATCCATATCCCACAAAACAGCAGAGATTTTATCAAGTGGAATCATATAGTCTCAATTATTTCGCGGAACCGGGCAGCATTTTGAGTTAGATCAGGAGACTCCCTATGCAGGTTGCCGCTGACCAAATAGGCAACATCTTTTCCATAGACTGTTACCATGTCTGCAAATGACTCCGGGCTGATACCTCCGCCGGGGCCGGGGAAAATCGACTTGAGCTGTCCCATAGGAACCGCACAACCGTCCGTAATTCTGAGACAATCGTCTCTGCTGTAGGAAAATCTTCCAATATAATTGGGCATCACGCTGATGTCTGCGCCGGCCAATCGCATCAACTGTCCGTGCAGCACAAAGTGATCCACCCCAAAATCCGGGCTGAGAGTAAAGGTGCCCATAAAAGCCGGGTGAGTGATAAGGGGAAGATTGATGGAATCATCCTCGGCGACACGGCGTACAAAATCCAGACCGCAATATCCGGGCAGCAGCATCAAACCGGTCACCCCTGCTTCCTTAGCAAAATAAATCCGCTCCAGCATGGTTTCAAATGGGCCGGTGACATTCGGGGCATAGAGTGTATTAAATCCGGTTTTTGCATTTGCTTCGGCAACCGCTTCCACGATCCGGGGCACACGCTCTTTGAATGGCGCAAAAGGCTGGTTGGCGATGCCGTGATCATCCTTGATGATGTCTAATCCCCCCAGCGCCAACTTATAGGACATATCTGCCAGTTGTTCAGCCGAGAGACCAATCGGTTTGATAGCAGTGAAGAGCAGCGGACGCTGCGGCTCACCAATCAATTCCCGCAGCCCAGCAACCCCAAAACGGGGGCCTTTGAAGTGGCTGAGCAAATCATCTGACAGGTCTAGTGCCATCAAGCGCAGAGCAGGTTTCATGCTGATATTGCCAAAGATGACGTTAATCAGTTGGGGGAACTCATAGCCGGTGATTTCGTCGGCATAAGAGATCACAGTTTCATAACGATCAGGTCCTGTAGACTCAAACGTTTCAATGCGCCCAAAAACGTGTTCCCGAATGCCCCCTTCAGGCACAAGATCTGCCGGATACTCGATAGTCTGTTCGATGCAAATATCTTCTGCACGGGCGCGGGCAGTCTTTTCATCGCCAAGAATTTGATATCGCACACGAAAACGCGAACCTGAAACAGATAGGGGGAAAGAAGGAATAATACTCACAAGGCCTCCGATATTGCTTTACTAAGGATTGTATCAAGACACACAGACTGGAGATCGATTCCAGCAGTATCTAGATTCTCGACTTCTTGAACCAGTATCCATACACCAAGCCCATACCTGAGGGTCAGGTAGGAGTGGCTGGCGCCGTAGGCATAGGTATATTTTAAACCAATACGGACTACACTGAGAAAGCCCTGAAATGGTGTTGTGGAGGTGATTTGTTCCCATCTCAGGGCTTCTTTGAAACATTATATTTCTTTCTTACCCTTCCGCGGGGACATCACCGTCTGCAGTGCGCTCAAGGTAATCATGTACTTTTTCTTTGTTCTTTCGCAGCCAGAACCAAAGCGCAAAGTAAACAATCAGCAGGACCGCAATCCATAACCAACTTTGGTTAAGGAAGGCCGGGAAGATCAAACCACCAAAGATCGGTTTCGTCAGGATGCCGAAGCTGGTCACAAGGGCGTCTGGGCTGGGTAATTCAACGCCGAATTGAGAAGCAACCTGGGTGAACAAGCCGGAGAACTTCGTAGCGACGACAAGTCCCATGCTGAACCAAACCGTACCAGAAACAACCACCTTGAAGATGTTACCATTCATGATGGCCACCAGGGCCTCAACCATGAAGGGCAGGGCAATCAGGTCCACCAAGGGAAGGATTGAGTTGCCGGGGACGATGGCAGCGACCACAACAATAACCGGGATCAAGAGGATACCCGAAATCAGGGTAGCAGGTTCACCGTAACCAGTCGCGTCATTCACACCGATGTAAATCTCACGAGATCCATCCTTGACCGAGCGTTCCCGGGCAGCCTGGGTGATCGCCGTGAAGGCTTGGGAGAACAGACCCGCGACACGAGGGAAGACCGCCATAACTGCAGCAGTCGAGATCCCAATGGTCATGATATTGCCCCAGGCAGCCAACGTGCCCAATGACTTTAAGTTACCAAGCAAACCAATTAATAAGCCCAAAATCAGACCAAGCATGACAGGCTCACCAATGAAACCCAATTTCTCTTTGATATTCTCAGGAGACCAGCGTATCTTTGATAGACCCAATTTGTTGAAAATCCAGTTCATGCCGATGGCAAACGGCACCGCGCCAACATGGTGCAGCTGGATGATGGTGCAGTTTTCGTAACCGTAGTATTTTGACCAGCGTTTCTGAAGAACCTCAGAGAACAGCAAACTGTACAGGTTCATCACCAACATACAAGCCAGAGCCAACCACATATTGTCGGTGGCAACGTAGATCAATGATCCCCAGACCATGTAAGAGTAGTTGTTCCACAGATCGCCGGGCTGGAAGATATTGGTCCATTTAAGAAGGAAGAGTGCAATCTGGAATAACAAGCCGACACCTAAAAAGAGCATACCGGCTTTTGTTGCATAGGCAACTACCGCAGTAGCTTGCCAGCCAATATCAACAATATCAAGTTGAATGCCAGTGACTTCAACCATGCTCTGCACGGCAGGAATGATTAGCGGGATATAGGCATTAATCACAAACCCGAAACCAACCAGACCGACGCCAGCGTATACGGCTGAGAAAAAGGCTTTTTTATGGCCTGTACCCAATGCCATAGCAATGACATAGAGCATCACCGGTACAAAAACGGCTGAACCGAAGGTATCGAAAATCGTACTTAACGTTCCAAGAATTCCATCCATATTCATTCTCCTTTTTGCTGCATAATTTGTTTTGCGGTTGTTACTAATTCTTCTATAAACTCTTTCTCGCCAATCCCGGAAAAGAGTGGGACAGCGTTGATAACGGGAATATCAAGTTCCTCGGAAAACCGGGTTGTAGACACAACCAGATCCGCAGCTTCACGTTCCAAATGCGATTTGACCATGGCTGGAGTCAATTCAAACGTTTCCACTTTTTTAATACCGCTATCGGCTAAGATTTCTTTAATCCGTGTTTGGATCATTGATGAGCTTACAACTCCAGAACCACAGACGGCGAGGATTTTCAGGATGTTATCGGTCATATATTTTTCCTTTCTAAAGATTTTTATGATAAGAGCGGAATGCTAGCAAATTGTCAATAAGTCAACACCTCCTTTAACCAATCCCAGGGGCAACTCAATCTTGCACCTGCTCCTCGCCGTGCTTGACAGCGGCGATCAGAGCTTCGTAGCTGTCTACTTGCAAAGCTTCTTCCCGAAACGTGTCTTGCATTAGCAGTCTTGCCAGGCGTTTGAGGACATCAATATAAATATCTGCCTCCATTTCTTCTGGAATGGCAATGAGAAAAATCAATTTGGCAATACCTCCCCCAAAATCGTTGTCGTACTGAATGCCGTTATTTGAACGACCAAATGCAACAGCAGGCCGCAGAGCACTTGGGCTTTTTCCATGAGGGAAAGCGACCTGGTAGTTCATATATGTAGGGCCTTGTTTTTCACGTTCGTATACTGCAGCAACAAATTCACTGGCAGAACTTAATGCCCCAGCTTGTTCCAATAGGTCTGCCAGGTGCTCAATAACCTCCTCCTTTTGAGTGAAACCATTTAGCTCAAAGTCAACCGCTTGAGGCAAGATGACCTGTGATAATATCGAAACAAAATTTTCCATACACTTTCCTTCCAGGCGATTCTTTCAATATTAATAATTTTGTACTATGGTGGCTGTTCTACCTGTTCTCTCCATTTGCAGAGTTTCGTGAGCTAAATTCTGGCTATCCTGGACTACCAATGGATGATTATCAACTATCCATCCTTAACATCCTTCTGCTGGTCTGTTTTTGCAGTTTTGTCCAGCTCGTCACCAAAATTGGTTTCAATCAACTTACGAATAGCTTCAATTGCTTGGTCAGCATCATCTCCCCTGGCAGCAACATGCACTTCAGCCCCCAGGTCCGCTCCCAAAGTCAGGATTTCTAAAATACTCTTGGCGTTAGCCTCCCACTTCCCCAGGCCAACCACGATTTCTGATTGAAACTGCTGGGCAGTTTTGACCAATTCAGCGGCCGGGCGGGCATGCAATCCTTCTGGGTGGGTGATGATGAGATCGATCTCTGGCATAGGGATTCCCTGAATCTAATTATTAAGGTGGGTTTTCAGAAGCTCAATTTCTCCCTCGGTCAAAAAAGGGCTGACAGTAATCACAGGCAGTTGTTTATCAACAACATGGTGGGCTGTTGTTACAATGAGGTCGGCTTGCGACTTATCTTGCTGCTGCAATTCGCGCAATGAAATCGCGGCCACGATCTCCACATCCGGGAATTCTTTCTGGAAGCGGGAGACCAGCATCCAAATTGAAATTCCCCCCGTTGGGCAGGCCACAATCACTCGTCGACTCTTCTGGGGCTGGGCTTTCTTTTCAAGTTCCTGCGCCAAAATAAAATACATGGTGATGTAGGTTATTTCTTCTTGACGAAATTGTTGGGTTTCTTCTCCACCTGTTTCAACAGCCTCGCAAACTGCCTTCCACATCTTGGGGTATTTTTTTGTGATCTCATCAGTAAAAGGTTTCGTAACCGGCAAGCTGTATCTAACCCGGGTAAGTGTACGCCCAATATGCTTGCACAAGCGTTTAAAAATCACCGGATCACTCATTGAAAAATCAGTGTGCCCTTCAACTTTTTGAACAAAATAATTCGCAAGCTGGGTGGCTTCTTGGTCCTGGGTATCGTTTGAAACTTCCCCTAATTGGTTATATGGTCCGTGCGGTGATGTTTGAAGTAAAGCCGAAAAATGAGCCAGTTCAGCAGCTGGAATATGCAGGTTTCGCGTGCGTACCAGTTCTTCCACGCTTTCCACGATGGCCTGGCATTCATCACTGCCTTGCATAGCTGCCAAAATAGTATCGGGCAGATCTAACACAAAACCCTGCCGGACACGTTGGATCATTACAGCCCAATAAAGCAGCAAAACTAAATAACGATTATCACTGAGATGATAGGCAAGACGATAGCTGATCCTTTGGATCAGCCACCAGGCATCATGCAGGTTCCAATTTTTAATATGGGATATCACATAATTCTGCACATGTCTGCTGCAGATATATTCTGTGCTGGGATAGAACAACCCCCACCGGCAGATATTTACCAAATCGTTTTCAGGGAGAATCTCCAGAAGTAAAGTCACTAATGCGTGTCTTTGATGATCCTCTTCTCCGGCAATCCAAATACCGGTGCGCGTTTTCCGGTTGAGCGATAAGTGATGCTCTTCTAACCACGTTTCAGACCTGTCCAGTTCTTTGATCAGCGTCACCTTTGATATCCCGATCTGACTGGCCAATCCCGTGATTGTTAAAGGGGTTGTTGAAACCAGCAAATCAAACAAGATCAATGGCACCCGGTCTGAATAGTTATAATGAAATTGGAATTCTTTTGACCGCAGTTTATCACGCAGTTGCTGTGCATCGTCGGGGGAAATATCCAGAAAAAATCCAACTCTGGGGCGGGCAGAGAGTGTTCCTCCAGCTTTTCGAACCAACTCTTTTATATAGGCAAGGTGGTACCTAATCGTGCTGGCCGTGCTATCCAGCATTTCAGCAATCGAATTGGCAGATATTGGCTCATCTCGATCAAGTAATATTTGTAATATGCTGGCTTGCAAAGAAGAAATATGATCTCGCATTCATTTTTCCTGCATCTAATTTTCATTATATATAATATTTACCCTGAAAAGTTAGCCAATTACTCCAATATTCTTCCGAGTAATACGCAATAATTAAACTATTGTTCGCTATTCTCGCTATTTAATAAGGGTATTATTGAATAATTGATCCTCACTTCTTGCAAGCGAGTCAATGGTCACATATCATTGGTTTATCGAACGGTTTTCGATAAATGGGAGCAATCTCTAAATGAATCGAAGGGAAATAATACAACATATACGTAATAACCCCAAAGTTAGTGTATTGATACTGGGTGGAGGTGTAAATGGTATCGGCGTTTTTCGAGACTTAGGGCTGCAAGGCATTGATGTCTTGCTCGTTGAGCGAGCTGATTATTGTTCAGGGACCAGCGCAGCCTCGTCACGGATGGTGCATGGCGGGCTTCGCTACCTGGAGAACAGGGAATTCCAACTAGTTCGCGAATCGGTTCAAGAGCGCAACTGGTTGTTAGAATTTGCGCCCCACGCGGTTCAACCTCAACCATCAGCTATCCCCTTCTTTCACTGGTTTTCTGGTTTACTCAACGCTCCGCTAAAATTTCTAAGTCTGCTCAATCGCCCTGCAGAACGGGGAGCTATTATTACAAAAATTGGTTTATATATTTACGATGCCTTTACCGGTACTCGCGGGACCATCCCCCGGCATAAATTTTTACAGCGCGCTGATGCCAGGCAGCAATTTCCCGGAATCAACCCAAAATTATTGGGCATAGCTATCTATTATGATGCCCAAATGGCGCTGGCAGAACGTATTTGCGTCGAAATGATTTTAGATACCGAGAAACTCTGCTCGAAGGCACACGCACTTAATTACGTATCCCTGACCGGATGCCAGGATAATGGCATTGTGCTATTGGACACATTGAGTGGAGAAAAACTGTTTGTGCAGCCTAAAATTTTAATAAACGCAACTGGACCGTGGATAGATGATGTCAACAACTCGCTTGGCCAACCCACAAATTACATTGGAGGCACGAAGGGTTCTCACATCGTCATTAACAACTCGTGTTTGTATAACGCTCTCAACGAGTATCTATTATTTTTTGAAAACAGTGATGGGCGTTATGTAATGATGTGCCGCTTAGGAGAGTGCGTTTTAGTAGGCTCGACAGATATCTATTGCAGCCAACCCGATGAGGCCATTTGCACCCCCGAAGAAGAGGATTACTTCCTGAAAATGATCCAGCACATCTTTCCAGATATCACTGTAAAACCAGAGGAAATTGTTTTTCGTTTTTCAGGAGTACGGCCGCTGCCAACTGCAAAAGCCAAATTAACAGGTCAAATAACTCGTAATCACCGGATTGAAGTGCTCAAACCGACCAGCGAACGAATTTATCCCATTTTGAACCTCGTCGGCGGCAAGTGGACTACCTTCCGCTCTTTTGCAGAGCAAGTCACGAATAAAACACTTGACTTTCTGAACCTGAAACGGGTAGTTGACAGCCGCACGGGTTCTTTAGGCGGGGGCAAAGATTATCCAAAATCTCAACAGGAAATCAACCAATGGCTCACTAACCTGGGTCGCCAGACAGGCGTGAGTGAAGAGATATTAAAAACCTGGTTTACGCGTTACGGAACCCGAGCAGCTGAATTTGCCCTGTTTGCTTCCGGGCAGGTTTCTGATAATCCTTTACAATCGCTACCAGAATATTCTCAGGCTGAGATTATCTTCATTCTGCGTAATGAGAAAGTCGTCCACCTGGATGATTTCTTACTGCGGCGATCTTTGATTGCTATGGAAGGTAAAATCACCAATGAGCTTATCAGGGAATTGAGTAAAATTTTCCAGACAGAACTGGGCTGGGATGAAACGGGGCGCATGGATGAAATTAATCGGTTATTCGATTTGTTAGAGAAAAAGCATAACTTCACTATCGAGTAAGTAATAGTTTGCATTACGAAGAATTAATTGGCAAGGACCCTGAAAAAATATTTTATTCTATCTCTATCTTCATTTGATAACACCAGAATTACTACAAACTCAAATTAAATAGAGGCATAAATTTTAACAAGCTCCCCTAGATCGGGATTTCGCAAGTTCAGGCCCGGAGATGCAATTCAGTCGTTAAAGACCATTATGCTATACTCTGATTATGAAATGAAAAAAGGGGTTAATGCAAGACAAAACGCCGGGTGCATATCTATCCGGGGCACAGGGCCAAGAGATTATCTCTTTTGTCGGTACATTTTCCTCATAGCTAATGAGAGGTAATGACATGAATGAAAATACATTTTTATATCTCAGCCGGAAGGACGTGGAAGGGGTAAATATGGGGATGACTGATATCATCATTGCCCTGGAAGATATGTTTAAGGAGAAGGGGGAAGGCCGGGTTGAGATGCCTCCCAAACCCGGAATTCACACGCGCCAAGATGCATTCATCCATGCCATGCCTG
>Ga0255364_10117_pt1 | contig 19335 bp, 16 predicted proteins | sample ANMaggSSYBR01G12_FD_182087 | JGI IMG/M metagenome (GOLD analysis project Ga0255364, IMG submission 182087) | Sediment cell enrichment communities from methane seep in Santa Monica Basin, California, United Staets - ANME aggregate JGI... | ecosystem: Environmental > Aquatic > Marine > Cold seeps >...
TTGTTGAAGATGTTGAATTCTTGCCAGAAGTGGCTCTGGGAGATCCCATCCCGGAAGCTGATGCAGTCTTATTCCCGCAGATACTTGGAGAAGCATACCGGCAGTTAGATGATTTCCGGGCAATTAATGTTCCAATATTAATCATCACTACCGAATTTGGAACAATGGCTATGTGGGATTGGGAAATTATTAAATATTTACGAACCGAAGAAATTGATGTGATTGCACCATACAATATGGATCAAACCAAAAACCTGGCCCGGTCTTTGGCTGTGAAACGGGATCTGCAAAGTTCAAAATTCCTGGTGTACCAGGATAACCCCGGGGAGGGTTTTCAACCAGAGATTTTTAAAAGATTCTATTGGTGGGAGACAGAATGTACCCAGCGAATGATGGATAAATATGGTGTAACGCTAGAAAAGAGAAGTTTTCAGGAAATGGCGACAGCAGCCAAAAATATTGACGATGGAATAGCTGAGAGGGCCTGGGATGATTGGAGTGAACGAATCCCGCTTGGAAATATTAATGACAAACAACGCAACAGTGCCCTGAAAATTTATCTTAAGTTAAAAGAAGCTCTAGATGCAGACGAGAGCATCAAGGCGATCGGTATAAACTGCTTGAATGAATCGCATTACTCTGACACAACTCCTTGTTTAGCCTGGAATATGTTATACGAAGAAAAGAAATTAATTTGGGGATGCGAAGCGGATACTGTAGCAATGCTTAGTAAATACTTGCTGAATAAATCTCTTGATTGCCCAATTATGATGACTAATATGTACCCATTCTTAATGGGTGATGCCGCCTTAAAACATGAAAAGATTCCCTACTTTCCGGAAGTGAAAGGTAACCCGGATAATTATATTCTGGCCGCGCATTGTGGTTATTTTGGGGTTGTTCCCCAGTCTTTTGCAACTGACTGGTCAGTGGAATCTAAAGTTTTAGCAATCGTGGATGAAAATGCTATCGCTATAGATGCGCGTATGCCTGAAGGTGCTATGACTCTTGCTAAATTACATCCCGACCTTGAAACGATTTCGGTTATCGAAGGTGAGATTGAAAAGTATATCCAGTATGAAAATTCCGACTGCATTAATGGAGCTGTAATCAGGGTCAATGACGGACATCAACTGGTTAGTTCCTTATCCTCACATCATTACTTGATTCTGATGGGTCATAGATTGCCAGAAATCCGCCAAATAGCCCAGGTATTTGGTTGGAAAGTTGAAGCTATTTGAGATCGGGAAGTAAATTGAGTAAAAAGTACAAAATAATCACTGATATGGAATCAGAGGAAAATTAATGATAGAAGAATATAACTCAGTAGAAAGAACTTTACGAACCATCAATTTTAAATCAGTTGATCGGGTACCTGTTGATCTCCACAATTTTATGGTTACCCCACGATTTATGGATGTTAAGGATTTTGCTGCATTCTATCGGGATGGGGAAGCAATGGCTGAAGGTCAAATCAAAGCCTGGCGCCGCTATGGGCATGATGTGTTATTGGTGGAAAATGGGACGGCAGCTCTGGCTGAAGCCTGCGGAGTTGAGGTGTTATATCAGGAAGACTCAGCTCCGGTGGCCACTCAACCAGCGATTAAAAGTCTCGCTGAAGTCGGTACGTTAAAGATCCCTGATCCGTATACAGATCCATTGTTGAGCGAGTTGCTGAAATCTACTAGAATTGTGGTGGAAGAAATTGGTGATGAAGCGTTTATCATAGGTAGGGCGGATCAAGGCCCTTTCAGCCTGGCATGCGAGATTAGAGGGATGAGCGAGTTTTTATTGGATCTCGCTATTGGTGAAGAAATGGAGAAAATTCACCAATTGCTTGATTTTTGCCGTAAAGTCTCGGAGAGTTTTGCCCTGGCGCAAATAGAGCAAGGTGCACATGCTACATCGATCGGAGATTCACCATCAGGTCCAGATATGATTTCACCAGCGTACTACCGTGAATTTGCCTACCCATATGTGGAAAAATTAGCAAATAACTTAAAAGATAAGAATGTAATACTGGCATACCATATCTGCGGTGATGCTACCTCCATTATTGAAGATATGATAAAAACAGGCGCTGCAATAATTGAAATAGATCAAAAATCCGATCAAATAGAGGTGAAAAAAGCAGCCGCTGGAAAGGCAACATTATTAGGACCGATTGACCCCAGTGAGGTTATGGCTAATGGCACTCCGGAGCTGGTGATTGAAAAGTGCACCGAGGCTTTAGAAAATCTGGCACCTGGTGGAGGATTTATCCTGGGACCGGGGTGTGCACTGCCCCCAACGACTCCTGACGAAAATATTGACGCAATGATTGAAACAGCCAAAAAGTTTAAACTGGATCAATGAAAATCCATTAGATATCTTTAGACATTAGTAGCTGATCTGTGTGATTGATTCAACATTTTGTTTAGTTCAGTCAATAGATTTAGATAAGGAAGGTTAATTGATGAAAGAAATGAATGTTGCCATTATTGGCTATAAGTTTATGGGGAAAGCACATTCTAACGCCTGGAAGAATGTCACCAATTTTTTTGATGTTCCCATTAAACCGGTATTAAAAGTCGCATGTGGCCGAAATGAAGACGCAGTTCGGGAATTTGCTGAGAACTGGGGCTGGGAAGAGGTCGAAACGGATTGGAAAAAACTAATTGAACGAGATGATATCGATATTATTGATATTTCCACACCTCCGGCTCTTCATTACCCAATCGCACTGGCTGCTGCCAAAGCCGGGAAACATATATTTTGCGAAAAACCAATCTCATTAACAGCTGAAGAAGCTTTAAAAATGTATGAAGCTGCAGAAGAAGCAGGTGTGATCCACTACCTGAACCACAACTATAGGCGCTGCCCGGCAGTGATGCTCGCCAAAGAGATGATTGATGACGGTAAAATTGGGAAAATTTATCATTGGAGAGGATGTTATTTACAATCCTGGTTGATGAACCCTGATTTTCCATTAACCTGGCATTTGCAGAAGGATCTGGCAGGGTCAGGCGCGAGTGGTGGAATCAACTCCCATAGTGTTGACCTGGCCAGATTCCTGGTTGGGGAAATAAAAACGGTTACCGCCCTGGCTGCTACTTTTATCAAAGAACGGCCAATTCCTGAGGGTACAGCCGGGGGTACTTTTGCTGCAGGTGAAACCGGAGAAAATAAAGGCAAGGTCACTGTCGAGGACGCTATATCAATGGTGGTCGAATTTGAAAATGGAGCTTTAGGTTCATTCGAGGCAACTACATTTGCGATTGGAAGGCAAAACTATAATTACTTTGAAATCTATGGCGATAAAGGCGCTGTTATCTTTAACCTTGAAAGAATGAATGAGCTGCAGTATTACTCGTCTGAAGATGGGGAAGGGGAGAAAGGTTTCAGAACGATTCTGGCAACTGACCCCAGCCATCCCTATATGGCCAATTGGTGGCCGCCGGCTCATAATATCGGATATGAACACGAATTTCATCATGCGGTTGTGGATTTCCTGAAGGCTATTGACTCAGGTGAACCCATTAAGCCTAATTTTTATGACGGATATCTGGGAATGAAAGTTCTGGAAGCCGGTCTAAATTCTGCAGAAAAAAGAAAGGCGATTGATATCAAGTAAAATTTACTGAGGGTAATATCAATGAAAAAGACCGGGATATTTCTTCCCCGGTCTTTTTTTAGATCTAGCGATAATAGAAATCTGGATTAATATCTTTCAGATTCTACCTAATCATGTTTCTTGAGTACCAGGCTGCCGATAGGGTAAAATCTGTCCAGCAAATTCTGATGTCAAATACAGCTACTTTCTTTTATAAACCCCAAAATCAGTATCTTGCTCCAACAAATTACTAAAGTTTAGAGGATCAAGGCCGCTCTCTTCATAAAATAACAATTCCTTTTTTTTATCGAAAAACACAATAATATCAATCTCACCTTTTATGTCCTGGAATTTCCTCCCTTCAAACCGTGAATGCCATGCTTCCGCGAGAAATTTGTAAAAATCATTATCATATTCATCATTTACTGGGAACGCATATAAGTTAATGTCATTGGTCAACGACAAGTAAGTCCTTAAAGAGTTAGACCATTCAGAATAGAGAGCTGGATTTGCCACAAGTAGTATGTTTGATTTTTCATCACTATTCTCAATGATAGCTGCAAGCATTTTCTCAGTCTGAAATCCTTCGTATGCAAAATCTCTCGCTCTTTTTACCACAATGTTAGTCGGCTTTGCAAAAATAATTAGAATGATAACCACCAAAAGTTTAAAGAGCCAACTGTGGTTCTTATTGATGATTCCTAATATACTTACAGCAAGAAAAGCTAACCCAATAGTTGATGGCAATAAATATCTTTCATCCATTCCAGATTTTGCGTAAAGAATCAAGTTGGGCACTACTATAAGAAATGCAAAAATTACTGGCAATATTAATTCAATTAATATTGCCCTGAATTCTTTTTCATCTTTAAGTTCATAATAAATCAATAATAGGGATAGAATAATTATCATTTCTATCTCAAAAAAGGAGTTTCTTAGAATTCTATAACTTCCATTTACCAATGGAATAATATTAAAATCGGAATTTAAACCTGCGTATATAATTTTATTAGTACCGATAACGAAAATAATTAGCCACAAACTAAAACACATAACTAAAAACGGAATAACCAATAAATAATTATTACTTAGGGTTTCTTTAATCGAAAGTTCATATTTGTTTTTTTCATACCATAACTTAAAAACAATAAAAGCAGGCGCAATAATTATAAAACTTTCTTTACATAACATCGTAATAATCAGACATATACAAAACAAAACGGTATTGAGGGCATGTCGTTTTTCGCTGTTGATCATGAAATAAAATGTCAATCCAAGGAAAAACGTTCCTATGGTCTCATTTGGTCCTAATCTCCACCAAATTGCCATCTGTAAACCAACAAATGCAAACATAATAAATATTAATGATTCAAAAATTGAATAGCTTAATTTTCTCATTCCTAAATAAAAAAAGGTAAATGTAGCACTGGCTAAAACCGCGTTCCAAATCGACCATAATGCAAAGTTATTACCAAATATTTTTGCTTCAATAACTCTATTAATGAAATAAAATGGACGAAAACGCATATTTAAATCTGATTTTAATTTACCAGCCACTACCGATACAATTGACTCGGTTTGCAGTTCATTTGTGAACCTAAGAATCTCGGAATCATCTGTAAAGTGAAAAGCAGTGTCCAGATTACCGGTAATTCCTAAAAATATAAATATACCCATTATTATGGCTATCACTACAATAATGTCGTTTTTAGATGATTTAAGAATATTTACCATATTTCAACTCTTTCCCGGATAGAAAAATAATCCTTCATTTTCTGTTTGATAGACTCTTTGATCAACAACATAGCCATCGTGATAAAGTAAGAAATCCAAAGCTATTAATGCCTTTATAAATCATCACTTATCTCTCTTATTATATAATTGGGTCTCCGTTTTTGAGCCATGAAAAGTTTGCCAAGATATTCACCAAGAATGCCTATCATCAAGAGTTGAATACCGCCAATAAAAGACATGACAATCAGCAATGATGCCCAACCTTCGATCGCAATATTGGTAAACAGCCTGATATAAAGTGCATACAAACCATAACAGAATGACAGCATTGCGATGGCAGCGCCTATTTTAGCTGAAAAATACAACGGTTTTACACTGAAACTCGTAATTCCAAATCGAGCAAATTGAAACATTTTTATAATCGAATATTTGGTTTTTCCCGATAATCTATCCTGGGGTATATACTCAATTGCGTATTGTTTAAAACCAAGCCAACTTATTAGTCCTCTTAAAAATAAAGGACTCTCTTGTAAATGGCGTATTACTTCAACGACTGAACGATCAAGCAATCGGAAATCCGCACTTCCCTGTTTTATCTGAATATCGGACAAACTGTTTACTACTTTATAAAAACTCCAGGATGATAATTTTTTAATAATACTAGCTTTTGGGTTTTCTTTTCGAATAGTAGTAATAACATCATAACCTTCTTGCCATTTTTCAATTAACTGAGGGATCAGTTCAGGTGGATGCTGAAGATCTCCATCCAGAGTTATCACACCGTCGCCTTTCGCATAGTCTAAACCTGCCTTCAATGCATTTTGATGACCAAAATTCCTTGAAAAAGATATATATTTTATTCCCTTATCATTTTTATTGAGGCCTTTTACAACAGCCAGTGTTGCATCACTTGAACCGTCATCAACAAAAATAATCTCATACCGAAAATATTGTTTTAAGACATCTTGAAGCTTCTCAACTAACACAGGAACATTTCCTTCTTCATTCAAAATTGGTATTACTATAGATATAAGTAAATCCATTGCCATTTCAAATCTCCCAATCTAGTTTAAGAGTTATTTCCGTCATTATTTTATTTAGATTAATTGGCTTATAAATTATCGTCAATAATCTCCCACAAGGTAGACGGTGGTTACCCTTTTTGTTCATTGAGGTAGGTTCTACGAATAATCCCTGTATTATCTTCCGAATATCTTATTTCTCCACTATCAATTTTACTTTGTAATGGTACTTTATCCCATATCCACTCGTTTGGGGGATGTTCGATAATATTACCGTTTGGAGCTTTCAGGGAATACATTAGATCATTTTGCAGATTGGGAGAATTTGCTGGATTTCCATCAAACCATGGCTCCCGCGGATTTTTATCAAGATTTTTATAATGCCTTGCTTGTGCTTCAGATCTCTCCAGCTTGAGGCTATCTCATTTATCGTTTTTAGAATATACAAGAATATTATTGTGATCGAGAGAAATTACAATAGATGTGGGGGGTAGTAGTATAAATACCCCCCACGAGAATGGCGCACCCGGAGGGACTCGAACCCCCAACCTGCTGATTCGAAGTCAGACGCTCTATCCATTGAGCTACGGGTGCGTGTGGCAAGATTGTATCTTTTTAGAGGGCAAAAGTCAAGAAATGGGTCTGGTGGGGGTGTATTTTAGGATGTTTCAATCGTTTCCTGGTGCAACCCTGGTGCAATTAAAAGAAAAATCACCCTGTTTTGATGCCAAAACAGGGGTCTGCAGCTTAGATTTGTCCTCTAAAATAGGGGATGAGGGATGGAAAAAGTGCTGTCGTCTGACTGACGGTCAAAGGTAGTTCCTGGGCAACTGAAGGAATTCCAGTTATATATTTTGGAGGAAGAATTTTAAAATTTGATTTAAGTACTCAATTTATATAAGGAGACCTTTAGGAAGACTACTTTGCGTTATTATTAATATACGTTTGATAGCTGATGACGCGGAATATACCTTTGTCTATACCGAAGATGAGGGATTCCACCAGATTTGGGATTATGACACCTAGATGAAAATCAGCGACAACAACTATTCGATGACGGATACTGGGAGCGACAATATATACTATTCCATATACGAGTTTAAGAAGCGGGGATTTCTAAAAGCGCTGAGAGATCAGAATAATTGTTACATTGAGTTCGAGAACATTTAGCTGGGGGAGGAATAAAAATGTGTTTGAAATCTTTGAATCAGCAGATTTATGATGTACGTAAAGAATCCCTGGAACCGTTCCTTAACTCTAATAATGAAAGGATGAGGGAAGCCGCTCAGGAACACCTTGATAATCCGACATTGAAAGACAAATTCAATGCCATAATACGACTGATCTTGCGTCCTGCTCATAGATATATGATGATTTTATTAGATGCAATGGTAGAAGTCCAGAAAGAACAGCGCTACCCAGAGCTACTAGATTTATTATCAAGCGATGACACAACAGAAAAGATCAAAGCAATCCAAGAATTAGCAGAATATCCAGACAAAGAAACCAATCAAATCATCGTCGATCAACTAATAAATGGTCCCCCGGGCGTTCGAATTGCTAGTGTGGAAGCTCTTTGGGAAATGGGCCTGAGGGATGCAATTGAGCCTTTAAAGGAAACACTCAAAAAAGAAACGGAGTGCTTTACAAGGATAATGATCTCTTTATGTTTGATGTCGTTGGGGGACACCAGCTCCTTCGCTACTATATTCGATGATATAGCAAAGAATTCGATTCACAATGATCATTGGGATATGACAGACCTTTTTTATTCTGGACTATTTCCAGTATTAGGAGAGAGAGCCATCCCGTTCCTCGAAAATGGGTTGAGACATTCAGATTGGCATGTTCGATGGATTTCTCTTCGTGTAATTTGGAGTTTATTAGAAACAAAAAAAGCCATTGGGAAATACTCATTTCTCAACGAAGATCCCAAAGTTGAGGTCCAAGAAATCTACAAAGAGCTGGTTAATTGATTGATCAGGTAGTAGACTGTATTATTGAGTTCGAGCATAGTATCCCAGGAGAGGAGGTCCCAAGAGATACTCATGAGACTTAAAAGAGTTTTCTACGTAGGCCTTATATTGATCTGTCTTTCCGGCTGCGTTCAGGCGACACCAGAGACCACAATCCCTTCGCCTAGCATTGTGCCATCGTTAGTTACCCCAGAACCGACTCCATCGATAATGCAGGCTGGTACGACCGTAACGCCAATCCCAACGCAACTGGCTGGCATTCTTAAAAACTGGCGAGGGTACGAAATTGCTCTAGCCCAGAGTATGATCCCTTCTTTCCCGACAGACCAAGTAATCTGTGAGTGGGAGGTTTTAGGGGAATCTGTAAACGAGTTATATGTGTGGGCTGCTTGCATGACAACTGTTCCTTATCCCCAGACTGACGATGCGTACCCCAGCATAAACACTGCAGCTGTCATCCACCTAAGCGATGATGGCGAAGCCCTTGCCATAGAACGGCCGAGTGGCGGGATGAATTATGCTAATGAAATCCGCGAAATGTTCCCTGTAGAAGCCCAGGAAAAATTTTTCTCTAATTCAATAGAATACAAAAGGCTGAAGGACCACCTTCTTTTTAGGAAAGATAACTCCTTCACGCCTCCGCTCTATGCTATCGATGCAGCCAGGCCTACTCACGCTCCAACACCAACGTTAACTTTTATTGAATCTGATTTGCCCGAGGGACTGATAGTGGCGTTTAACATCGATGACACCATCCTGGTCTGGAAAGAAGGTGAGCTGCAGGAATTGTTTTCAGGAAGCTCTATTTTCGGTGCCTCACTATCATACGATGCGGAATGGGTCAAGTTTTACCAAAGCGTGAATCAACAACACCCCAGAAATGAAGTCTGGGCAGTGAGATCAGATGGTAAGGACTTACATCGACTGCTCTCAACGGATCAAATAACCTCCCTAACAGAAGATGATACTCAGTTAATTCTGGATCAAATTTCTTGGTTGCCAAATAGTCACCAACTTGTGTTTAACACCCAGGAGCTGACTGAAGGACCCCCGGGATATCTACCCTCTTATGACCTATACCTCCTAGATATTTCTGGAGAACTCACAGAATTAGCTGGGCCAGGGGAGGGCGGTAATTTTTACCCTTCCCCTGATGGTCGTTATATCGCCGCAGCGATACCATCCCGGATAGGCCTATTCGATCTTGAAACAGAAACCTATAACACCTTGCTGGAGTTCGAATCATATAGAGGATCGATTGCCTTTCCAAGGCCGCCTGTGCTTTATTGGGATAAGGACAGCCAATTCATCACAACCACCATCCTTCCCAAGAATGTCTACTATCCCTACATGTATGAAGGCGAACCCGAACAGATCTGGCGCTTAGGAGTAGAAGGACAAACTGAATTAATCGTTGAGGTCGATCCCCATCCGGGCTTTGGTTCTGCGGTAAGATTTTCACCTCATGCCGAGTATTATTTTTATTTTGAAGCAGGGGTGTGCCTGGACGGTGCTGAAAGAATCCTGCACCTCCGCAGCTTACCCGATGGTGAAAAAAACCTAGAAATTCCCTGCACGTTTGAGTCTCCTGAATGGACTCCGGATGATGAACATTTCATATACAGAGAAGAAGGCAAATGGACCCTGGGCAATGTGAATGATACGAAACCAAAACACACGGTATTTTTAGATATTCCGATTGATGTTGAGGATTACCCCACGTTGCGCATCCAGTGGATTGATCAATCCTATTTCCTGCAAGAAGTTAAAAACTCTGATGGGTGTACTATATATCTGGGATCTCTTGATGGGATCATCACAGAGATATTTCATACCAGCGCATCTTCTTGTTCCGGCACAGCTATTATCAAACCCCCGCAGACTTGTATATTGAATGAACACGACTCGAATTATAACGTCCTGCATGACAAAAGAATATACTGGACTGACATGAGCATAGATTTATGGGAACAGGTTGGATATAAATTGAATGGAAGATATCCAGATTTTTCTGACATTTCCCAATCAGTGTATTATCCACAATTGGAGAAAGAGATTGAATATGTTGGTGCTATTACTATTATCAATCAAGCCAGCGGTGCCGGTGCAGACACTCAATTTATAAACCCATTTATCCTCCTGGTTACAGTCGGAGAAGATTTAAACTGGGAATCTCCTCCAGACGGTGACTTATATCATTATTCGAAAACTGTCCGGGACGTCTTGCTCGGGCACTTCAGAAACTATGAATTTAATGCTGATATTAGATCCCAAAATTCTAATATTGATAATGCAGCAACGTACATGATCTATACTTATTTAGAACACGATTTGGAAGACATCGAAAAGTGGTGCAAAAACTATTATGATTTGATCGGGCAGGACCCTGCCTCAGACCCACTAGAGGAATAGTTATTTGGAAGGATGATATGACCCGAAAGATCCTAAAAATTCTGGCAGTTATATTGATCATCTTGGTTGTATTGGCAGTAGTGTATGTAGGCCTGCTTTTCTGGGGTGGCAGAGATGTAGCTTATTTACGCAGTTATGTTAGAGCAATTGACCAGGTTGAACAAATAGATATCTACTACCGCAGCCGTCCGGATTGGTTAAGATGCTCATATTGTCCATCACCATCCTGTACGGGTCCTTGCAGCCCAGTGACCAAGGTTACTATCACCGATCCAGAGGTGATCGATCGGTTGATGACCGCCCTGAAGAACCCTCGGGATTATGTTCCTATGTGGGTTAATTGTCATTACACTGCCAAGTTGGTCTTTCATGATTATGGAAAAACCGAACACACCCTATTGTTCTGTGAAGAAGGACTGTTCACCAACAATGCTATCCACGCGGCAGGCAAGATAAACTACGATTTACTATCCTGGGATTACATTCTCGACCTTCAGCCATCACCCCAGAGTTCACCGGGGGTTGTGGCAAAAGCGACAGAGACAATAAATCCAGAGTTATTGATTACGCAGCCCTACGTTGCGGAAACGCAGATGGCATTAAGCACTGCCGAACCTATGGCAACTACATTAGAACCAAACTTAGATGAGATAACACGCTGGCAAGAGTATGAAAAAGCTTTGGGAAATGCAGTATATGAAAGAGTTGAAAGAGTTGAAGTTATCTGTGAGTGGCGCATCTTTGGTCGCGATGTTGATAAAATATATGTTTGGACAGTTTGTTCCGGTTATCATCCCGCTGATCTCACTTATTTATATACAGATGGCTTAGAAGCTGTAGTTCATATAGATTCTTTCGGAGCAGTTTTAAAAGTTGGAACTGTTGAGAATACAGCTGGCACATCTTATGGTGAAATCCGTCAGACATTATTCCCGCCAGAAATCCTCAAGAAATTCGAGAATCCTCCTGATAGCTCAGAACTGCTCGAGCACTTATCTGTAAGACGAGAACATTCCATACCGCCGAATATTGTGCTTAGTGCAGAGCTTACGCCTATTGAAACACCTTTTGCCGCCTATTTCATGGAGCATACCACGCCGATGGGGGACGGATTTCTGGCAGACCACCTGGTTATTGGTTTTCACATGTCACAGTTAATGCATAACTTTATTGGTAATCTGCATACCTGGGTAATGTACGACGTCGAAGGGAGGGCCACTATAGTTTATGCTGGAGTTTACACAATTGACGAACAGCAGGGAAAGCTGATCGTGGTCCGGGAAGGCACAATCTGGGACAGAATGGGAGATCACATAGATATTCCCACCAGATCTGGTCGTCCTGAAATCATTGATGCAGTTGGAAAGAGACTGATCATTGAAACTGAAATGGGAGACATATTCTATTTTGACGTACCCTCAGGCAAATTTACGAACTCGCTGTCTGAGATTTTAGCTACTATGACTCCCGGACCCATACCGACCCCGTACAGGTAAGGGCAGGGGGGGTAGACAGTAGTAACACTGGTCGGTAACGATCCTCAATGCATCGAGGTATTGTAGGAAAGACATGTGCTAATTCCATATCCCCCGTTCCATCCCCCAGGGTAGTTAACCTGGATTTTGGCGCACAATTTTCCACTTTCGTTTTCTAGTTGCTCTTCCGGGGCGATACGGATTTCAAGTTCATATATATCACCTGGGTTAATGATGATGATGTTGTTTGCGATTTCAGGATGGTCCTCATGCCAATTAACAAAACCATTATTTGTGTTATAGGTCAGTTCCAGAGCTGCTTGTCTTTCTGAGGGATATAAATGGACCTCTTCTCTTCTTTTATTCTTGATAGAGACGTGAATGAAAACCGTTTCATCCTTTTCATACCTACCCTTTGGAGACCATATTGTGAGTTTGATGTTTGAAACCTCCTCGGATGATTTTTTTGGACAATTTCCTTGGAGGACACACCAATAAACACGATAAACACCAAAACATAATGTCATACCGAGAACCAGGAAAATAACCAGGAATAGATACCTCTTTGAGTTCACCTTATGCACTCCTTGGATTCGAGGAAATATTTGATGGTGTAAAATTGAGTCTAATTGTGTTTTTCTGTCTGCTTTTCTGTATTATATAGAAAGTTTGGGATTTAGATAAAATTTTAGCCGCCAAACCAGTTGATTTGGTGACATTCTGGTGCAATCCTGGTGCAATTAATTCGAAAATCCCCTCATTTTGATACCAAAACAGGGATATACTGTTCAGGTTTGCCCTCTAAATGGAGGAAGACATGAGGAGAAAAACCCGGGCGTCTGACATGAGATCAGGTGGATTCTGGTGGCCACTGACAAATATATAGTCAGTTGCATTGTTGTTTATGTTAGTCAAATCCTCAACTTTCATCACTAACAATCGCAATAATATGGCCCCGCGGAACTTTGTGTCCAGGTCCCGCCTGCTGCCGTGCAGGCCCTTTGACTCAGATCCTTTGAGCATGAATTTGCTTCAGGCTGGTCCTTTTCCTGATCGTCATTTACCGGGCTAATCACTAACGGCGGGGCTTTGACAAATTTCAGGCCCTCAAGATCTCCTGCGGCTAAACCGGTTGAATCAGCTACCCAGCATTGTTCATTTGTGCCGGGAATAAGCACCCGCCACCATCGGGGTTCACTTTGACTACGCCCATTTATTTGAACGCTTTGGAGTTCAAGGAAAGTGGCCACTTTCTCATACTTAGAGCTTGGTCCAAACCGGCAGAAGGCGTTCATGGAAAAAGTGAAAGTTGCTTGTTGTTCGCGTGGGCAATCAATGGCAAGAGAGGACTCATTGAATTCATTTCTAAAATTCCCCCAGCCATCGATCTGCAAGTTAGTTGTGTAGAAGTTTTCGGTGTAGTCGTAGTTGATCTGGGCAGCGTTCATCCCAGACTCGACATACAAATGATACTGCTCCGGATTCGGAGCCTGGCAAACCTGGAAAAAATTGATCATATCACACGCCTTCCAGAGCGGTTTGACGATCTCATCTATCATTGTGCAGTACTCTTCAACATCCTCCCCGATCCTTTTGAGCCAGTCAGTGTAGTGATCGTTTTGGGTGAGATCAATATCTTCCCCAAGACTGCCGCCGCCATAGCTTCCGCAACCAATATAAGAATTGAACACGTCCGAAGAAATTAACTCGTCGACCTTGGCGTCTAAGTTATCACGGGTCGCCAGTGTGTTTGCCCAGTTAGGTTCCCGGTTTGCACGGCAGCTTTCTGTTATACCCTCCAGTTCAGTTAGCCAGGCCTCGATTTCCTCAGATTTACCAATGAGCGCGCAATCACCAACTTCCTCATTATATGGAACGAGTGAAATGCGACGGTTTGTGTTTGGGATACTTGGGCAGGACAGGTATTGCAATGACGATATCTCGCCAAGTATTTCTTTACCCGCCTCAGGCCCTTTAGCATACGGCAGGTCGATGTACTGACCGAGTTGTTCGCAAGAGTTCAGTAGTAATATCAACAAAAGACCAATAATAAGATTACGATGATTGGGAAAATCCAACTTTCTTTTCATGTCCAGTTCTTCTCTGAAAATACTCCTGAGATTGACAAGTAGATCATTATAAAAAAAAGATACCTATTATTAATACAACCTGAGTATAGCATGGGTATTTATTGAATCGAGCCGCCAAACCAGTTGATTTGGGTGGGTTTCTGGTGCAATTGTGGTGCAATTAGGGTGGAAAGGATGGAAATTATGCTCTGTATGGACAGTTTACTGTCAACTCCATCGAGAGGATAGACAGAAATTATCCCCATGTACACTGTGTTTCCCCCTCTCGTACAATTCGAAGTCAGACGCCTGTCCTGAGCGAAGCCGAAGGGCTCTATCCATTGAGCTACGGGTGCGTGGTGAAATGGATTATACCGCAGAGGAGAAATTAGTCAATTTTAGAGGGCTTTCTCCTTGAATTTATGGAAAAAGGCTATCCTTGATACAAGATCAAAACTTCGAATTAATTTCTCCTGGTGCAATTCCGGTGCAACAAGCAAAAGGATTGATTAGAATAGATATATGAGTACCATAATGCGAACACCCATGTATAATAAATATATCCATCAATAATCTTCTAAGGAGAGTGTTGTTATGAAAAGGACATTTAGCACAAGATCCATTGCATTGCTTCTAGGGCTCATGTTGGTGCTCCTAAGTGTGTCCGTCGCTTTCGCGGCTCCTCCTCTGCAACTGCATATGGTAGTGGATGAGTTCGTTTTAGCGGATGGAGAACCTTTCGTAGCATCTGGCCCGGCTGTGGCTAACAGGGTGATTTGCGACACAGGCATTGTGACCGATATATATTCTATTCCCTATGGCTCATCCCAAGGCAGCTATACCTTGCTTAATATTCGTAAGCAATATGATTGTGATGATGGAAGTGGAACGTTCTACATCAATATGAAGGTGAAGTTAGATGCCAATGGATATACCACCGCGCATTGGAAGTTTGATGGTGGTACCAATGCTTATATTAACTTAAAGGGCAACGGTAAGTTAGTAGGCGACCCGAATCTGGCAACGAATGATATCTTGGACATTTATGACGGCAAGGTACATTAAGCGTGTGTATACTAGAACAAGATATGGGTTGATTGAAAAATCAACCTCCTGATCTTTACTCAAAAAGAACGGATTATGACGGAGATGGAAGCTGTGATATTGCTGTTTTCCGGCCCTCCAGCGGGATCTGGTATGTGCAGGGAATAGGAAGCACTGCCTGGGCACAGACGGATGACACCCCTGTGCCTGGTGATTATGACGGCGATGGTTCAATCAATCTGGCTGTGCTGCGGCCTTCCAACGGCAAGTGGTACATCAAGGATGTGGGCACCTTCAGCTGGTATGCGAGCGGTGAATTCCCGCTGCCTGTGCGCGATACCAATGCGGATGGTGATGCTTATGAGTAGATCGATCTGATAGCATGATCAAGAATAAAGAAAACACCGGATAGAAGTAGCATATCCGGTGTTTTTATAATAACCGAGTCGCCAATCCAAATTGGTTGGTGTTAATTTTGGGTATATTTCTGGTGCAACGCCGGTGCAATTAGGGTGGAAGGGATGGAAATTATGCTCATAATGGACAGATTGGGAGTAACTCCATAGAGAGGATGGACTAGGTTTTCCCCCAAATACATGATGGACACCCCACTCGCACAATTCGAAGTCAGACGCTCTATCCATTGAGCTACGGGTGCGTGGTGGGAAGATTGTATCTTTTTAGAGGGGAAAAGTCAAGAAATGCAACTGGTGGAGGTGTATTTTAGGCTGTTTCAATTGGTTTCATGGTGCAACTAAAACAAAAATAGATCCCCAAGCAGGGATTACTATAGATCTAGCCAAAAAGCGCTTAGATTAGCCCTCTATACACAGGATAGTTGGGGAGTGAAAAAAGAAGGCGTTTGACATCAAATCAGACAATTCCTTTAAGCAATTGACAAAAGGCAGGAAAAATACCCAAAGGCACCTGATTTGGCTCTCTGGCAGCCTTAGGATTAATCTCCAGAAAAGACGGTATTCTTATCGGGTGATGTTCCAAAAAATAAACTTTTCATTCTAGGAACGGGAATAACGTTTTATCATAGCTGACACAACTACCACAAGTAAGATTATTCCAATTCCAGTACCGAGGACAACTGCAATTTGAACATATGAAAAACTCTTGGGCCACTCAAAACTATCAGCTAGCGGTGCAGCGCAAACACCCAATGCAGCCAGATCATCTTCAGCGGTATCAAGGGGTTGAGTCCGACTGCACAAGCTTACTGACAGGTTATTTTCCGGACCATGGGCATACACAATGTACTCACCCCCCCTTTTCAAAAATATAGCCGCAGCTTGCTCCTGAACGAGCCGTGGTGATGGTGGTCGTCTGGCTCACCGAACCTTTCCACACCTTGTAGACCTGGAAGGTTACTTTGATGGGATCTGCAGAGCTGATGGGGCCAAAACCGCCAATCGGTTTAGCAATACCTACTACTTTGCCCGTAAAAACAGCCACTGCGTTGGTGAGTTCCTCATCAAGAGGGTCAGGGGGAGCACAAGAACATGCGTAGGCAGATTCAGTTGCAATTGTCAACATACTGACGATAATCACCAATAATAAAAAAATCCTCATTTTCCCAGTCATAAGAACAACCTCCTTTTTTTAAGACGTTGGCAGTCCTGAAATTGTTCCCCGGACCTTCTGACGAAATTATTTATTCCCGGTCTCCTGTCCTTAGTGGAACGGAGTTGAGTTGAAGGGCTTTTTCAATTGAGCTACGGGTGCGTGTGGGGTTATTAAACCGCAGGTGAGGTAACAGTCAGTTTCGGGTTTGTTCGTTAAAAGGAAAGGGGCCATCCACTCTGGACAGCCCCATGGTTTCAGATTATTAAGCGGATCATGGTCTCGACCCTGGACCGATGTTATCAGGCGGGCCAATATCCTCTGGCGGGCCAACATCCTCCGGAGGGCCACCATCCTCGGATGGTTCCTCATCTTCAGGCCGTCCAATCCATTCCGGCGGGCCAGCATCCTCGGGTGATCCCTCATCTTCAGGCGGTCCAGCACAATCCGGAGGCCCTGCATCCTCGGGTCGTCCTGGCGGGTGGGCATCACTCTCCCGACCAATCAGCTCCATGGTGATCCAGATTTGCCCCCAACCTATTCCATCGGACCTTTTAGCAAGCATATCGCCGGGGTTGCCCTCGGAAGTTTGCAGCGCAAGCATGATCTGGCCAAAACCAAATCCATCCTCACAGAACCAGGCCATGACTTGGTCATATCTGACGCCATATGTCTCCGCGATTCCCTCTGCGACAGGATGCTGCTCCCCGGTCTCGGACCCACAGAAATAATTGACCCCGTCGTCCTCATCATTTGCTACTTTAATCTTCACAGCTGTAGCGAGCACCTTACCAACCTCAGTCAGTGTGCCCTCAACCTCAACCTTATCTCCTACTAGCAAACTTGTCAGATCAAAATCCTCTGGCGGCGTGACGGTGAAGATCTCGCCATCTTCGGTCTCAACCGTGAAGGTCCCAGCGCCAAGATCTATCGAAGTGACCTTCCCGGTGAATTCCACCTCAGTTGAATCATCCTCATCCTCCACTTCGATAACCACGCTTGCAACGAGCACCGTACCATCCTCAGTCAGTGTGCCTTCGACCTCAACCTCATCTCCTTCTTGCAGGCTTGCCAGATCAAAATCCTCTGGCGGCGTGACGGTGAAGACCTCGCCATCTTCGGTCTCAAACATGAAGGTCCCTGCTTTAAGATCTATCGAAGTGACCTCCCCGATAAAATCCATCTCTGTCGGATCATCTTCTTGAGCCAACACGCCCGGCGCGATGAGCAAGGCTATAATTAGCGCCAAATGTAGGGCAAATATCATTTTTTTCATCGAATTCTCCTTCTGTTTTTCTCGCTTTGCTTATTCAATTAATAGCGCACTGTCTCCTGTCTGGATTCAGGGCGCCGTGATGCCCGCCTCATCCCAAATCTGATCCCAACTAATACCTTGCAGTCTTTTATCAAGCAGCCAATCCAATTCGACATCTGTCAGTTTTTTAGTTTGTAATGTGAGGAGAATATCCTCGAATGTATGGCCGCTGCAAAACCATCCCATCACTTCCTTATATGGAACATCATAGGTCTCGGCGATTTCTGCACCGATGGGATGAGGATCTAGATCGGTACAGGTCTGATCGACAAGTGACAGGCTTTCTTCCGGAACGAGTGTCCTCGGCTCAACTGACCTAGAATTTGGTTGATCGCCAGATATTCTTGGTTCGACTGTGCCAGCTTTGCAATTCGTGATAGTCAAGATCAATATAAACCCCACACACCACTGCAGTGATTTCTTTGGATCCATATCGGAACCTCACTCTCTTCAATGTTTCATTACACAGCAGCAATATATACGAAGGGATGCCAATATTGTTACATAGTGCCCAAGTCATTATCATGGTTAAACGAGGGCGCTGATAAATAATTAGGTGTACAAATTGAAATGTCGAAAATAACGGAATTCTGGAGATTACATGTTTTGAGATCCGCTTCACATCCATTTATTTTATAAATTATTTCATCTGAAAATTCAGCTTAACGCATTCGGATTTAACGCCACCATCTTTCCCGTAGATACAATACCTATTTCTGCTATACGTGAAGTTGTAATTCACGTAAACGGTTTTTAAGGGAGGGGGAGAAGATTTCCGATAAAAATGCCGACCGCACTCGATCGGGCTGCCTATGGTCTACCTGTGGGAATTCCGTCAGGCGGACCGTCAGGCAGACCGTCGGGGGGACCGATAGGAATACCTTCAGGGAAAAGGTCGGAGAGAACTTGTCTATTGGTATCAAGAGCGTTTAATGCTTGTTCGATAAAGGGTCTTGATACATCTGGAATTTGGTTCATGAGTTGAAGTAAGATCTCTGTATGGACCGAAACCGTTGCATTGAATTGCAAAGTAATGGTGTTAGCCCGCACCTCATCCTGCTGTGAAAAGGTGGTCAAGTCCGAAGCCAACGCTTCAAGATTGTGTTTGTAACTCAATATTTCTACCT
>Ga0255364_10119_pt1 | contig 19130 bp, 16 predicted proteins | sample ANMaggSSYBR01G12_FD_182087 | JGI IMG/M metagenome (GOLD analysis project Ga0255364, IMG submission 182087) | Sediment cell enrichment communities from methane seep in Santa Monica Basin, California, United Staets - ANME aggregate JGI... | ecosystem: Environmental > Aquatic > Marine > Cold seeps >...
CCAATCATACTGTTTTCCGTTGCTGGATTCATGTATTGCCTGACCCTAGGTTTGTCCATTGGAGGTTTGATTTTTAGCTCAAAGCAGCGTAAACCGGTTCCCTTGATACTTTTCGGGGTTTTTGTAATACTGCCCTGGATGGCAAATCGGCATCTACCGCTGTTTTCTATTGCAGCACTTATTTTAATGGGAGAGCATGTAGCAAGCGCATGGAAGAAATTAATTCCTGATGAAATAATAAGCACAACCGATTCCTTCTTAAGGAATGGTTTGTATACACTGATGTCCGTTATTTTAATTTTTATGACATTCTCTCTTAATTACTGGCAAGTAAAAATTGAGAAAAGTGTATTTGATGTGCCAGGCACTGCTGTTTCATTGTTAAAGAGGAGTAATGTTTCAGGAAATCTAGTTACGGAATTTGATTGGGGACAATATATTATATGGCATCTTGGACCACAAATAAAAGTCTCGATAGATGGCAGGCGTGAAACAGTCTACACCGAAACAGCGTATAAACAAGCCATTAGTTTTATGTTTGGTACAGGAAAATGGGATGCAATACTAGAACAATACAACACAGATATTGCCTTAGTCAAGATGAACTCTTCAGCATATAATCTTTTGAAGCTCAGCCCAGGATGGATAATAGTATTTGAAGATTCTAAGAGCGTCCTCTTCTTGAACGAAAAGTCACCAATTGCTGATACACTAAAAAGAACCGCTGCTGAATTTAATCCACCGGAAATGCTTGGTTATTTTCCATAAAAATTACTAAAACATACTTAATTATTATGAGATTCAAAACCCGTTCGAGTCACGCCCAGGGCGCCTTTTTTATCTCCTTTTTACCTCCACATCTGATGATAATTTGTTGCCCTTAGCACTCACCCCCTCCCGCTTGCAGGAGATGGAGAAGTTAACAGATAAAAACTTTCATAACAACAGGGAACTCCCTGGTTAACGACCCATCCATCTTTCAAGAAATAAACTCCCTTTATCATACAGTTAGGATAATTCTGTACATGTTTGAAATCCAAAATAGCTTCTGTTACAATGGAAATTATTCAAGGAGTAAATGATGACTAAGCAAAATAATTTCAAGGGTATATCATTCTGCCTGGCCGTTCTTTTATTATCTTCCTGCCAACCTCAACCCCCGCCAGATGAACCAATTATTCCTACTACATTACCTCAGCCGCCAGCTGTCACTATCACCCCCGAAAACTTCTCTAAACTTGAGCTCGCTGCAACCGGCACGATCAGTTTTCCTCATGAGATTGTGTGGGCACGAGACGCCCAGACAATTACAACCACAACCGAAGGCAGCGCATCACTTCTAGACACTCAAACACTTGTAGTTGAGAGAGTGTTCTCTTTTGAAACCCCTGCTTCCATCTCTGCTGCTTCTCCCGATGGGAAAATGTTGGCTCTTTCCGATGACAACCGCAACATAGACTTATTCGATCTCTTCACAACCAACAAAACATTGGCCATTCACTCGGACTATTTTATTGGACGGATAGATTTTTCGCCAGATGGGCGCAGGATACTGACAACCTCGGAGGAGGATCTCCTGGTGACACTATGGGATACAAACAGCGGAAATGTGCTTAAGACCCTAACCGGTTTTGATACCGCCGCTCCCGTTTACACAGCCCGCTTTGGTGATGATGGAAAGCACATCATCTGGTTTTCACGAGGGAGGTTGCAGCTGACGGATATTGAGAGTGGAGAAATGAGCATGGTTTTTGACCATGAAGATTTCGTCGTTAGCTGGACGCTTTCCCACGACGGGAAATACCTCGCTACGGCATCCGCCGGGACGGTACAGGGACATTTTGTGCCGCTGATCCTGATCTGGGACACTGCTTCAGGGGAAACGCGTATGCTGATGAACAGCGAATCGTCCTATGATGCAGTTACCTTCTGCCCAAACACACATCTGGTCGCAGTCGCTCAAGAAAACTTAATCACTATTATCGATCTGGATGATTTCCGCAAACCAGCTGAATTAACGCTCGCCGGTGGGTCTATCGCTAATATGTCCTTCGCACCAAACGGCAGCGCACTTGCCGCTACAAACGTTGACGGGCTGATCGCTGTATGGCGAATTCCAAATTAGATGTTTTTTGAATATACACAAAGGGTTAATCCATAACAATTTGACAACATTCTTTTCCCAAATTCACTTTGTTGTTTTCAGAAATTATTTTGAGAACGAAGATTTGTTATGTATAATAAAATGTATTCATTGATGTGAGATTCCTGCTATTTTATATCTACCTAAAATCTCTTTAACAAAAAACATTGTGGCAATAGGGTAAATTGAATGAAAAGGTTCTTTGAGTGGCTGGGTATTCAAGATACTTTCGAAAAGGGGCTCATCGCGCGCATCCTGATCATTTTATGTTTAGCTTTCATTATCTTTGGTGCGGTTTTTGTTACCATCCGGATAGTCATGACCGTGCACCCCGCTTTTCCGCCTGCCCACTGGACAGATATGTTGATAGAATCTCTGATTCTTGTAATGGCATTAATAACCCTCTGGTTTATTCGTTCGGATAAAATTCGGGCTGCCAGCCGGGTAATTTTGGGGGGGATACTGATTGCCGTTACCATGCAGACCTACTTTTTAGGCGGCCCCGCCAATGATATTTCCGGACCGATGGGGCTCCTGTTCTTTGCAATGCTCGCCATCCTCTTTCTTGACCGAAGCGACCGCTGGATCGCGATTTTTCTGGTCATTACGGTCTTTATCGTCTTGAGTGGACTGTCAGCGTCCGGAAACCTCCTGCCCTCGGTTAACCTCACTCCAATTGGAAAAACCCTCTATTCTATTTTCATCTGGTTGTCGATCAGCATCATTATTGGCATCATTCTCATCGCAGCTATGGGTGCCATGCGCCGCGAACCTCATTTGCTGGATTTGCAGTTCAACGGATCGGTCGGAAACGTCCCCTTCCTCAGCACACATGATGCCCTCACCGGGCTCTATAACCGCCTCTTCATTGAGACCGAACTGTCTCGCCTGGAAAAAAGCCGCCTCTTCCCCATCAGCATTATCACAGCAGAAATACAGGATCTGAAAACAATTAATGAAACACACGGCTATAAAGCGGGTGATGAAATGGTCATCAATGTCGCCCGGCTCTTCGCCAAAGTGTTCCGCCCGGAAGATATCCTCTCCCGATACGGTGGAGATGAATTTGCCGTCATCCTGCCCAGCGTGGACCTCTCAATCGCACAGGGCGTCATTGGCCGCATCGATAAACAGGTCAATGCCTACAACAAGAAACACACCAAGCATCCCATCAATATTTCAATCGGCGTATCCACAGCAAACCAAGGTGATCCTCTAAAGGATCACTTAAAGCTTGCGGAAAAACAAATGTGGCAGGAAAAATCAAAATAAATCGTAAAACTGATCTCTCACTTAATAATCCGTTTCTAAATCAAGAAGTACCCAGTTCGGTAATCCTATAGCCGGGCTTATGTTTTCGCTGCTTCTGGATCTGCCCAAATATTGAACTCAGCGGTAGTCGTCATATTACCGCCATACACGGCGCCTCCCATAAATATTATCTTTTTTAGTCGGGATGCACCATGAGGGCATGCGCGATATTAGTTAATGGGCCGATTGCAATCAGTTCCAGTGCCCCTTTGGACTTTATGGCTTCATCATAGATGGTCTCAACCGCATTTTTTTCATAAAATGGTTCTTTTGTAATTGGCAAAACAAATGATCCGAGACCAGTATTTCCATGTGTGTAATCGCCTGAGTGCAAGATCGTCTTACGCAAGATCGGTTGTGGTGCCCCAATAGCCACTCTGGTATCGAAGCCAAGATACCGCACCAGATTTAATGTATTTCGGCTTGTGTATTTAAGCTCAACGTTTCCAGCCACTGTGGTAAATGCTCAAATGTCAAGTTCAGGGCTATAAAGGGGCGCGATAATCGCAATCGCGTCGTCCGTACCAGTATCACAGTCTATGATTACTGGTTTTTTGTTCACAACTCCCTCCACACAAAAAAATCTATTTTCTAAAATGTCCTCTCTTTACAGTTTCAATTCTTCACGATACCTATTGTCAACAATAATCATAGAAAAAGGTTTTTATCCCGCTTGCGGTTGAGCTTTTTTCCGCCCAAATAATAGATACGTCAGCAGGAATGACACCGCAGTTGCAGTTGATGACAGGATACCCAACATGAGGTAGGATTCACTAGCGATCAACCTGCCGCCAACTAACGCTGCAATGCCAAGCCCTATCTGGAAAGTGATCTCCAGCCAGGCAGCAGTAGCCATACGCGAGCGTTTGGTTGCCAGCGAGATCGCGAACGCGAACCACAACGACTGTGACAGGCCTAATAGTGAACGGTAGAGAATATACGCACCGCTTCCGATGTACACATTCTGAGTTAATACAACCATGAGCGTTAAAAATATCGATACAAAACGGCTGATGAGGACAACCCGTAAGCCAGTAATCTTTTCTGCAATGGATGGACCGGTAAAAAGAAGAAAGATCACTGGAATTACCAGTACCGCACTCATTATGCCAAACATTTCCAAAGAAGAATTGAAATAGTACACAAAGATCACATTCAGGAATAAAGCCACGAATGCCAGCCCGAAACCAATAAATATTTCCACAGCAGCGAACTTAACCGTAGTAATATCAATCCCTTTCAAATACGGAGAGAGACTGATCTTTTTATGCGCAGTTGGTTTATCATCATCCATGAAGAAAAGGGGAATACTGCCTGCGATAATGATTAAACTGAAGAAAGCCAATATCACGCGGTAAGACAATGCCTCATTGGAAAACAGCATATCGACCCAGTTAAAAATTGATCCGCCTACCAGCGCGCCGATAGAATTGCCCAGCATAAAAACTAAGCTCATGAGTGTGTAGGCCTGATTCTTGTTCTCCTTAGCATAATGGGATACAAAGGGGAGCTGAATGATGAAATTACCGCATGCTGCTAAACCCGCCAGGAATGCCCCGCTCATTATGAGGGTTTGGTTGGGGCTGATTATCTGCAGAAAATATGCGCTGCCGATGACAAAGTTAACCAGAAGGAATGAGTGTTTATATCCGATCTTTTCAGCAAGAAAACCAATCGGGATAGATGCAATCGCAGCCGCAAAAGGCGTCAAACTCAGGACGATGCCCAAAAAAGCAGGGGTCATATCCATTGAAAGGATATATAAATTAAAAACCGCACGAAATGCACCAAACCCAATATTACTGATAAAGACAGTAGCTAAATAAAGTTTGATGTTGCAATCGAGACCCTTGATGTTCTTAATATATCTGGTGAAGATATTCTTCATGCTTTGCATTACTCTTTCTTTAGTGCTCATTCTCACGGTGAAAAGATTTTTTTACGAAAGAAATAATTCTAACCGAAATTCGCCCTTTGCGAGACATTAAACGATATCAAGAAAGAACTCAGTTTGACACAACCATTGTCAAGGATTCCAGCCCCTTTTTGTGAAAAAATAATTTACAGAATCTTTTTGGCATCGTGTCAATGATACAAATTTCTTTTTAATTCTTATTTTAAAAATTCAGAGTCCTTGACAGCTTGAATACAGATATAGTATTTTCATGAATTAACTATTAGACCCTCATGAATAACGTTTAATGAACCCGCAAATATCGAACAATAAATAGCCGTTTGAATTAGTAATTTCTTTCAAGATCCATTCCAACCTGAATATTCCTTTTTCCTATAAACTTGATCGTCTCAGTATGGGTGGGAGCCGATCTGGCATCTTTCCTGGTTACTTTAATTGCAGCCACTGCATTTGCGTAAATTAATGCATCAAGTAGATTTGCATTGCGTAATTGAGCGGCAATAAACCCGGCGTCAAAAGCATCACCCGCGCCGGCTGTGCTGCAGACCTTCACCTTGAAACCGGGAACGGATAAATTTTCTTTACTGGTGATTGCAGTCACTCCTTTACTCCCTTGTTTTACGACTATTAATTCCGCTCCTTTTTTTATCAACTTTTCACTCCCCTCTTCAATTAAAGCACATCTACAAAGCTGAAAGAGTTCCTCTTCCCCAATCAGGACAACATCGGAAAGGCTAATTGCCTTATATTGTGCCTCACGTAATTCTTCAGGAAAAACATCGCCCTCTAAACGCAGGTTGGGATCAAAATAAATTTTCTTATTAAGGGCATGGGCAATTTCCATTGCGGCCAACGATGATTCCCTGGATGGTTGCTCAACCAAGCATACACCACTAGTATGGATAGTTTGATATTTTTCAAAATCTATCTGATAGACATCTGATTTTGTAAGCAGAGTATGCGATGCTCCTTTCGCACACGCTATAAAAGTCCGTTCACCTAGATCATCAATGATCCCTAGAATTATCCCTGTAAAAGCGCCTTCTTTGATAAATATATCTCCCGTTTCCACCCCAACTTTTTTGAATTCATCAATGATATACTGCCCGTAAGGATCACTGCCAACACGGCCAATAAAAGCCGAACTAATTCCAAGCCCAGCAATATTTGCTGAAACATTAGCTGTTGTTCCTCCAGGACTCATCTCAACTGCTGTACTCCAGATGTTCCCTCCTTTTGGAGGTAATTGGGAAGCCCGTGTATACAAATCAACCATAGCATCACCAATACCCAGGGTTTGTATCTGAGCCAAATCATTTCCAGAATTCATTAATTTATCTCCTGTTACTAAGTTTAATGACAAAAAGCCCTGCGGGGGTTGTCAATTGTGATCGTTTGGATCAGCTCATCACTGATACCACATAACTTCATTGAAGGAATAAGAAATTTAGGTATATTAACCAGCCCTATTCCTCCCCAAAGAGACAACATAATTTTCAAACACATGTCACCAGAAATTAATATATGCTCTTCATTGCCTAATTCTATTTGCTGTTCTAAGAAACCAATCTTTTCCAAATCTGACTGCTGCCATATCCTGTCATTGATAAAACCGCATCCAAATGCGTCAAATTCAATATACGCTCCACGTTTAGCCAGCGAATCTAAATATTCATTCTGGCCTCCCAAATAATCCTGATGGCAAATAATCACCTTTCTCAGGTCGCATCCCTCTTCCTCCAAAATATCAAGAATGAGGTGGCTGTCCGGTTCCCAAATGTGTGGATGGACACTAAGAGCACACCCTACTACGTCTTGCACCCTTCCTGCTGCTCGAAGTGAGCGAATTTCAGAAATTTTGTCAATGCCAGATACAAAACCCACCTTCAGCAAACCCGGTCTAATCTCAGGGTTTTTAAATACTCCATTCTCGAATTCACCCAAAAGGATTTTTTCGATCTGGTCCACATCCATTTCTCTTTCTCTTTCGCTCATGGATGGTTCTGAATACCTTCCGGTTGACATGATCACATTGACTGACGTTTTTTTTGCCACAGTAAGCAATCCAACTGGGTCTCGACCCATTCCCTTATACGGAGACACATCCACAATTGTTTTTCCCCCGTATTCGTAAAATGCTTTGGCTTCATGAATCGCACACTCCACGTCGTCAAGGACGCAATTATCTCTGTAATCCCATGGATTACAAATGACTTTTTCTCTTTCCTTTGAAGATTTCTCATCACCAGCAACAAAGGGAGTCAGTCTTTCTTTAAATTCCCCACTCCAATAGCAGCTTAAATCAGTGAAAAGATGTTCATGCGGAAGGGTAAGTCCAAGATCCGTCTCTTGAATAGGTCCCAAAACTCCCATAACTGTTTTCATAGTTCTCAAATCCAAAATGGAGCGTTAGATAAGCTTTGTTTACCTGAATCTTATTACAAATAAAACTTCATGCTCTGCATACGATATCTGAATTGTATTCTTTTTTTTGTTTATAAATTCCAACCTCAATTTATGAATTGACTAATCATTTTGTATGAGGGATTTGGAATAATTTCCCATGACAGAGATGGCCAGAATAGTTAGAATATAGGGAAGCATCAATGGGAATTGAGGGGCTAACACTTCGGTTGGAATACGCAACTTTGCTGATTCCGCTATCCCAAAAATCAGACTGGCAATAATAATCGCGATCGGATTGCTATTGCCAAATAATACAATTGCCAAAGCGACGAAACCTCTTCCTGCGACCAAAGATAACGCGAACATACCTAAATAACCTAAAGAAAGATGTGCTCCCGCCAATCCACAGAAAGCGGAACTGATCATAAATGCTATAAAGCGGATATTATTCACGTTCTTGCCAGAAACCATAAGCGCTGATGAATTTGAACCGGCAGCTCGCAACCAAAAGCCAAGGGGTGTATGAAAAAGCACAATGTAAGTGACAAAAGTCAGTAAGATAGAAGTTGGAATAAGAAATGAGTAATCGCTGAGCAGTAAATATAATTGGGGATGCGACTCCAAGAAAGACAGTGAAATATGCGGGAACAATTTAATATCCTGCACGATGAGCATGGATTCCTGATTGTAATACCTTCGAATTATATATGCACAAACACCGCTCATCAACACATTCAGCGTGATGCCAACCGCAAATATATCTGCTTTCCACCGCAGTACAAAAAGAGCATACACAGCCCCCACTATCATTCCGGTCAAGATAGCTGCTATAAGACCCAACAGCCAGCTGCCAGTAGTAAAACTGACGATATATGAAACCAGCGCCGTTATCAGCATCATTCCCTCCATCCCTACATTGGGAACTCCTGCCACATTCATATAAGCACCACCTAAAGCGGGCAATAATAAAAGCGTGGTTAATCTTAATGATGCCCGGATAAACTCAATTATTGCTGTCATAATCACCTTTATCTCTATGTGGGAATATTTTTGAGATCAATGCCCATATTTTGCTTCTCGTAATCACCATCAGGATAATTACACTTTGAAGAATATCGCTTAATTCAATCGCTACACCCAGTTTCGCCTGCATGCCTATTGCACTGCTTTGAAGAAATGCAAATATCATCGACACAAACAGGATTAGTTCTGGGCTGTTTGCTGCAATCAGAGCAATCAATACCCCGTTGAGCCCAACCGTACCCCCCATCCCCAGTATAAATTTATGATACGCTCCTAACACAAGAATTGAACCAGCCAACCCCGCTAAAGCTCCACCAATACACATTGAAAGAAAGCGCATTCTTGTATCACTGATACCGCCACAACGCCCAAACTCTTCATTAGCACCCAATATACGCCACTCATATCCCCATATAGTTTTTCGATCAAGGAAAAAGATGATCAGGAATGCCGCGATAGACAGATAGAGCCCGGTATTCAGGTTGGACAATGGAACCATTGTCATTAATGTTGCACTTTCAGCGATTACAGGTGTCTCAGCATTTGATGATCCGGGCGCACGAAAGGGATAGTTTACTAAATAAGCTGTAATTAATGATGCCAGGTAATTCATCATAATAGTTGTAACGATCTCGTTGGCCTTAAATTTAAAACGCAGGTAAGTCGGGATACTAGCCCAGAACGCCCCCCCCAGCATACCTGCTGATATAGCCAATGTAAGATGTATGACCTTTGGTAAACCGGATAAAGAAAATCCGACAAAAGCCGCAAAGAAACCACCGATGGCCAGTTGCCCATCTCCACCAATATTCCAGATACCTGCTTTAAATGGCACCGCCGCTGCGAGCGCAACTAAGCAAATAATGATCAAGCGCGAAATCATGTTTGCAAAACGGAAATCGGAAGAAAAAGTTCCGGCATAAGCACTTTTTAAAACCTCAGCCGGTGTAAATCCATCCATTGCTAACAACAGCAGGCCAATAACTAAAGCCAGCACAATTGCACTGATCAAGCTGAGTGATTGGTGTATGATCTGCCTGCGGAAATTTGCTGAAGATTTCATAACTGTTTTCTCCGAGCCCCTGTCATGTATTGGCCCAGTTCAATGCGGTTTGTCTTTGACGGGGAAGTAGTTGCAACTAATTCTCCGGAATACATCACACCGATACGATCACTCAAGCTGAAGATCTCATCTAGATCTCCAGATATAAGCAAGATAGCACATCCCTCCTGCCTGCGCCGAAGCAATTCAGAATGAACTAATTTTGTTGTGCGGATATCAATACCCTGACTGGGATATGCTACGATCAAAAATGATGCGTCAAAAGAAAATTCCCGACCTATGATTAGCTTTTGCAAGTTTCCACCGGAAAGGCTTCCTGCATTTATTTCCAGGGAATCGGCGACCACATTATATTTTCTAATGATTTCCTCTGAATAATTACGCAGTTTTCTTTGATTAAGAATTAACCCCCGCCGGTAATCGGGCCAGTAATGATGGCCCATGATCAGGTTATCAAAAACAGATAGTGAAACCGCTGATCCTCTCTTGATCCTGTTTTCAGCAACATAAGCGAAACCGTTCATTCTCCTTTTTTTGATATCCCAATTAACAATGCTTTGTCCTCGATACAGAATTTCACCTTCGCTTGCAGTTCGTAAACCAATCAGAACTTCGACCAATTCGTCCTGCCCATTCCCGCCCACACCGGTTAAACCAAATATTTCTCCACGATGAATATCCAGATTTATCTTATTGACATTTTTATGAGCGGCCGAGGTTATGGATAAATCTCTTATTTGTATCAACGATTCTTTGTATGACTGCTCTTCCCGTTCAATTTTTATCAATGGCTCATCACCAACCATTAACCTAACCAATCCTTCTCGGTCAACCTGATCTCTCGGTAAAGTTGCGACCAGTTTTCCTTTTCTAAGTACACTGATCTCATCCGCAATTGAAAGGGCCTCTTCCAGTTTATGGGTAATCAAGATGATCGTTTCTCCTTGTTTTTTCAAAACCTTGAGAATTTCTAACAGTTTCATGATTCGTTGAGGTCTTAAAACAGAGGTTGGTTCATCTAAAATTAGTATTTTCGCTCCCCTATATAACACTTTACCAATTTCGATAATCTGCTGCTCTTCCACAGAAAATGAACCTACATGTGCCGAGAGATTCATCGGCAGGTCTAGCATTTTAATGATTTCCTTGACTTTCTCATTTACATTCTTATAGTCTGTAAAAAACAGGCCAGTTCTGGGCTCGATCCCCAAAGCAAAATTTTGGGCGATGGTAAATTCATTAACCAACGTAAAATGCTGATGGATAAATCCTATGGACAACCTCAAAGCTGCTGCAGGGCTGGTTATGTTTACGGGCTTTCCGAAAATTTTTATATTCCCTTCAGATGGCTTTTCCTCTCCAAACAAGATTTTCATTAATGTTGTTTTACCTGCCCCGTTTTCCCCTAGAACAGCATGTATATGCCCTTCTTTAACCGCAAGATTAATATCATCGTTGGCAATCGTTTTACCAAAGATTTTAGTAATTCGGTTCATTTCAATCGCATAAGTCACGCGGAAATCTCCTGTGGTGTCTTAAAGGTAAGAAAAAATGGGCAGGCTGGAGTTTTTCATTTTCCCTGCCCGCCCATTTTATTGAATTTTTTTATTCGCCAGTATATTCTTCGACGACGATTTGCCCATCGATAATCATCTGACTATATTCCGCGATTTTGTCCTTGACTTCCTGGGGAACAAGATCAGGTTCTATCCCACCGTAATCAATTCCAACACCGTTTTTAGCCAACCCATATCGATACGCATTGCCAGTTTCCACTTCTCCATTTAAGAACATTTGAGTGAAATCAAAAATGGAATCGCCAACATTTTTACGCATGCTGGCAATAGTAAATTCCGGTGCTAAACCTTTCTGGTTGCTATCCACACCGACCACATATTTCTCGGCTTCTTTTGCAGCTTCAAAAACTCCCAACCCTGTTGGGCCTGCCGCCTGGAAAACAATGTCAACACCCGCCCCGTACATTGCCAGAGCAGTTTCCTTGCCGATTGCCGGATCAAAATGTGTACCTGCAAATCGATTCAATACTTCAACATCAGGTACAGCATGGGCTGCGCCCTGATTGAAACCGACCAGATAGTTATGGATAACAGGCATATCAAAACCGCCCATGAAACCAATGTATGTTGCATCATCAGTATTCGCAAGAGCATCCTTCTCGGTGGTCATTAATGCTGCCAATGCACCAGCTAAAAATGCGCCTTCATTCTCAAGAAAACGCAGCGAGGTCATACCCTCGATGGCTGTTTCGCCATCCACATACACAAAAGTCTTGTCAGGGAATTGAGGTACAACCTGCTTGAGTTGTTCGTCGAAAAAGTAACCGGGAACAACGAAAATGAGGTCAGCAATTTCGGCAGCAGATATCAGATCATCTAGAAAACGTGTTGCATCATTGCGGGTTTGAAGAATTTCAGTATTCAAGCCAAGTTCGCTTTCCATCTTCATTAAACCTTCGTTGGCAGAATCGATGAAACCTAAATCACCGACCTCGCCGCCAGCAACAACCGCCACTGTAATGACTTCTTCTGTTACGTCTGTTTCGGTTACTTCTTCTTCAGCAACTACCTCTTCTTCCACTGGTTCAGCTGCGGCTGGGGTTTCTACAGCTTTTGGAGCACATGAAACCACAAAAGACAGGATTACCAGAAGTGAAAGGGCGAGAAAAAATCTATTCTTATTCATAGTCTACTCCTTAACATAACAATATTTATTTTGGTAAATTCAAATATATACTACATACTTAATATATTTTTTTTGGTATATATTCACCTCCTCACTTAGGGTTCTAAAATTGTCATCATTAAATTATTTGATATTTTTCCGAATTTCCTTTACTGTTTCCATTAAATCTTGTACACGTTTGCGGTCAACGGGACAGGAACTAATTCCATCCTTTTTAAGCGAGGTTCCAACAATTGCACCGTCTGCATATTTAAAAATCATCTCAGCTGATTCTTTTCTAAAACCGCTTCCTACTAATACTGGAAATTTCTCTACAGCTTTTTTGGCCTCTTGAATATCATCTATTTTGGTCTCTTTGCCAGTATGAGTTCCACTGATGATGATGGCATCCGACAGAAAATATTTAGCATCCAAAGCTGAATCTCCCAAAGGTCGTTTAACTAACGGTGCTGAATGTTTTATATGAACATCCGCATAGATTTTTATTGAAGAATCCAGGAATTTTCGGAAACGTAATAACTCATGCGGTTTTGGTAAAACCAATCCAGATACATCCACAGATGCTTCAGTGAAAAAAGTGGCCCGTACAAATTGGGCTCCAACCGCATGGGCAACACTCAAAGATGCTTTCGGATCAGAAAGAATGCATATACCAACCGGTACTCGAGCAACCTTCATCACATGATCAGAAACAACCGAGATAGCTGCAACTAGTTCGGGGCCAACTTCATGGGGATAATACGTTGGATCAGAAAAATTTTCTATTTCAAGAGCATCCACGCCGCCTTCCTGAAGCTCATTGACATCATACAGCGCGTGTTCAATAACTTCACTTAATCCCTTACCGTTATAAATTGGGGAACCCGGTAAGGGGGGAAGATGAACCATGCCAATAATTGGTTTTTTAACTCTATATAAGTCTACAAAATTCTGATAGCGGTTATCGTCAGGATACATACTCATTTCTGCAAACCTCCTATTTAGACCAGGTTTTTCTTGCAATTTCCATAAATCGGTTCAATTTGGCAGGGTCAATAGGTGCTTCAGTATCATTATCTTTTTTAATCCTTGTGCCTAAGATGATCCCATCAGCAATGCCCTTGTATAACGGAAGATTCTTTTCATCCACACCGCTGGCTACAAATACAGGAGTATGATCAACAGATTCTTTTACTTCCTTTAAATCACTCATTTTAGTCTCAGCACCTGTTGCAACACCTGTAACAAGAATTGCATCTGCCAATCCGCGGTGTTCAGCATCTTTGGCTGATTCCCCGATCGGCCGCTGCGAGATCGGATATCCATGTTTGATATGCACATCTGCAAATATCTTGACATCCGCATTTAAGAATTTTCGATACCGCAGTGTTTCTGCAGCAATACTATCCAATAACCCGGCATCCACTACATAGGTTTCCGTGTAATACGGAACGCGAATAAATTTACCCCCAACAATATTAGCTATTGCCATAGCTGCGATTGCATCTGACTGCAGCACACATAAACCCAGGGTCAAACCCGGGACCTCTCGTGCAATATTTGTTGCAACATAGGTCATAGCCGCAATTGTTTCGGCCGGAACACGTTTATAAAACATAACATCGCCAAAATTCTCAATGATCGCGCCATTTATGCCCGCTTCTTTTAATAAGTGCGCCTCACTCAAAGCGAAATCGGTAATTTCTTTCATGGATCGATCATCATGGCGAGGTGAACCTGGTAAAGGCTCAAGATGCACCATCCCAATGACAGGTTTTCGAGTACCAAAGATCCGATCTAACTCAGCAAATTTATCTACAGGATTCATTTCAAAACACCTTTCTGTTTGTGTTGATTACATTTTCTTGCGGCGAAACAACTCTATATCAACGCTATATACAGCAGCATTAAATACAGCCTCAACGTATTCAATAGGCGTGCCAAATTCGTTCTCGCTAATGGCAAATGTTGTGCGTGTTATCCTCTGTACAGGAGACCCGGATGCTATTTTCAACTTGGATACCTCATGCTCATCTACAATATCTGCCTGTACATTCTCTATCGCGTTCTTTATAATGAGTCCAAGCTGGTTCTCGTATACTTGGTAAAGAGAAAGCGCACGATAATCAATATCCTTCAAATCCGGATATTTCACATCATTCAACCAGGTAGTAGCAATACCAATCGGCTTATTATCTGCCAACCTCAAACGAACAACTTTGATGACTTTCTTCCCAGGACGTAGATCTAAAGCATTGGCAGCATCGAAAGATAATTTTTCTTCACCCTGGGATAACAGCTTCATCCCAGGTGTATACCCCAATCGTTCTACCTCTTCCGTAAAACTGGAAAGCATAGGGAGTTTGCTGCGGATCCGCGATATAACAATGGTTCCCCTGCCTTGTTCCTGTTTAATCAATCCGATATTATTTAATAACCCAAAAGCCAGCCGCACTGTCGTACGACTTACTTTCAGATCCCGTACTTGCTCTGCTTCACTCGGCAACAAGTCTCCTGGGCGGTAAATGCCTTTAGAAATCTGTACTTTAAAATACTCAGCCAATTGGCGGTATATCGGAATTCCTTTTTCATGGTCAAAAATTAATGGTTCCATATCCTTTTTCTTCTATACATTACAACATTGTAACGTTATAACGTTTCATTTATTATAATACGAATTCTTCTTTTCCACAACCGTTTAAATTGATTCAATACATATGAAATAGCCAGAGCAAACCAGGATTTGTGAAATTGTCTAGTGAATGGCACGATCTAATCTCACCATGAATAAGTTCCCATACTTGAGTACGTTATTGAACGCAGGGATAGCTTAATCACCGGCATGAACATGGCGAAAGTTTTACACGTCGGAACATTAGAAAAATTACAGTCTTCCTACTCTATATATAAAGCTGGCAATCAGTATCAGGCTCAGCCAACGCCACATTAATCCAAACTTGGATTCACAGGACATTAAACAATATCAGAAAAGACTCCAACGTGCCTTATCTATCTTTTAAATATAGATCAAGGAATTCGACCGTGCGTTTGATAAATAATGCATCTCCCTCACCCTGTCTGTAGAAAGTATGCTGTTGATCATCATAAAAGTAGCACTCGGGCTGCTTGCCAGCATCCTGCAGTTGCTCACATAACCTATGCGACCAATCAACAGAAATGACCTCATCATCTTGTCCGTGATGAATACTGAATGCGGCATTGTTCCCTTCATAATCAAATATTTCAATACCGGTGGAGGCATTTGTATAACGCTGACTAACAGCTGCGTACAAGACTGCCGCTTCGATCTCATCCACTAATCCAACCACACGCAGAGCTGTGCCTCCACCTAAGCTGTGCCCCCAGATGCCGATGCGGCTGAGATCCGCGTTCTCAAATATTCCCGGCTTCCCCGCCATTTCACGTACATGGGCGAGCATATTCATTACATCGATCGCATAACCACTTTGATAATCGCGTATACGCCTCACAGAATCTGAAGGTGGAGAATTGCGCATATTCGGGTGCAGGACTATATATCCTTTACGGGCAATTGAATCAGCATAGCGGGTAGAATAATCAAGGGTTTCATACCGGATGGCAGGGATATATCCATGCAGTGCAATAACAACAGGAAACGGGCCTTTTCCTTCTGGTATATTAACGAATCCATGAATTGTAAGATCATCACTTGAATAATTGACCTTGTAGCGTACAAACTCTTCCTGCTGTTCCCAGGTATATTCAATATTGAATTCACCGTCTCCATAAGACCGGTTTGCCAGACTTTCCAGTGAAAATGGATTTGGGATAGATGTAGGAATGATAGTAGAAGTCAGCTGAACAACCAGGGGGACGTTGATCTCCACCGGGTTGATTTCAGCCATCCCAGAAGAGAATACCGGTGCACAAGCAGCCAAAAATCCGGTTACCAAAATAAGCTCTGCAATTTTTTTGAAATATTTCATTTACATTTTTGTTTTTTAATAATATCAATTAAAACATATCAGGATGGATATTGCCATTAACAAAACATATTTTTTTCTTTAATAGAGTATTTTTTACATTAGATCGTTTTTAAGAAATTATCAGTTAAAATTATTACATGAAAAATCAATTGATAAAGTGCAGAATGGTCGCGTGCCTTGACACAGCAGACCAAATATACAAAGATGGTTATCTGATCATTGAAGATAGCCGGATCGTCGATATCGGGCTTCAAAAAGACCTCTCCCAACAAGCAAACTTTGATACGGTGGTTGATCTTGGCAACCGGTTAGTTATGCCAGGGCTGATCAATGCTCACACCCACACACCCATGACACTCTTCCGGGGGCATGTGGAAGGGCACACTTTATTTACTCTGGATGGATGGTTTAACACCATCCGAGTATTGGAATTAGAGATGACTCCCGACATGCTTCCCCCCGCTGTTTCTGTCTCATGCGCAGAAATGATCCGCACCGGCACTACATGTTTTGTAGATCAGTATTTCTGGATGGACCAGGTCGTCCCTAGCGTACGTGAAAGCGGATTGCGGGCTGTTCTCGCTTACGGTATTGTGGAATTAGGGGAAGAAAAAGCACGCGAACGCGAGCTTGCAGCTGCAACAGCATTTTTAGAATCTCTAAAAAATGATGATCTACTCACCGGATGGGTAGGACCGCACGCATTCTTCGTAGATAACAGCATTGCCGCAATGGAATTGGAAAAGGAACTCGCAGAAAAATATAACGCTGGGTTCCACACGCATTTTGCCACTGGCGAAGATGAGAATGACCATTGTAAAAAGGAATACGGCCATTCCGCAATCACTCAATTAAACACGATGGGATTCCTTGAATACCCGATCATCGCCGCACACAGCATTGCTATTCCATTAGATGATCTGCCATTAGTTAAAGATAAACCATTTACTGCCGCGGCAGCCCCTTCTTCTGGGATGCGAAACGCAGCTGGAATTACTCCCCTGGTTGAACTATTAGAAGCCGGTGTGAACGTTGCATTGGGTACTGATAATGTAACAAATAATAACAGCTATGATATGTTCAAAGAAATGGCGCTGGCTGGCAAGCTGATGGCTTTACTGAGAAAAGACGCTGCCGCTCTACCCACTCGTGCAATCCTTGACATGGCTACACTGGGCGGTGCCCGCGCGATCGGGAAAGAAAATGAAATTGGCTCTCTGGAAATAGGAAAGAAGGCGGATCTAATCGCCCTTGATTTGGATGAGATCGGATGGGCACCAATGGGCGGGCAGGACGTGTACACTGCTATGGTATATGCTGTCACCGGGCAGCATGTTCGCGATGTGATGGTCAACGGAGAATGGTTATTCAGGAATAATAGCTGGTTGACGGTTGACTACAAGCAAGCGTGCTCTGACCTTGAAGAAAAGCATGCAGATTTAGAAGAAAAGATCAAGTGAAGCAAGAGGAGACTAATGAAAAGAATCATTATTGATACGGATGCCGGCGTGGATGACGCGCAAGCTATTCTACTGGCTTTCGGGCACGAAGGCACAAAAGTTGAGGCGATCACAACAGTGAGTGGAAACGTAGATGTAGAAAAAACTACCGCCAATGTACTCAAAGTTCTGGATGTTGCTAAGCAGGATGTGCCGGTGTACCCGGGATGTGCGCTGCCGTTGGTTAACCCTCCAATGCACGCCGCCATGGTACATGGTAAAGACGGGTTAGGTGATTGCGGTATACCCACGTCAACACGAAAACCTGAAGGCAAGCATGCGGTCCATGCTCTTATCGATATGGCAAACGCCCACCCTGGCGAATTCAGCATTGTGGCGATCGGACCGCTGACTAATATTGCTGTCGCGACCATGTTGGATCCTGATCTCCCCGGAAAATTCAAAGAACTAACCATTATGGGCGGCGCAGTAACTGGTAAGGGAAACACAAATATTAACGCTGAATTTAACATTTATTTTGACCCTGATGCGGCACACATCGTCTTTGACCGCTGGCCAATGGTACGAGTTCTGGATTGGGAAACAACGATAACCACCGGGCTTTCAAAGAGCGACATAAACAGTCTCTTCGCTATCAATACCCCAAAAGCTGAGTTTTTCCGGAAAACAAATGCGAATACGATGGCATTTATCAAAGAACACTTCAAAATCGATTTAATGTTCGCGCCAGACGGGCTGGCAATGGCAGCTGCTCTTGAACCTTCCATCATTAAAAAGAAAGAAGTCCGCCATCTATCAGTCGAATTATCCGGCAATCAATCACGCGGATTAACCGTTGTTGACTGGTTTGGCATGGGTGGAAAAACACCCAACGCTGAGATCATTATGGAAGTTGATCAACCGTGCTTTGTGGAGATGATGGCAAACGGGCTGAAATAAAGAGCCGCTATTTCCTACGCGTATTCCATTTCAGATAAATTCTTTAAGACTGGATTAGAGATGAAAACATCATTCAAGTGGGGAATTCTTGGTCCCGGGCGGATCGCGAAAAAATTCGCTAACGCTGTTTGGGAAATTCCAAACGCGTCTATTTATGCTGTTGCCAGCCGCAGCAGCAGCGATCCAGAGCAATTGAAGCATTTTTTCAATGCGGAAAAAT
>Ga0255364_10120_pt1 | contig 19100 bp, 18 predicted proteins | sample ANMaggSSYBR01G12_FD_182087 | JGI IMG/M metagenome (GOLD analysis project Ga0255364, IMG submission 182087) | Sediment cell enrichment communities from methane seep in Santa Monica Basin, California, United Staets - ANME aggregate JGI... | ecosystem: Environmental > Aquatic > Marine > Cold seeps >...
ATTCACCATCCTGATGATATTTTACATTTATTAATCAATGCCTGCTTTTACTGCAACTGCTCCCGGAAAAATTATCTTGTTTGGCGAACACGCAGTCGTTTATGGCGAACCTGCGATTGCCGTCCCTGTCTCTTCTATCCAGACCAGGGCCAGTGTCAAGGCCGTAATCGATGGAATCTCTGGTGAAATTCAAATTGATGCTCCAGACATCTCCCTCTCTTCCTCTGTTAGTGAGTTGGATCCGGATCATCCTCTGCGGGCGGCTGTTATGGCAGTTGTGGGGAATAAAAATCCGGAGGAAATTCCAGCCTGCAAAATTCAGATTTCTTCAACCATTCCAACTGCATCAGGGTTGGGCTCGGGAGCAGCCGTGTCGGCGGCTTTAATCCGGGCACTCTCTGCATTTTTAGGTCAGAGACTGATAGATGAACAGGTCTCTGACCTCACTTTTGAAGTGGAAAAGATCCACCATGGCACTCCCTCTGGAATTGATAATACAGTCATTGCCCATCAAAAACCCGTCTATTATGTAAGGGGCGAACCGTTTGAATTTCTCTCAATCGGTGAACCTTTTTCAATCCTGATCGCTGGGAGCGGGATTCCCGGACATACACGGGAGGCGGTTCAGCGAGTTCGGAAAAATTGGATTAATGATCCTGATCGGTACGATTCGATATTTAAGTCTATTGGCGAGATTTCAAAAACGGCCAAAGACCTGATAGATGCCGGCTCTCCAGCGGATCTTGGTCCGCTGATGAACGAAAACCATATTCTGCTGCAGGAACTGGGAGTTTCCACCCCTGAATTAGATTTACTTGTGGAAACCGCAAGACAAGCCGGTGCATTGGGGGCAAAATTATCCGGCGGAGGACTGGGGGGAAATATCATTGCTCTGGTGGATGAGGAAACAGATCAAATCACCGAGGCATTAACCAAATCCGGTGCAGCTTATACACTTAACTCCACTATCCCATCCACCAAAATTCCAGGGTAATAATCAAAATTTCGCCGGGAAACAATCCTGACAAACAACTTATAACAGGGTGACAACTGAACTAACCCTGTTTCCATCTCTTGACCCTACCTCAACCCCTGACTACAATACCTTTATGGAGAATATCGAACCAAATCACTCTGGAAATCAATTAGTTTTTCTAAAACTCGGTGGATCACTTATCACCGACAAACTCATCGCCCGTTCCCCGCGTCGGGATGTGATCAATCGCATTGTCAGGGAGATAGCCAATTCTCTTCACAATAACCCCCGGTTGCAAATTATTCTGGGACACGGTTCAGGATCATTTGGACATATTTCTGGAAAAAAACACGGAACCTTCAACGGCGTACACACTCCAGAGGAATGGCGGGGTTTTGCTGAAGTCAGGTACGATGCATCCTTATTAAACAGAATCGTGCTCGATTCATTAATAGAAGCAGGCATATCTGCACTTGCGTTTCCTCCCTCTGCTAGCGTAATCACCCAAGAACGGAAAATTATTACCTGGGACCTCGAACCTCTGCAGTCCACTTTAAGGAAGGGGCTGCTGCCTGTTATATATGGCGATGTGGTCTTTGATACTGGTCGTGGGGGCACTATCCTGTCCACTGAAGACCTGTTTTATCATTTAGCGCTTCAGTTTAAACCGGAGCGCATCCTGCTTGCTGGAAAGGATCCGGGGGTGTGGGAAGATTATCCGGACTGTACTTCCCTGGTTAAGGAAATCACACCAGCTAACCTGCCCACTCTCCAAAAAATAATCCAAAAATCCGGAGCACCCGATGTTACAGGCGGGATGGAAGCGAAAGTGAAAAAAATGCTTCAGCTCAGTGAGAAACTTCCAGCCCTGGAAACAGTCATTTTCTCAGGTGAAGATCCGGGAAGGGTTCAATCTATCCTTGGTGGAGATACTACAGGCACAATCCTGCACAGCTAGCTTTTTAGATTTTTACTCACCCCGCTTTCCACAGATAACGCACAAAACGTATCGGTTATAATGGATACCACCTTTAAAATCAATGAGGATGAATGGATATCTTATCGAAAACACAAAAGCAGCTTCTGACACAGGAGCGGGATCTCTTAAACCGACTCCGGCTCTCGTTAGCTGAATATGGAATAAAAGAAGAAGATCAAGCAGCTTTAACCGAATCCATCCGTCAGCTGGACGATTTCTTTTTACTGGTTGTGGTAGGCGAATTTAATGCTGGAAAGAGCGCTTTTATCAACGCCCTGCTGGGAGATAATATTCTTGCAGAAGGTGTAACCCCCACAACCACAAAAGTGAACATCCTGCGGTACGGAGAGGAAAAAGAAAAATCCAGCCTCTCAGAAAACGTTGAGGGTTTAACCTTCGATGCGGATTTTCTTAAAGAAATCAGCATTGTAGACACACCCGGAACTAATGCGATCATACGGGAACACGAGGAAATCACTTCCCTCTTTATCCCCCGGTCAGATCTAATCCTGTTTGTCACCTCTGCCGACCGTCCTTTTACCGAAAGTGAAAGGATATTTCTGGAAAAAATCCGTTCCTGGGGCAAAAAGGTGGTCCTGGTTATCAATAAAATCGACATTTTGCAATCTCCCGAAGCGCTGGAAGAAATCTTTGATTTTGTGGCAGAAAATGCTAGAACAACGCTCAAAACCACACCTGACATTTTTCCAATCAGCGCCAAACAGGCACTCAATGCCAAACAGGGAAACCCGGAGGTGTGGAAGGAAAGCCGATTTGAAGCGCTGGAATCCTATATCGTTACAACCCTGGATCAGGAAAGCCGGGTACAGCTTAAACTGCTCAACCCGCTTGGCGTAGGCAAACATCTATCCAATCAGTATGCAGAGTTTTTTGACCATCGGTTGAAATTACTCCAGGGTGATCTGGATTTAATCAAGGACGTGGAAGACCAGGTGATCATCTTCCGGAAGGATATGCTGGAAAGTTTCCAGCTCAGGATGTCGGACATCGTCAAGGTCCTGTTGGAGCTGGAACAGCGCGGTGAGGATTTCTTCACAGAGTACATCCGGCTGGGCAGGATTCTTGATTTGCTGAAAAAAGAAAAGATTCAGAAAGATTATGAGGAGATGGTAGTTGCCGATCTCCCAGCTCAAATTGAACAAAAAGTAACCGCGATTATCGACTGGCTGGTTGATGCCAATTTACGGCAGTGGCAAGCCATTACCAATCATATTTCAGAGGGACGTCAGAAACACAAAGGCAGAATGGTCGGGGATATCGGAAATTTTATTTACGACCGGGAAAGATTGATTAACAGCATCCAGAAAGAGGCAACTCGGGTAGTAGAAAGCTATGATAAAACCCGGGAAGCAGATCAAATCGCCCGCAGTGCTCAAAATGCTGTTGCGGCAACAGCTGCAATAAGCGCGGGAGCAGTTGGTTTGGGAACCCTGGTTACAGTACTGGCAACGACAATGGCCGCTGATGTTACCGGCATTCTACTGGCAGGAGCCATGGCAGCTCTGGGCTTATTCATCATCCCCACTCGCCGGAGAAATGCAAAAAAAGATATGCGGGTAAAAGTTAAAGCGATGCGCAGTCAGCTAACAGATTCCTTATCAACTCACTTCAATCAAGAAATTGAGCGGGGGCTGCAGGAGATTAAAGATACAATTGCACCATATACCCGGTTTATCCGGTCGGAAAACGAAAAGAATCATCTTGCGCACCAAGCCCTTAAAAACTATTATGGCGAAATTATTAATCTGACAAATCAGATTGAATCTTCGGAAAAATAAGCTCAGGTTGACAGAGTACTATCCCTGCATTAAACTGGATTTGCTCATTTATGCCGGTGAAACGAGGAATAATATGATAATTACAAGAGAAATGAGGGAAGAAAAGGAAAATTCTTGTCTGGCCCCCTATGGAATACGCAGCAAGGACAGTAAAGGACGCAAATACCCGGATTCCACCCCCATATACCGGACAGCGTTCCAGCGTGACCGGGATCGAATTCTGCACACAACCGCTTTTCGCCGGCTGGAATACAAAACACAAGTATTCCTCAACGCAGAAGGCGATTATTACCGCACCCGATTAACTCATACCCTCGAAGTAGCACAAATTGGACGCACAATAGCCCGGGCCCTGGGCGCTAATGAAGACCTCGAAGAAGCCATCTGTCTTGCCCATGATTTGGGCCACTCTCCTTTTGGTCACTCGGGGGAGAAGATTATGAACCATTTGATGAAAGACCAGGGAGGATTTGATCACAACAAACAATCCCTGCGGATTGTCACCAAACTTGAAAATCGCTTTCAAGATTTTCCAGGACTTAACTTAACCTGGGAAACCCGGGAAGGTATCGTAAAACATGAAACTGAGTATGACGTCTCTGACGCGAACGATTATGACCCTGACCTGCGGGGCCACCTTGAGGCACAGATTGCCAATGCGGCAGATGAGCTTGCTTATTCGGCCCACGACCTGGACGACGGATTACGGTCGGGTTTGATATCTGTCTCCATGCTTGAGGATCTGGCTATTTGGAAAATCCTGGTGGAAAGTGTCGGTTGGAAAGGGAGCGAACTGACCGAACTAGACCGCAACAGGATTATCCGGCGGATGATTGGACTTGAGGTTGAAGATGTAATCAAAAGCACAGATAAGAAAATCCAGCAAAACGGGGTTAGTTCTGTGGAAAGTCTCCAAAAACTACCCCACAACGTGATTGGTTTTAGTGATCACATGAAGCAAAATAACCGGGAATTGAAAGATTTTCTATATAAGAATCTCTACCAAAATCATCGTGTCATACGTATGCAGGTCAAAGCGGAACGGATCATTAGCAATCTCTTTACTGCTTACCAGAAAGATCCGCTAATGCTTCCAAATCACATTCAGACCAAGATTGAGAAAAAAGGTTTAGAGAGATCCATCTGTGATTATATTGCGGGTATGACAGACCGATTTGCGATTGACGAACATCAAAAGCTATTTGATCCAACCCAGAGACCATAAGGTAATCTTAATAAAGGATTAGGACAACATGCAGGACAAAAGAAAAATATATTTAACAAAAGAAGGAAAAACCAAGCTTCAAATAGAGCTTGAAGAACTGGAAGGACCGCGGCGGATTGAGCTTGCTGCCAGACTGAAAGCAGCAATTGAGATGGGCGATTTATCTGAAAACGCTGACTACCATAAAGCCAAGGAAGACCAGGGATTTCTGGAAGGTAAAATTCTGGAAATCAAATACATACTCAATTTTGCAATAATTGCCGCAGATAAATCAAACGGGCAGGATACTGTCAGTGTAGGATGTAAAGTCACTGTGCAGGAAGAGGACTTCCCTCCTGAGACCTACTACCTGGTGGGAAGCAAGGAAGCAGATCCGGACCAGAATAAAATATCTCATGTCTCTCCTATTGGCAACGCTTTGCTGAAAAAGCAGGTTGGAGACACAGTGAATATCAAAACTCCCGGTGGGGAATTTGAGCTAAAGATTATTTCGATTGATTAATCAATAAGAACCCTCGAATTGTTAAACAAAAAAGGCTCCCGGAGCTTTGAAAGCTCCGGGAGCCTTTGGTTTCTTACCACAATCTAGAATTCGTCAAAATCAAATGCTTCCGATTCAACTGCAGCCCCATCATTGGGCCAGACAGACAACTCAATGGACAACCGGTCAAAGAAGCTTTCCTCTGGCAGAGGGCCTTCTCCGTATCCCATATCCATTACCCGTCCGATAATGCGCAGATTGTTGGTTGTCAGGACAAACTCCACTCCCGGATCTGCCAGGACCGGTTCACCTTTCTTTTCCAGTTCTGACCGGATAACATCATCATAAAATGCGTGTCCGCTCATCAGGACTTTAGTAACCGTCTTGATATCATTCTGGTCAAACAGCCAAACCTCAAAAGCCGTAACCCTTTTTGGTTCCCCCACACCTATCGCTTCGGAAATTCCTACACCACACTCTCCCAGGAATTCACCGGCTGCGGATTCTATGCTGAAGGAGTCGTCAAAAAGATTGTCTCCCAACACATAGGTCGTCACAAATTGATGCATGGGGGGAGATTCTCCCCGCTCATCAAAATTAGTGGAATCGATTTTCGAGGTGATTTCCTGTGCCATGCTGACAGCGGTTTTAGGAGCTGCATTCTCGGCAGTCCGCTTTCCGAGGAAATACCTGATAACTAACGCGCCTGCAAATACAACGGTGATCAGCAAGGCCCACTTAAGCAGATTGTTACTAGGCTCTTCATCAAGCGCCAGGTCCTCGAGCTGGTCTGTCAGGTACGTCAGCTCTACCACATCTCGGAAAGAGTCAATATCGCTGATCAATTGCCCTGAAGGGTTAAACTCCACCTCAGATAAATAGGTCGAAGCCTCCTCACCAAGACGGTCATAGCGCTCTTCTGCCAGGGCTGCATCCTGATGTAAGGCATAGGAATCTACAGTCATACGCAGGTAATCTATTTTTAGATCCTCTCTCAACTGGGGGATTGTGCCATCCACGAATTCTACAGGGGATATCACCCACCCATACGTTAGACCTAGAATGATCCCCACTACGATTCCGATTACAGCCATAATCGGAGGGCTGTTAAAACCTTTCTTAAAATTGTCCTGGATTTTATCCATAATCAATCTCCATGTGATAATGAAATTTGAAGCAACTGGAGGCCAGATATTGATATTGTAGACGAGAGACGGTTTTCCTGCAACGTTATCAACTATTCTGGTACCTCAAACCTATAGATGCAAGGTCTATGCCATTATTGAATAGGTTTCTTCCAATCAAAGAAATCCGGATTTAATCCTTTTCCATAGCTTACCACCCAGGATGAATCCTCTATTGCTCGGATTTAAAAAACAAGCGATGGAATAAATAATTCCACCGCTTGCTGCAATTAAATCAATCTTGATGATTATCCGGTTTCTTTCTGGATCTCATCAAATTTAAACTCCAGGTTACATACTATGCATCGGGCATGGTTTTTGTTCGCAGCTACTAACAATCCACCGCAGCTAGGACAGGGCTCCGGCAGCGGTTTTTTCCAGGAGGAAAATTCACATTTGGGATAATTTTCGCAGCCGTAAAATGTTCTGCCCTTTCTTGTCCGACGTTCTATCAATTCCCCCCCATCATCAGGACAAGTCACACCGATTTTTTCCAGCCAGGGCTCTGTATGTTTACAATTGGGATAATCACTACAGGCAATAAATAGCCCGAACCGTCCCCATTTTTGTACCAGATCATGACCGCATTTTGGACATGCTCTGCCAACAGGTTCTAGACTGGGCTCAATTTTTGGCATTTCCCGTTTTGCAATTTCAAGCAATTCAGAAAACGGTCCGTAGAATTCACCCACAATTTTCTGCCACTGTTCACTACCGGTAGCAACTTGATCCAGATCCTCTTCCATCTGGGCTGTAAACCCAATATCTACAATAGAGGGAAAATACTCTGAAACCAGATCATTGACAATAAAGCCAATTTCGGTTGGAAACATCCGCCGTCCATCTCTCACTACATATCCGCGCTGCTGTAGGGTTCCCATTGTCGGTGCATAAGTGGAAGGGCGGCCAATTCCATTTTGCTCCAGCGCGCTGACCAGAGAAGCTTCGGAATATCGGGCAGGGGGTTTTGTAAAATGTTGTTCTGGAAACAGATCAATTAATTTCTGCGGCTGACCTTCTTTCAGGTTTTCCGTAATTCGCTCCAGGTCTTTCTCGGCTTGGGAGGATTTTCCGTTGTTTCGGTTATATACTTTCAGGAATCCGGGGAATTTCACCTTCGACCCGGATGCCCTGAGGACGTAGGTATGAACTGAACCGTCTGCACCCACAATGACATTTATCGTATCGTATACTGCAACGGACATCTGGGAAGCGACAAATCGCTGCCAGATCAATTTGTATAATTTGTACTGGGTGTTGCTAAGGTATGACTTAAGCGCCTTCGGCGTTCGGCTTACCGACGTCGGCCGGACTGCTTCATGAGCTTCCTGGGCCCGTTTGGCTTTTGTTGCATAATGCGGAATTTTCGCGGGAACATACTCCTCACCATATGCATTTTGAACAAATTTCCGGGTACTTTTCTGAGCACCATCGGAAACATTCGTTGAATCAGTTCTCATATAGGTAATCAGGCCGGTCTCACCACCATTACCAACATCAATTCCTTCGTAAAGCTGCTGGGCAATAGCCATGGTCTTTTTTGCAGAAAAATTCAACTGCCTGGAAGCATCTTGCTGCAGTGTGCTGGTAATAAACGGCGGATAAGGCTTGCGTTCCCGGGTTCCCCGCCGGATTTTCCGCACTTCATAGTTGGCTGTGCCCATATCTTTCAAAATTGGCTCAAGGGATTCATTGGAACTGACCTGTAATTTATTCCCATCCAGGTGAGTAAGTTTGGCTAGGTAGGTCATGCTTTTATCATTATCCAGAGGACGAAGTTCGGCATCAATTGACCAGTATTCTTCTGCTACAAAAGCTTCAATTTCCCTTTCCCGGTCCACAATTAATCGCAACGCGACAGACTGCACTCTACCTGCAGATAAACCGCCCCGAACCTTTGCCCATAAAATCGGGGTTATCTGAAATCCAACCAGCCGATCAAGAATCCTGCGGCCCTGCTGCGCATTTACCAGATTCATATTAAGCCCAATCGGGTCCGCAAATGCTGACTCAATTGCTGATCGGGTAATTTCGTGGAAAACAACCCTTTTGGTCCGTTCCGGTTCCAGTTCAGCTGCTTCCATTAAATGCCAGGCAATTGCCTCCCCTTCCCGATCAAGATCGGTCGCCAGGTAAATCTCCTCTGCTTCCTTGCCTAACTTTATCAGTTCTTTCACCACGTCCCGTTTTTCATTTGGAACCCGATAACGGGGTTCAAAATTATTCTCCAGGTCAACGGATAACTTGGATTTCAATAAATCCCTGATATGTCCGACAGAAGCTGTTACCTTGAAATCTTTTCCAAGGTAGCGGCTGATGGTGCGGGCTTTTGCAGGAGACTCAACAATCACCAATTTTCCACTGCGGGGCTTTTCTTTTTTTGTTTTCCGCTTGGTAATCTCTGGTGGAGTCATTCCTTCATGAGCTTCAGTTTTGCCCATCCGGAACATATTTGTTCCACAAACCGAACAAGTTCCCCGTGTCCCGGGTGTACCGGTCGCGGTAAACACCGCAGTTGGGGAAACCATTTCACATTTTTCTTTACACTTCACACAATACGCCTTCAAATCCGACCTCCAAGCTTAGTAAAACAATAAAATTTCCTTTCTCAAACAACAGGAGATGCTTCGATCACCTTTATGTTAGCTCTGAACGTCCCGCGCTTTCGAGCCGCTTAACAATCTGGCGGACTTCCTGGGCTCGGTCCCGATCACAGATAAGTAGAATATCACCAGTATCAACTACAATTAAATCCTGGGCACCGATGGTTACCACCGTTCTGGGATTATCCGCTGTATATAATAACACTCCGGAAGTATCCAGGGAAATGTGTTCACATCCCTGAAAAACATTTCCATCCGCATCAGCAGGCATTACGTCAAAGAGGGCTTCCCAACTGCCCACATCGTTCCATTCTAAATCAGCGGCAGGAATGACTGCCACCTTGCCAGCATTTTCCATAATGCCGAAATCTATTGTTTCCGGCTTAATATCAGGCCATACTTTCCTGATCACGCTGTCCTGGTCAGGCGTTCCCCAGGCTTCCGTTATAACTTTAAGTTGAGAGGAAAGCTCACTCATCTGGAGAGAGATTTCATTAAGTATGACCTCTGTCCGCCAGAAAAACATTCCTGAATTCCAGGCATACTCCCCGCTGGAAAGCATTCGTTCCGCTTCCGGGAGATCTGGTTTTTCGGTGAATTCCCGGACTTGAAAAACATCCAAATCCTGATACCTGCCAACCAAATCGCCGCGCCGGGTATATCCGTACCCGGTTGCGGGATATGTAGGCGTCACTCCCAGAGTGACCAAATAATCCTCTCCTGCAACCTGATATGCGGAGGTTAGTATCTGCTGGAAAAGCTTTAAATTACCAATAATGTGGTCAGCTGTCAAGACTGCCATGATGGCATCAGGGTCCCTTTTCCCTAGAACAGCTGCTGCATAACCTACCACTGATGCCGTTCCTCTTGGCATCGTTTCCAGTAAAAAGTTTTCTGCGGGGATTTCCGGACACTGCTTTTTTAACTCCGCGGCCTGTTCTTCCACAGTAACTACATAAATACGGTCTGAAGAAAATACTCCCTGCAGGCGATCCACAGCAACCTGGAATAATGATCGGTCCTGGCCAATCGCGAGCATTTGTTTGGGACGGCTCTTGCGTGAAAGAGGCCAGAGCCTGGTTCCTCCCCCGCCAGCCATGATAACAGCATAATAATTTTCGTACATGTTATCTTCCTTCCCTATTCTGATTTACATTTATATGATACCCGGCATTCAATTCCTGGACTGCCACATATTTCATCCCGAACGTTTTACGCACCATTCCTTTTAATTCCATCAGGGCCAAGGTTGAGGTTACCTCTTCAATCGGTAAATTAACCTGAGAGCAAATCTCGTCAACATGAAGAGGTTCTTCACCCACTGCCTGGTACAGGACAGCTTCTTTTGGGTCACTCGGCAGGGCTTTCCTGATCACTCTCTGTTCCGCAACCAGGGTCATATTCAGTAAATCCAGCACATCCTGCGGATCCAGCAAAGGGTGCGCACCCTGTTTGATCAACAAATTAGCACCTTTGCTCATCGGAGCAAATATTTTACCTGGAACAGCAAACACTTCTTTTCCCTGTTCAGCTGCATAGGTGGCTGTAATCAACGCCCCGCTTCTCTCACCCGCTTCAATTACGATGATGATTTTTGACAAACCTGAAATAATTCTGTTTCTGGGTGGGAAGTTCGAACCATCAGGGGGCGTTCCAAGCGGATAATCACTAATCAGCGCGCCCTCCCTTGATATCTCTTCTGCCAGAGAGCGGTGCTCCGGCGGATAAAGAATATCCAATCCACTTCCCAAAACCGCAATTGTCCTTCCTCCGGCATCTATTGCAGTCCTGTGGGCAATCCCGTCTATACCCCGGGCTAAACCGCTGATGATTGTAATCCCATTTCGTGCCAATGTGTGGGTTATATTTTCAGCGACCTGCCGTCCATAAGCACTGTATCGCCTTGTACCGACAATTGCAACAGCCCAGGCATCCTCTGTCAATATTTGTCCTTTTATATAAAGGACAAATGGAGACTGTACAATCTGCCGAAGTCTATCAGGATATGCCTGATCATCCCAGGTAAGAACCTGAATTCCCTGGACATGGAGCTTCTCTTCCAACTCATCCAGTGAAACCCGTTTTCGGATTTCGATAATCTGCTTTACCAGATTATCATTTAAACCTGCAGCCTGCAGATGATAAGATCTTGCCTCCCAGGCTGCCTGGATATCTCCGAAATATTGTAATAGCTTTTCCAGGCGAACTGGGCCTATTCCTTTTACAAGGTTAAATCCAACCCAATACTTGGTATTGTTTTTCATATCTAGCCCCCATGTTCTGCCTGTCCGGGTAACTTTTACCCAAGCCGGGCAAAGAATACCATAAATTTTTCGCTTATGTCAAGTGAGGTTTCCGGGAAGAAAATTTTCATTAATCATCCGGAGTAACTAAGTTGAAGTCCGATAACCTGCAAATTCCACTGGATTTTTCCCCCATCAACTCCCCCTTCTGGCTTAATCTTCCCGCTTTCTTAATTATATATCCAACAGTCCGGAGATGATATGAACCAGGATTTTTCTCTCTTCCTGGTTGATATCCAGGACAACCTGGTCAATAGCCGGAATCAGAATATCCTTTCCCTCAGCCGGTTCAACCAGGTAGACATCATTGGCTCCCGTGACAATGATCTCTTTCAACCTGCCTAACGTCAAACCCTGGTCTGTAATAACTTCCATGCCCACTAATTGGTGAATATAGAAATCCCCCTTGGGTAATTCAGGAACATCTTCTGCTTTCATATATACCATAATATTCCGAAAGATTTCCACAGCAGTGCGGTCTGGAAGTTCTATCAGGGATACCAGCATATCATCTCCATGCCAGCGAATACTATTGATAGTATATGGTTTATGTTGTTCCCCGGCAAATATCCTCTGTCCCGGCTTTACCAATTCGGGAAAATCTGTCAAGACAGTCATCACAATCTCCCCCCGGATCCCGTGCGGACGTCGAAACTTGCCTATAACTACAAACACAGGCTCATCTTTGGGCGACGAACCTGTGTTGTTATTCAAGTTATTATCGGAATTCATTGTGGTTCTACGATATCGAGATTCACTCTTTTACCAATTCCGGATGCCGGCACATTTAGCAGCGTGCGGATTGCATTGGCAACCCGGCCATTTTTCCCGATAACTCGGCCCATATCTTCCTGGGCTACTTCAAGCTGGAAACTAATACTTTCCCGGCGGCGCTGATGGGTCACTTTTACCTGCGTGGGATCTTCCACAAGCGACCGGGCAATATAGGTAATTAAATCTATCAATTCATTCCTCCGCAGATTCTAGAAGAGAGAATTTAACCTGAAAAATCAGGTTAATCCTTGATCAGTTTAGAGATATCCGATTTTAAGATTGCCCCGTCTTTTCCAGTACCTTTCACAGCAGACAGGTCAACTCCATTTTCCTCTGCCAGCTTCCTGGCAGCATCGGTGATCTTTAGCTCAGTTTCTACTTCCACAGCTTCTTCAACCGGGGCTTCTTCTACCTCAACTTGCTCTTCTTCCACTTCTACTTCAGCTTCAACTTCAGCTTGAGGTTCCTCGTCAGTAACAGCAGCTTCCGCGTCCGCGACTTCCTCAACCGGAGCTTCCGCGTCAACAACCTCTTCAACCTGAGGTTCCTCTTCGACTTCAACCTCAGCTTCCGCGTCAGGGACAGCAGCTTCGGTTTCCTGAACTTCCTGTTCCTCTACTTCATCTGCTACCGGTTCCGCTTCCGCGTCAGCAACATCAGCTTCGGTTACCGCATCTGGGACATCAGCTTCCGCGTCAACGGCGACTTCCTCAACAGGTTCCTCTTTCTTCTTGGGAGAACCTACTTTAACGAGGTCATCCCTGCGGGTGCGGGGATCAACATTGCGGTCTTTTTCAACCTGTTTTCCTTCAGCAACCAAGACTTCGATGTCTTCGCCATCTTTATAACGCTGATAGCGCTCCATCAACCCCACAACCCTGAAAATTTGCAGGACTGCATCGGATGGCTGGGCGCCAACACTCAGCCAGTAATAAATCCGGTCTTCTTTAGTCCGGATAGTTGAGGGCTCAGTCCGTGGATTATAATCACCAAGGATCTCAATAAATCTGCCATCACGGGGGCTTTCTCTATTTGCAGCCACAATACGATGTGTAGGCTGTCCTTTCCCTCCGGCACGGCGTAAACGAATTCGAACCATAACTAGTACTCCTTAATCTTTTATTCCTGCTTCACTCCGCTGCAGCTATTCCACAGCGGTGACTATTATACACCATAACTCTCATTGTTAAGAAAAACGCGGCATATTTCCCAACCCTGATTTTTTCAACTGCTTAAACAACTTTTGTGCATCCCGGTATTGCTTCACCAGCTGATTTACATCATACACCTGGGTCCCCGATCCAGCTGCAATCCGTTTTCGCCGGCTGGCATTGAGGATTTTGGGGTTATGCCTTTCTGCCGGAGTCATGGATTGAATGACGGCCTGGCTTGTCCTCACTTTCTTCTCAGCTTCCTGAGGATCAACGGATTGGGACATTTTACCAAATTCTCCCGGTAACATACCCATTAATTTACCAATTGATCCCATCTTCATTACCTGGGATATCTGTTTGGAAAAATCTTCCAGAGTAAATTCCCCTGATAACAACCGTTCGGCCTGCTGCTGGGCAGCTTTTTCATCAATCGTTTCCTCAGCCCGCTCAATCAAGCCGATCATATCACCCATGCCCAGTATCCGGGACGCTAACCTGGCTGGGTCATAAGTTTCGAGAGCTTCAAGCCCCTCACCCGTTCCCAGGAATTTAATCGGTATACCAGTCACTGACCGGATTGAAATTGCGGCACCTCCGCGGGCATCTCCATCCATTTTGCTCATGATAAGACCCGTTATTGGCGCTGCTTCAATAAATCCTTCAGCAACGTTTACCGCCTCCTGTCCAATCATCGCATCCACAACCAGCAGAATTTCATCCGGGCTGCACGCTTCTCGGACTGCCCCCAGTTCTTCCATTAAATCCTCATCGATTTGGGATCTTCCTGCTGTGTCGAGAATTACAACTGAGCTGCCAGAAAGTTCGGCTTGCCGCAGGGCTTCCTTTGCTAATTGCGGCGGTTGGAGGGACTGATCAGAAAAGACGGGAATGGAAAGCTGGTCGCCGAGGCTTTGCAGCTGATCCACTGCGGCCGGACGATAAGGGTCAGCCGCAATCAACAGTACTTTTTCTCCCTGTTTTTTTAGTAAACGGGCAATCTTTCCCGCAGCTGTAGTTTTCCCGGATCCCTGCAGCCCGGCCAGCATTATTACCAAAGGCCGACTTTCGGCTGTTTTGAGCGGCGCGGGGTCTCCCAGGGTCTGGATCAACTCTTCGTGAACGATTTTCACTATCTGTTGACCCGGATTGAGCGCTTTGGAAACCTCCTGCCCAACGGCGCGTTCTTTCACCTGCGAAACAAAATCACGCACTACACCATACTGGACATCTGCATCAAGCAGCGCCAGCCGGATTTCGCGGGTCGCGATTTCAACATCTTTCTCGGAGAGTTTTCCCTTCCGCTTTAATGAATGAAAGATCTCATCCAGACGGTTCGTTAACTGATCAAACATAAATTTCCAGTCCTGCCAATAGCATAAAAAACAGCGGATGACAGGTCCAACAACGGAGCCATCCGCGAAGGAATATTTTAGCGTGCGGGATGAGATGAGTCAAGGTATGAGGGGCTTAACCACATTGCCTCTCTTTCTCAGCTATGGTAAAATCTCCCCGCTCGGAGAACCTTTAAATAGGGAGGGATGGCCGAGTGGACGAAGGCGGCTGTCTTGAAAACAGCTGTGGGTGTTAAAGCCCACCGGGGGTTCGAATCCCTCTCCCTCCGCTTTTCAAGACTCCCCCGGGGAGGTGCCAGAGTGGTTGATTGGGGCTGCCTGCTAAGCAGTTGTCGGGCTATTGTTCGACCGTGGGTTCGAATCCCACCCTCCCCGCCATGTACGCCCTCGTAGCTCAGTGGATAGAGCACTTGCTTGCGGAGTAAGGGGTCGCGTGTTCGAATCACGCCGAGGGTGCTTTGAAATATGAGCGGATTTATCCGCTTTTTTTGTTAAGGATACTAAATTATTATGACAGAACTGCAAATTTTATTAACCAATGATGATGGAATCCAATCCCCGGGTCTGTGGGCTGCCGCAGAAGCGCTGGATGAGCTTGGGTTTGTCACCGTGGTTGCTCCCAGAGAACAGGCATCCGGAACCAGCCGCAGTATGCCAAGTATTTATGACAATCAAGTCCACCAGAAAAAACTTGAAGTTAACGGCAAGGACTGGACTGTTCATGCAGTCGGAGGAACCCCGGCAATGGCAGTTCTCTATGGGATTCATGTTCTCATTCCCCAAAAACCAGATTTGATCGTTTCAGGAATCAACTATGGACTCAATGTTGGCAGTGGTGTGACTATCTCCGGAACCGTTGGTGCCGCATTGGAAGGCGCCTCTGCCGGCATTCCTTCCCTGGCAATATCTCTGGAAACAGATACAAAATATCACTCTTCCTACTCTAGGGAAGTGGATTTCAGGACTTCAGGTCATTTTACAACCCTTTTCTCGCAGATGCTGCTGTCAAAGAAAATGCCCCCGGATGTGCATCTACTTAAGGTAGAAATCCCGGCGGGTGCAACTGGAGATACCCCCTGGCACACTACCAGCCTTTCTATGCTGCGCTTTTATGAACCCGTTCCGCCGCTAGAAAAAAACCCGGATTCAAGTGGGGAGGGAATCGGATACGGTATCGCCCCGGATTGGGACCAATCCCCAGCCGGAACGGATTCCCATTCTGTGATAAACAAAAAAGAAATCTCAGTAACCCCGCTTAGCCTGGACCTCACATCCCGGATTGATTTGTCTGAGTTGGAGAAATTTCTCCGGCAGGATAAATAATTAGCTTTCTGTCTCCCCCTGCACTTATCTTCATTTAAATTGGCAAATCAGGAATATTCGCCAATCTCTTTCATCCATGCCTCAAAAAACCTGACCATTAATTCATGTCTCTCAACCGCCAGGGAACGGCCAGAAGGGGTAAAAAGCCTGTCTTTTATATGGCGGAGTTTAAAGAGGTACTCATGGGCTACTGTTTGAGATTCTCCCGGTTCATATTTCCCTGAGGACAAATACAAATCTGAAGGGGGAGCATACACATCCATTCCTGCCCGAACAGCATAAGCTACCGCCCTGGCAACTCCTACAGCGCCAATGGCATCAATTTTATCAGCATCAAAGAGGACTTGAGCTTCCAGGGTCTGCGGTTTCTCAGAGTCGTCCCGAAAACGATGGGCCCTGATGCAGTGAACTACTTCTTTGATTCCCTCTTCTGACCATCCTTCTTCTGTTAAAGTTTTTTCAGCAAATCTTGCCGCCGCTAAATGATGATCTTCCCTGACATCCACGTCCCCTTCAACGTCATGGAGAAGTGCAGCTGCCCTGACAATGGTCAAGTCAGCATTCTCTTGCTTGCCGATTCGCTCACACAAACGGTAAACACGGAGAATGTGAGAAAACCCATGAACAGGATCATCATCCGGATAATATCCCCGGGCTTCTTCAATTGTCGGCATATTTCGTTCTCCTGGTATTAATGCCGTAAGGTCTGTCTGGGTAATTTAGATCAGGGAATATTAATCCCTGCCTAGATAAAGTATTGGCTGATGAACAGGTAAAGGGCAACAGCCAGAGCAATCATAATGCCAAGCTTGAGAATATTTTTAGTAACTTTTAGAAAAACCCGCAAGACAAATAAACCAACCACCGCAATGACAATCCAGACCATAAGTGAATTATCTAAAAATTCCATATCTCCTCCTAACCCTGATAAACCTGTCCCTGTTTGATCACCGTTTCAACCAGATTGGTGCCAAACCGATATCCAATATGCCTGTAATCAGGGATATCCAATACGATCAAATCTGCCTGCTTCCCTGTCTCTAGCGATCCGACCTTTTCCTCCATGCCAATCGCTGCCGCGGCATTAATAGTTGCCGCTGCAATTGCCTGGTTCGGGGTAAGTTTCATGTACCGGCAGGCCAATGCTGCCGCAAACTGCATGCTCTCACACCAGGCGGTTCCCGGATTAATATCTGTGGCAATTGCCAGAATCCCCCCCGGCATCCAAGATGTCTTTTGCTGGGGAATACTCCGATTCTGCCAGCCCAAAAGGAGTGCAAGGCAAGGCAACAGCGACTGTATCTGACTTGCCCAGGGCTTTGATATCTTCCGCTGATGTCACCACCAGGTGATCCGCAGACGCTGCCCCTAATTCTACCGCTAAACTCACACCACCCAGGTTATCAAATTCGTCCGCATGTATCTTTAATGGAAATCCATATTCTTTTGCTGTTTCCAGGATTTTGCGACTCTGGGCCAGGTCAAATGCGCCTGTTTCACAAAAAACATCTATATAAGGAAAGGGTCTTTTGGTGTGTTCTGCCCACCAATCAGCAAGCGCTGGAATCATTTCCTCACACACCAGGTCAGTATATCCAGCGGTATCCCCTTCATATTCAGGAGGGACGGCATGGGCGCCCAGATAGGTAAAAGCGATATCCAGAGGTTCTTCTTGATCAAGTTCCAGCAAAGCTTGCATCATTAACAATTCTGTTTCTGAATTCAATCCATATCCGGTTTTCCCTTCCAGAGTTGTTGTACCATGGGCAAACATTCGCTTTAATCTGGGACGAGTCTGATCCTTAAGCTGTTTTAATGAAGCATTCCTGGTAGCCAGGACGGTGGATACAATGCCTCCACCAGCTTCCATAATCTCCAGGTAAGTCTTTCCCTGTAAACGCATTTCAAACTCTGCTGACCGATCACCAGCCCAGACGACATGCGTATGGGGGTCTACAAAACCAGGCATTACTACCTTCCCCCGCACATCCATTCTTTTCTCGTCCGGATATTTCTTGAGCAAATCCGGGGATAGACCTGTTTCCACAATTCTGCCATCCCGGAACAAGACCGCGCCGTCCTCGATCAGCCCTAAATCTCCCAGGCTAGTTCCCCGTTGAGCTCCCCCTGCTAAAGTTAATACTTGTGCGGCTGAATGAATTAACATCTGTTTTCCCTACCCCTTAAAATTTATATCTAAAATTGTATCATCACCCGGTGAAGTCCCTTTCAATTGGTTTACAAATACCTGGGCCCGAACAAATTGTCTTTTCTTAAGATAAAATGAGTTTAAAGTGATTATTCTTATTCCCCACCTAACTGCCCAGGGACTTTAATACTATCCTTTTTTGCCAAGCTTAACAAGAAGAGTGAATCTTAAAAAATTGTATTTGCTAATAATGCCCTTTCACGATATAATTGCCCATCTATCTGGTAGTTATTCTAATGCTTTTCCCGCAGGCGGATTTTAATGGCTAAAAATTCTTCCCGAAAGACAAGAATACTCTGGGCTGGTAAGAGGAGAGCAGATATTCCGTCATTCGTTCCGAATTTGGAAGCCAGGGGTTATAAAGTCACCTTCGTTACAACCGGGAAAGACGCCGTTCTGAAGCTCAATCGAGTAAAACCCGATGTTATGGTCGTTGACGCTGCCTCAATGAGGACAACCGGGTCACGCATCTGCAAGTCTGTTCAAGCAAAAGGTTCTTCCGTTCCCATCATCCTGATAAATTCTCCCGACAATCTCCCCACAAATGAAATCGTGGCCGATGTTCAGCTTGTCCATCCGTTTACCATCCGCAAACTTGAAAACCGGATCATCCCTTTTGCGCCTGGTGATGGCGATGAAATACTTAAAGCAGGACCGATACACCTGGATATGGACCGCCAGGTCATTCGCTGTAATGGGAAAGAGGAACATGTAACACCCAGAATGGCAGAGCTATTA
>Ga0255364_10118_pt1 | contig 18953 bp, 24 predicted proteins | sample ANMaggSSYBR01G12_FD_182087 | JGI IMG/M metagenome (GOLD analysis project Ga0255364, IMG submission 182087) | Sediment cell enrichment communities from methane seep in Santa Monica Basin, California, United Staets - ANME aggregate JGI... | ecosystem: Environmental > Aquatic > Marine > Cold seeps >...
ACACATACTAAATCAAATCTACTACAAATTAGTCCGCCTAGAAGAAGGGCTTCCTCAAAGTTTTCATTCTCATATTTATCTTCGTACCATAATCCTTGTTTTTTTATCCAGCTTTCGCGTAGATCAATACCTTTTGCATCGTAGTTTGCCCCGAAATCATCATATGATGTTGCAACACTGGCTTGTGCGGTTTGTAGCCAATATGGATGATTCCATCGGGCTTCTTTTGGATCTGTGTTCTTGCTTTGTCGTTTCCATTCTGTCTCAGTATTATATAGAAGATAAACAGCAGGACGGCGTAAGTCATCAGCATCATTCAAAATAAGAAATGCCAATGAATAGATATCACGAACGATAGTAGGGTCCCAGGAATGAATAGATTTAGTGAAAGTATCGAAAATATATGACTCTAATTCGTTCATGATTAATCCTTCTCGTAAATAAGCCCCTAACGAATGAGCTCAGAGGCCAGGCGGATGGGCAGTCCGAGAAGCAATGCCCTGAGCCCATTCTGGTTATTTGTCCCGTGTTACACCCAAGCGACAGCCTGGTCCGCTGCAGCGTGGGTTAGAGCGCTTATTTATTTCTAAAATTGAAATTCACAAGTTAAGCAGATTCTGGTTTAAGAATGAAATACCCAAAACCTATCGTAAAAATCAGATAGATTGCAACTGCTGACCAACCAAAAGCATTCATTGCCCCTGAAAGCACAGCCAAAAGGCTTACAACAGTTCCAATGGCATCCCCGATAGTAACTGAAATCGCAAACGCCTTCTTAGTAGTTGCTTCAGTTGTGTTCCTGCATAACCAGAGCACTAAAGCGATCAGAATATACATTTGTCCCAGCAGTCTGGCAACAGCGACTCCACCTGAGTTTACATTCATCCCGTAAAGTGACATGAGGGTCTGGGTAATAAACAAGAATCCAAAGCCAAAGAAAATGACAACAATTGCCTTGAATGACATCATTGATTTAATCTTCATCGTAAAATCTCCTATTATTGAGCGGCAACAATGAAGCTATCATGTTATATGGATTGTATTTCTTCCAACAGGTTCTTCAAAAATAGTTTGCCCATACACCTCCTTTTGCTTTTAAGCGTTCTAACGGATGAGCTCACCTGCAGCCAAGTGTTTCTAGTATTGATTATAGAACTGAAACTGTTAAAAAGGGGTGACGCGGGTTACAAGTAAAAAGGCTGGCTGTCGGGTGGAGCGGGGGTTAGGTTACAGTAATTCTACGTATCCTTTTTCAATCACATCACCAAAAATATGAGTGGGACAAGCTGAGATGATATGTGATTTTGGTAACCAAGTACTTTGAAGTGCTATTACCCAATATCTAAACTCCCCTTCATCGTTCTCATAAAACCCAAATATCGGTCCACCACTTACTCCCTCAATTGATTTTATGTCATTATTCAGGATTATCTCGCCATAAAACTGTTTGATAGGTGTTTCAGAAAATCCCTTTGGTTGATCAGGTAGGTACTTAATTGAAAAGAGTGTTGGAGTAAATTCTAAGTTCTTTGGGTTTACATGCAACGTCTCGTACGGAATACCCATAAGTATGTAGAAATCAATTTTCTTGGGTCGTTTTTTCCACACTTCTTCATCTAGCGGTTGAACATTGTTTTTCTCTAATGCTTCCCGATAATATGGAGACACATTTAGAAAACCATAATCAAAGTCTCGTTCGTCACTGATACATGTTGGATTTGCTTTTTCATACAAGAACGGTATCGGATTCTCAAATTTCGCTTTATAGCCCAGGCCATCAATAAGAGCACACTTGTCAACAGAATATCCATATTCATTTATTAACTTGTCTATTTTCTTGATTGTATGACCAGCCGTAGCCAACAACCATTTATCTCTTACTGACATTAAAAATGCAGTAATTATTGTACTTTGAACATCCTGATCCAATTTAAGAGAGATAAAGATGGGAACGAGATGCCTGTGGAAAAAGCTTATTAAGTCTTGATCAGTTTTTGCCATGTTGTCAAATATTATTTATGTAACCTAACACTGGAGATCAGCGGACGCAGTGCTTTTAAGGGCGCGAGCTCCGTCGAGCGACCAACTGCGTTCCGCTGCATTGACTAGTTATATGCAACTATTTCCAAAACTTCCAAAACGGTTTTTTCTTTTTGTTAATATCAATCATTTCTCGATTAACATATATAATTTTCTTATCCTCAGAATCTTTTTGTCTTTTACCTCTCCCCAACATTCCAACTTCCAAATTCTTATCTTCTTTTACTTCAATTTCAGAAGGGTGCACATATGTATACATACCATACCCATGCCCTGTCACACACCAACCTTCTGTCTCCGTTAAATCAATTACTGAAAAATCACCTGCTGGACTACCTACATGCACAGGCCCGTATTCTGATATATGCTTCAATGAATACTCTTCAATATTCTTTACGTCCTCATTTTTTTCAACAATGATATATGTTCCATTTGAGAAAAGAGTCCAATATTGGAATTTTGGATTTACTGCCAGCATTACTTTTTCTATCAGTTCATTTGTTTTCATATTCACTCTTGCATATAACGGAATAGCTCACCCGCAGCCGGGTTAGCTATTAATGATTATAGAACCAAAACCAATAAGGGGAAACTAAAGGTCAAAATCCGGACGTGGCAGGCTGTCGGGTGGAGCGGGGGTTAGGTATCAAAAAATATTCCTTAAGTCTTTAGATGCAGATATGTGTTGAAAGCCGAATAGTAACTTGTGTTATATCGCCATTTTGTACCGCAGTTATTGAATAACTACCTACAGGACATCCCAAGAAAAACCTGTAAGAAAGGTAAGATGTTCTTGATGAAGGGCGCCACTTTATCCTGGATCTGAATTCCTTCTTATAGAACTTATAAATCTCTTCTGGTTTATCGATTGTTTCGAAGGTTGTTATTGTATCTGTACAACAAAAATCCTCTTCAGTGTGTTGGGATTGAATATTATTAGCGTTTGGATATTCTGGTAAGGGGGCATAAGGATCTTGGAATATGAGCCATGAAAACAATGAGCATCCAATTATGCAAAAAACGATGAGGGTACTGCAGAATAAGGGAAATTTCCTGCGAGATCGTTTCTCATTATTTGCTTTAGATGAGCCCACAGATTTACCCTCTTATTGTTCTTGAGATAATAGTTAATCAGCGATACCTAACGGATGAGCTAACCTGCAGCCGGGTCTTGTTTTGACGATTCTATAACCCGGGCCGCCCACCTTAACCGGCTGTCAGGTTGAGCGGGGGTTAGGTTACATTAAATAATACCAATAGATAGCAAATGGAACAAAACTAAGAAATAGTATTCCAATGCTAGTAGTAATAAAGCCTTTCCATTTTGAGAAATGATTAATCGCTGACATCATTCTTGTTAATATTCCAAAAGAATAAATAAAAAGAATTCGGCTGATGACAATAAATACCATTGAGATTACTAAACTCGCAGCTATTAGCGTATCGTTTGTATGACCTATTAATCGAAAGATGATAAGGGGAGTCATTGGCCAAAAAAGTATTGCTACGATTAGTGGGACTGACGACCATGCAATAGCCAGTCTGACTTGTTCTGGTTTTGCCGATCCCTTAAACATCGAGCTTATTCTAGTAAGAAGAGCACCGCCAAAGTGAATATAGAGTACGCTACCAATTAATCCAATAATAAATGCTGTGAAGAGTGGTATATAAGGTAATCTATTCAAAGCTACAAAATCATAAACATACGTATAAACTGAAAGAGTAAAAGATAGTCCAATCAATGCAGTGAGTAGGCCCTGGTGTTTATATTGTTTGGCACTTACAAGACGACTAATAGTCTTCTCGGGAAAACGCCAAACTGACAGCCATGGATTTTTCATTTTTTTATTCATGCAAATTAATCATCTATATGTAACCTAACGGTAGAGCTCACCCGCCTAAGATAACTTGATTATACTTGCGCCGCCAATTTACAAGGGTCGGGTGGAGCGTGGGTTATGTTGGTTAAAGGGTACCGATCTATACTTTATCAGCTATTTTAAAACATTGATGGAACTACTTGGATCATACTCATTAAAAAGAAACCAATGAATAAAAACGCTCCAACGGATAAACCAGATACAAGGAGAACACTCACAATAGATTGCCATATCTTTACCTTAGTTATAGCTATGACACTTATTATAAGTAAAGCTATTGGGTAGATTAATAGTGCTAAATTCAACATATCGTTTTCATAATTCAGCACGATCGGTATTAGATCCAATACAGTTGTGAGGATGAAGACAATGGTTGTTGAGAACAATAATTCTTCGTACCAAGATTGTTTTCTGTGAAATACTCGCTTATTTATGTATTCTAGCAAGTATACAAAGAGCAGGAACCAAATTGGCATTATTATTATTGCGATTATTAGCTGAGCGATATACCCTCCCTCGTAAAAACCCAACTGACCAACTGTTATTATAAAGATGCTAGTCATCAATACAACCCAGGCAATTGAAGCTCCAAGAACACCTTTAACATCTTGAGTGATTTTCTTGAATGTTTTTGGTATTGGTTTGATGAATACTAAGCAAATTGATACTAGCCAGTATTTGAGAGATACCATCACTTGTTTCCATTCTATTAATCGAAAAATAATAGCAACATAACGTAGTAGCTAACCTGCAGCCGGGCCTTGTTTTGACGATCCTAAAACCCAAACCGTCCACCTTAACCGGCTGTCAGGTTAAGCGGGGGTTATGTTTTTAATAATCTAGCATAAATTGCCAGGCATCAATCGGAAAAGAAAAACAACCAGTGCTGGACAATATGAACTCCTCGTAAAAAGTATCGATAGGTACGTTGGTGACTTCCTCATAAGGAGTCCAATACTCAATATTAAGCTTTTTGGTTTCAAGCGTAGTTGTAAGTGCATCAATTGAGTTAATTTTTTCTCCATCATCAACTATGGTTAGGACAAGATGATCACTAGGTTCACAGGACATCAGTGAATCGTTATCCACAATTCCTCGTCTCGGATATAAAATCAAAAATTTATATTCTGGATAAATAAAGAGAGTAGATATACTTACTTCAGGGAATTCCGGTACTCCAAAATCTGTACTTAGAAAAACAATTTCGGGCATTCCGTATTCTAATAGTAGAGATTTCATATCTAGACCATATTTATGCAATAGTCGCCAACCTGTTTCTTTTGTGTCATTTTGGTAAGACACTAATGTCATCAAAATGCTGTTGACAATCATGTCTCCGCGTAATGTTTCGCTTCCAATACTGAGATTTACGCTTAAATCATTATTAAGAAAATAAACTGATAGTGCGTTCTCTGAACCCAAGGGAGAATTCTCTATATCGATATATTTTCTGACATCTGCAAGACCCTCATATGGCGCAGTTAAATGTAAGGCTTCCTCCCAGTTAGTCTTTCCAGGCGAAATACCAGCTAAACAGGGAAGCGTACATTCATTATTAACCGTGAATGATATATGTTCAACGAATTGTCCCTGATCAGAAATCGTTGGTATCGGAGTGAAAGTTGAAGTTGGAGAAGCTGGTTTTTCTGGAGTTACACGTGGTGTAAATGAGGGCTTGCTTGTAGATGAAGGATTATTCGTATTTGCCAAGTCAGAAGGCGATGCAATAATAGTACTTTTTGGAGTTGGAGTATTAACTGAACTAGACACTGGAGATTCTCTGGAACACCCCAGGAGTGTTAATGACAACATAACCAAAACGATTCTTCTAATCATAAATTGAGATGGAAAAACATAACGGATGAGCTCACCTGCAGCGCTTAATCAGTATAAACCTGGTTTTTATTGATTTTGTGATTAACACACCTTGACCATCGCAATTAATGGCCTTCGGTGCCCGCTGTCAGGTGGAGCGGGGGTTAGGGCTCTGTTTTATCATCCTTGTTGTGATTTATTAGGCCCAATTACTTTTCAAGGATCTTATTTTCAACTTCTTCCGCAATCTTAAGTTTCCCAAGTAGCACATCGCCACCGCTATTTGTTATGAAGCGTTCATAAACTTTATGAGTATCAATAAAATGACCATTAATCCTATTCATGAAATTTCTTATTTCTTTAAGAGCTTCTTCAATATTGGCTCTCGAAATTCCTGGAAGTGGGTCAGGACCAACTTTTAATGCTGTGTTAAGATCGCTGTGTGCTATCTTCTTGTTTCTCCATTTCCTAAATGGCTTACAACATTCATGTATTATCTTTAAGTCCTTACTTAGCTCAGTAGACAATTTTTGATGACCAAGTTTATCAAGCTTAGAAATTAACAGAGCTAGACTGCGATTTTCCTCCCCCATTGATTTTGCAGGATCTGTTAGTTTTGATATTCCTAACAACGTATCCTCAAAGAACGTTTGCTGAACAATGCCAAAAAAGAAAGGGGCAGATTGGTTTAATAGTTCGATTTTCTCCTCAGAAGCTGCAAAAATTTGCCTATATACAATCCATTTAGCATGAATCCAAGTAACTTCATGATCAATGCTCTTATACAGATCCCGAACCCCAGAAGGTATTTTTTTGTAATCCATAGTAAATAGATTCTATTAATTATGAGCCCTAACGTGAGAGCTCACCTGCAGCGGGTGGGCCTGAGTTGATTATAGAACCAAAACCAATAAGAGGGGGAAACCTTCAAAAACCGGCCGTGACAAGCTGTCAGGTGGAGCGGGGGTTAGGTATTTTTTAGCTCCATCTATCTGATAATAATGATCGATCTACATAACTATCAAATATAGATTTAGCGTTTAGGACAATTTCCTTGAACTCAATCACTGGCCATACTCTTTCAGAGGGCGGTTTATCGATACGATTTATTGTTATGTGGGCTACTTCTTTACTTACTCGATCTTTGATTTCTTTTAGTTGCTCTTGAGACATTTCTGGTCTATTTTCAATCCATTCATTTGGATCCTCAAAATAATCTACAGCAAGAATATCTGTCTTCTTCCTAACAGGCTCATCCAAGAAAAAGAAATCCAGCAAAGCCCGTAAATGAACTGCATAAGATTCAATCAATGCATTCCTGCGGACGATATCATACTCATTTATTGACGGAGGTGAAAATGGTGAACCTGAGGAATAGGTCGGTTCATTTGTGAACTCTGTGAAAGCGTAAACTTCAGGCGTCGTAGTAAATGACGTTGTGAGACCCATTTCCTCCAACAGTAGATATGCACAGAGCCGGAGCATCCAGATCTCATACTTAATGTGGTCAGACATTTTAATGAGTTGTTTTTTGGGTTTCATTAAAAATATACCTAACGGATGAGCTCACCCGTCCTGAGTAGCCCGCAGGGCGTATCGAAGGGTCGGGTGCAGCGTGGGTTAGGAAGCACACACTTACTCATCCTTCTGCAATAAATACTCATTGAAAAATCCTACCACCTTCTCTTCATACTTCTCAGAATGCATACTATACATTCCAACATGATTCACTCCTGCTTCCGTCCACAAATATCGAGGCTCTCCCGCTGCTTCAAACAATCGCTGTGCAGAATCCGCTGGAATCATGCTATCCGCTTCTCCTTGGATGATCATAATAGGCCGAGGACTTATATCTCCGATACGATCTACCGGACGTAGCAGATCCATATCAAACTCGACTTCCTTCTCAGCAAAGAATCGAATGAATGGCAAAAAAGCGCTCTTTGTTACTGCCCATCTCACTTCATCTTCCAGAGTAGGAAAGGCACTATCCAACACGACAGCCTCTATCTCAACACGCCTCGATGACATTTCTAGCACCGCTACTCCCCCCATTGACCCACCCCAAGCTCCGATATGCTCCACGCCTTCCTGCTGCAAAACATACTCCAATGCCGCTTCTACATCCAATGCTTCATAATATCCAAGTGTGCTCACTTCCCCACCGCTCTCGCCATGCGCTCGAAAGTCCCAAGCCAGCACCCCGTACCCATTTTGGGCATACAACACATATTGATTGACAGATCGTTTATCCCCATGACCATGCGCAACCAGTATTAGCGCCCCGTTTTCCGAAGGTGTGTACCAGGCTGCCAATTCAATCCCGTCACTGGCAACCAATCGTATGTTTTCATAGGCAACACCATACACATCTGGCGTTTCGTTTTCTGATAGCATTTGTCGCCGTGGATGTAAGTAAACTGAAATACTCCTATATGATACGGTTGCTACACTCACAATAAACACTACACTTAATACAACCAAGCCAAAGACCCAAAGATTGAACCAATAACGCCAACCTTTCATTGTCATTCTTTCCTCTATTCCTTTTTTGTGCTGCCTAACGGATGAGCTTTGCGAAGCACCCTGGTGAGGGCACCCGCAGCCGGATGGGCATGTGTTGATTATAGATTAGAAACCGGTAAAGGGAAAAGAAGATAAAATTTCGCGCGCCGTAGGCTGTCGGGTGGAGCGTGGGTTAGGAGTCAATATCGTTTCTTAATTTCTCCATCCACTCATCATGCAAGTCTGGGATTTCTTTAGGAAAATATCCTATTCTTTGTTCTTCGTTAGGTTCTCTAAGACGTTGATGATGATTGTGGAAGTTCTCAATGAAAAATATTTTCCGATCTTCAAATGGTGATTTATTTACAAAGTCTACTAATATATGGGGTCCTTTGTTGTATGCATCACCTATTTCGTCAATTGTAATTATTCGATCATAATGAACACAACTTAATTCGATAGCCCAAGCTCGGTTCTCATTCGGTATTTTCAGGTTCCAGTATGCATGATATATTCGATCTAAACTGTTTGGATCCCACCAATCTCTATCGAGTTCAAAAACTTCTTTGTTTAAGGATGGGGAATTATCTAAACCATCCAATATATCCCATTCACCTTTTTCAATATCCATATATGCATAATGCTTAATTGATACAAAAGCTATATGGTCTGGGGGTTGGTGAGAATGGAATTTCCAATATCTCCAATCTGGATGTATTAAAAAATTTTCAGGGTCTTCGATATATGGATAATCTTGGTTTATCGGATTTCGGATTAACACAGTTTCAAAACCAGGGTTTTCAATTTCCCCAAGTACTTTTTTTAATTTACGTTTTATTGATAGCCTTGATCGAAATAGTGATCTTTGAGATCTCCTCTTAATTTGTAAAGAAATTCCGAAGTAAGCAAAAAGGAGATGATCGTTTTCGGGTAAAAAAATATGATCTTCTAGTTCAGCCTTACCCCAAATATGTCCTTCATTGATCCCGAAATTAGTAATGGTTTCCCTGAAAACCCTTCTTGATTCGAATGAGAAGTTACACGACGCCACAAGCATATAACCAAACGGGGGGTTTTTATGATTATCCATGAAATCTTCAATGATAAGTTTTACTTCACTTGGGCCTATAGATTGTTGTCTTTTACATTGAATAACCCAATCTCTTTCTTCCATTTGTGGATAAATTAAATCATCTTCTTCTATGGTATCTTCAGGTACTAATATTTGGTCCGTGACAAGTTCTTTGGCTAGAATGTCAATTCCTTGATCAGCCCCAGATCTTCCGATTGCTTCGATTGAGCTCCAGTTTCTGTTTCCATATATCAACTGCCTGACCATATCTTCAAAACGATGAGGTTCAAGATCTTCGAAATGAAGAGGATTCAAAGTTCTAGTTGGTTTAGCCATAAAAACTCCAAAATGACTCCTAACGTTAATTATGTTTCAAATGTGGTGTAAGACCATACTGCGTTAAGTAAATTCTGAGATGTAATCTGTTATTGTTTTATCGTACAGTATTGTCGTTTGGGATTGTTTGGATATAATCCAAGTATAGCATAAGGTCCATCATCATTAATCTAAGGGGGTTATATGACGAAAAAGAAATTGCTTGACCGGGCCAGGGACACTCTGCGCCGCAAGAATTACGCCTACCGCACCGAACAAGCTTACCTCTCCTGGATTAAAAGATATATCCTCTTTCACAATAAGCGCCATCCTTCTGAGATGGGCGCTGTCGAAATTGAGTCTTTTCTGACCCACCTGGCAGTTGAGAGGGAAGTCTCTCCCTCCACCCAGAACCAGGCTCTGTCAGCCTTGTCCTTCCTCTACCGGGAGGTTCTCCGCCAGGAATTGGATCAAGATATCCTACCAGTACCCGCGAAACGAACCAAACACCTGCCAATTGTGCTTAGCCGGCGAGAAACTCGGGCAGTTCTCAGTGAATTACATGGGATTCATAAACTGATAACTCAGCTGCTTTATGGAAGTGGCCTCCGGGTAACCGAGTGTCTTTCTCTACGGATCAAGGATCTGGATTTTGATCGGAAAGAGATTACTGTCCGCTGCGGTAAAGGAGCCAAGGATCGCAAGACTGTGCTCCCAGAATCAATTTCCTCGAACCTAAAAATCCATCTCAAACAGACCAAAATGATCCATCAACAAGACCTTGTAGATGGTTACGGTTCAGTTTATCTTCCCAGAGGTTTGTCCCGAAAGTATCCTAATGCGTCTCGGGAGTGGATTTGGCAGTATCTTTTCCCCGCTCCAAATCTCTCCCGGGATCCCCGCTCAGGTAGTATCCGGCGACATCATCTCCATCCAAGTGGATTGCGCCGTGCAGTGCGATCAGCCACCAAAAGAGCTGGTGTCGAGAAACACGTTACTCCTCATATTTTCCGCCACAGCTTCGCCACCCATCTGTTGGAAAATGGTTATGATATCCGGACTGTCCAGGAGCTTCTGGGTCACGTCGATGTATCCACCACCATGATCTACACCCACGTGCTCAACAAAGGGGGAAAAGGAGTAAAAAGTCCTCTCGATAAATCATGGTATTAGTATTTAAAAATACACTGGAATTTCTACTGAAAAACAATTCCACAAGATAAGCATAAGAGATATATATAGAATCAATCCCGGTAAAGAAATTGTTCTCAGCCCATGGTATGATAGGTTTTTACCAAAAGATATATGATTATTGAGGGTTACTTATGACCACCATCACAAACCGCCAGGAAGCTTCAATCTGGCAAAAAAAGCATGACGCCTCTTCGCCTAAAGTCGGTGATCTTGCTCCCGATTTTGAACTCTTTGACATCCAGGGCGAACATCCAATCCAGCTTTCCGATTTCAAAGGGGAAAAACCAGTTGCCCTGATTTTCGGCAGCTTTACCTGACCACCCTATGTCAACGGGACCGTGAGTCTCCATGATTTGTATCAGAGGTATAACAATCAAGTCCAGTTTATAAAAGTTTACATCCGTGAAGCTCATCCGGTGGACGGCTGGTGGTTTGGAAAAGGGTTTATGAATACCTTATTAAGATTATCCAAATCAAAGGTGTCCTGGAATATCTATGATCCAAAAACCATTGAGGAACGCCGTTCTGCCGCCGGGGACTGTGAAGAATCCTTGCAGTATGGCATTAAGACCTATGTGGACGAAATGAATGATCAGGTAAATAAAGCTTATGCTGCCTGGCCAACCCGGCTTTATCTGATCAACAAAGAGGGAATTGTGGTTTATGCTGGAGGATTAGGACCATTCGGGTTTAAACCAGCCGCATTAAAGCAGGCAATTAATAGTTATCTCGCCCAGGAATAATTCCATGAGTGATTTCATCATGAATGAGGATCAGGCACCATTGGAAAGACGTGCGGATGAACTCCGCTCAGATTTACTCGCCGCTGACAACCAGCAGCTGGCCTTTGTCACGGATACCACTTACCAAGAGGGATCACCCAACCAGGGATTTTTTGAATTCCTTTTTTGGGGGAAACCAGTCCAGCTCCCCAGTGAAACTTTCATCGCCAGAGATCCAGAGTCAAATCAGGCACTCCAACCCATTCACCAGGCGATGATATTATATTATTTCTATTCCTCAAAAGGATCTCCACCTGCAGGGGGTTGGATCTCATTTTCTGAGTTAGCCGATGGACAATTCTATAACTCAGCTTTCCAGGGATATACTTCAAAGAAACTTCTGCAGTATTTTAATTCTGATTACCAGGCATTTGAGGACCGCTGTATGGCACTTGGCGGAGAAAAAACATCTTTTGGAGAGGGCGCATTCCGATTTCAAATCCTACCCAGGATAGCAATATTGGCAGTATATTGGAGGGGTGATGATGAATTCCCTCCCTCCTACAAAATCCTCTTTGAGGACACAGTAGATTATCACTTACCAACAGATGCCTGCGCAATTCTGGCAAGCATGCTGACTGGAAAATTAATAGCTGAGTAGGTTTTACAGATGATAAGGAGCAGGATATGAAAATTGCAGTCAGTGGAAAAGGCGGTGTCGGAAAAACTACACTTTCCGCCCTCCTGGCGCAATATTATGCAGATCAGAAACTGGATGTCTTAGCGGTTGATGCCGACCCCTCACCTTGCCTGGCCGGCGCCCTGTCTTTTCCCGGTGATCTGCGCGAAAAACTTCATCCAATCGCTGAGATGAATGACTTAATCGAAGAGCGGACTGGTGCCAAGCCTGGAGCCTCAGGCGGATTTTTCACCATCAATCCCCGGGTGGACGATATTCCAGAACGCTTCAGTGTCACCCATCGAGGTGTCCGGCTGCTGGAAATGGGAAGTGTGGATTTTGGCGGGGGGGGCTGTATCTGCCCTGAGAGCGCCATGTTGAAAACGCTCTTTACTCATTTGCTGTTTAGAGACGATGAAGTATTGATAATTGATATGTATGCCGGCGTTGAGCACCTCGGTCGGGCTACAGTTGATTTTGTGGATGCCATGATCATAGTTGTAGAACCCACTCAACGCAGCCTGAGTACAGCTGCCCAAATTAAAACATTATCCAAGGATATTGGATTGAAACGATTGTGGTTGGTTGGGAACAAAGTGAGAACAGAGGAAGAGGTCAAGTTTCTAGAGGGAGAATCCCCGGGACTTCCTCTTCTAGGTACTCTTCCAATGGACCTGGGAGTCCTGGATGCTGACCGGCTGGGGGAGCCGGTTTATGATCATGTTCCATCCCTGAAAAAAGCTACCAAAAACATCGCCGAGAAATTATTGGAACCCTATCCCGAAAACTGATTTAGAGGAGACACTCGTTTATGACTACTACAATCGCCCTGGCAGGAAAAGGCGGAACTGGAAAAACTACCATCTCTGCCATGATCATCAAATACTTAATGAAAAAACAAAACGCCCCCATTCTGGCTATTGACGCGGACCCCAGCGCCAATTTGAATATGGTCCTGGGTGTAGACCTGGATAGCACTGTGGGAGGGATCCGTGAGGATATGTTAAAACAAGTTCAGAATTCAGTGACTGCAGGAGGGGCAGCTCGGGGAAGTATGTCCGGCGGCTTGTCAAAACACGAATACCTGGATTACGAAATTCATTCATCGCTGATTGAGAGTGATCGATTTGATCTAATTGCAATGGGCCGCTCAGAAGGCCCAGGCTGTTACTGCGCAGTTAATCATAACCTGAGAGATATTCTGGATACTCTCAGCGACAATTATCCCTATGTCGTGATGGATAACGAAGCCGGGATGGAACACCTCAGCAGACGTACCACACAGGATGTCCACCATTTATTTGTGGTCAGTGATCCTACCTTAAGGGGAATTGTAGCTGCAGAGCGAATTGTGGAATTGAAAGATGAGCTTAATATCAATATCAAAAATACTTATTTAATTCTCAATCGTTTACCCGACGAAATCCCTCCACTCCTCAAAGAAAAGATCGATTCCATCGATGTCACCTTTTTGGGAACAGTTCCCGTGGATGAGAGTGTCACTGAATATGATTTCAGCGGTACCCCCCCTGGTCGAACTTGAGGATGATTCGCCGGTCTATCGAGCTGTAGAAAAAATGCTGGATCAAACTCTGGGTTTATAAAATAAATCTATAATATAACTAGTAATCAGAATCAAAAAAGGGTTTCGCAGCAATCGCGAAACCCTTTTTTAGTTAGATCTTATTTCTTTTTTTCAGGTTTCTCTCTGGTCTTTATTAATCCAAAGAAAATCATCGCGCCTGCAGCACCTGCCAAATACGCACCAAATGCTCCGGGTGTCAGGTATTTGACCATCAGGGCAGAAAAAATCAGGAATATGCTATAGACAATGCTTTGAAGCTGCCAGTTCTTTTCCGGCTGATTAATTACTTGGAGTGTAAACCATCCTGTGGACACCCCAAACAATATCAATCCAAGAACCTGCACAAACAACCCAATTACACCTACAACCTCATAAAATATACCCATTTCAGAAACCCTCCTTTGGATTTCGTGATTACTGTCCCTTTAGTCCGCAGCTTCTACTAATACTTCCGGGAAAAACTGGTGAATTGTTCCCTGCACCCACCCATTTAATGTGGAGGTTGAAAGTGGGCAACCAAGGCAGGCCCCACCAAGTTTTACTTTCACTACATTTTCTTCAAATGAAATTAACTCGGCAGATCCGCCGTGATAGTGTTCAATATAGGCGCTGATACTTTGAATTAGCTGTGTCATTTGCTCAAACCGAAGATTTTTTTCTACCTCTTTCATCTTTTCCCTCCTCCGCTTTAATTGTGATTCAACCCCCGGTGGAGCAGTCCAACTACCTGTTCATGTGTGCCTCGCAGCCGTTGGGCGATCACACCAGCCAGGCGGTTCAGTATTAGTATACCTGTTTCGGGATGTTCTTGACAGAGAGTTTTCAGTACTTCTCCTTCTATCCGGATAAAAACTCCGCATTCGGTACAAATAGCACTTGAGGTATAACTATCACTTCCCATGGCAGATGACCATCCGAACACGTCCCCCTCCTCAATTTGTGCAACCGATAAAACAGGGCCATCTTCAGGGTTAAAACGAATCGACACTTTGCCCTCCAGAACAAAATAGAGGAAATCTGCTCGATCTCCCTGATTGAAGATCACCTGATCCGCTTCATAATTAACATCATCAATTAATGGACTTAATAAATTGATTTGGTTTTCAGTAAATCCTTCAATCAATGCAAAACGATCCAATAATTCTTTATTCATAATTAACCTCATTATCCAGGCAGTAGTGATTCCCTCAATTTAAACAGGAATAATCCAGTCGTAGACCTGGTTGTTGCTCTACTATACTCAATAATTGGGATGTTTTTTAGTGGAAAAGCTCACAAAAGAAGGGACATTAATCACACTCGATAGTATTTGGAAAATTGGTAAAACTAGTCCGAAAACAGAAAAGCACCAGTTTCCACTGGTGCTCTTTTTTTTTAGTCTTGATTCTAGTTTACCCACGCATGATCTGCGCTGCAGCCCGGCGACCGATTTCTACAGCAAAATTAGTACCCCTGTCCCAGGGGTAAACCTGGCTCATGCTCGCAAAATATAAACCAGAAAGTGGTGTTTCAATGGAAGGAATTTTTTCTGAATGGTTCAATTCCGGAACAGGCTGAGCATATTTTGTACGATGCAACCAGGATTTTTTCACCCAGCTTGGATCAAAATCCGGATTGATTTTCTTTAACGCTGGCAAAAATATCTCTAATAGCTCGTCTTTTGAGAGCGAAAAATATTCGTGATCTGGATCCCGGTAATCTCCGCAGTAGATAATATGATCCCCGCCAAAATAATCAGGAGATAGATAATTGGTATGGTCCACTACTGCCAGGAATGGGAACCCTTGTTCCTTGGGTAGGTTGTACCAGTAATACCCATCATTTGAGAACTGGTTATTGAGTGAAAGGGTCAACACAACAGCGCCCATGCTCTTTAGATTTCTCAATTCAACGTGATAGGATTTCGGAAGGGCTGGTACTAACTTTGATAACAGACCAGGTGACGTGGATACAAGAATCCGGTCATATTTTTCCCGATCGTTTTCTGTTTCGACAAATAAATCTTCCGAGATTGCCTTCACTGCAGTGGATAAACGGATATCCACGCCAAGGTTCTTTAACTCTCCGGAGATATCATCAGCGAAGGCTTGAAAACCTCCCTGATAAGTTCCCAGCTTAGAAGTTCTGGCGTGAATCCTGGCCCACATCCAGGCCATATTAACTTCTTTATAGTGAGCGCCAAACTTGCCTTTCAGCATAGGCTCCCACATGGTCTCATAAACTTTGTTACCCGCCCATTTCCTCATCCAGGAATCAACGGTGGTTTTTTCCATCGCCTGCCAGTTATTAGTCAAACGCAAATACAATCCCACTAACCCAAAACGAATCTTATTTATTCCCCAACCCAACCCCGGGAATAACAATGCCTGGATAATTGAGTCAAAGGGATAGAATTTTCCTTTATAGAGCATCACTGTAAATGGTCGGGGGAAACGAACTTTATCTGAAAAACCCAATTCTTCTATCAATCCCAACATATGCTGATCAGAAGCAAACCAGTGGTGATAATAGGCCTCAACCGACCAATCCCACTCCGGCTCCTTAAAACCAATCGCCAATCCCCCCGGCCGGTCATTAGATTCATATATCACTACTTCGTGGCCTGCGCGTACAAAATCATACGCGGCAGATAGACCAGTATATCCAGCGCCGATTACTGCAAGCTTCATTAATTATTCCTTTGAGTAGGGGGTTATCCAAATTGCCGGGCAAGGCGCCCAGACAGAACCTGGAGTCTCGGCCAATCCTGGCGAATGATATACAGCATAGCCAGGGTACGCAGCCAGCGCAATTCACATCGCGGATTTGCTGCCAGCTGTTCAAATACCTCCAGTGCTTCATCGTCTGTTCGTCTTGATTTTGTATATTCGTGTGCTAATTGAAATAAATATGACGCTCGCTGCTTCTGTAACCGCTCCGCCACATCTGCCTGTTCACGATCCTTCTTCACGATATCTCCCACTCGTTTTACAGCATTATTCAACTGATAAACAGTGAAGGGCTTAACAAGGTATTCCCTGGCGCCAACATTCATAGCAGAACGGAAGGATTGATTGTCATCCTCTGCGGAGATGATTACGCAGGCCATGGTTGGAAATATACTGTGCATCTCCTGGAAAGCTTCAAATCCATTCATTTCCGGCATATTTATATCCAGCAGGGCAATATCCGGTTGATGTTTTTTCGCCAGATCCACAGCTTCCCGGCCATTGTGGGCGATAGCTACTATATCAACCATCGGGTTATCTGCCAGCATCAAGCGGGTGTTCCGGCGTGTTTCCAGGATATCATCCGCAATGATTACTCTATAGGGCGATCTTTTATTTGCCTGGTTCATAATCAGTACTCCTTAGGCTAGACACAATCCTGTTTTCAGAGTATGCCTTGAAGTTATTATAACGCCAAAATCAACCGTCTTTTTCAGAATCAGTTTTTGAATCAAGGACTACGCCTGCTTGCCAGCGGATTCCCTCTCTCAACATAAAATACGCTCCCAGGAGTGTAATTGGGAGCCAAAGAGCGGCATGCAGAACCAATGTATAACCAGCAGCTATTCCCTGTTCCACACCATAGGCAATTAAAACAGCAATACCTGGCGCATCAAATGTTCCTACATATCCTGGCGCTGATGGAATAGTAGTGGCAAGGTTGACAATACCATTCATCAGCATTAATGCGAAGAAACTGACCTCGAAATTAAAAGCTTGCATCACAAACCAGTATTTTCCAGTTTCCAACAGCCAGATCACAATGGAGGTTAATAAAACCATGACTGCTTCCCGGGGAGATCGGAGGGATTCCAAGCCGTTCAAGAACCGCAGTACGATCTTGTTTGTTTTCTCCCGGAATTTTTCCGGAACAAGAACCTGGATCAATTTCATAATCACTATTTCAGCCTGAGTAGGGAACATGGCGGCCACCAGAAAAACTCCCAGTACTCCTAAAAACGCGGCCGCGCCCCACAGTGCAAGAGTTTGGATATTGCCAATAAAGCCGGATGCGCCTGTGAGCGTTGCCAATTCAGGGAGGTTTAAGAATACAAAACCCAGCATAACCACCCCGTCAAAAACACGCTCTACCACTATCGTCGCCAATGAGGCTGAAATAGAGATATCTTCTTTTCGTTTCAGGATCACTGCCCGAAGGATCTCTCCAGCCCGGGCGGGATAGATATTATTGCCCATATATCCAATTGCTACAATTGGAAATATTTTAGGTGTAGATATGGATTTTACCGGTCGAAGCAGGTAATGCCAGCGCCAGGAACGAACCCAGACACCAATAAAATATACCCCCACTCCTGGAATCAGCCACCAATACCGGGCGGTCTTTAATGGTTCCCAAATATCTCTGATACCCAAACCCCTAAGAGCCAGATACAGAAATCCCCCGCTCAAAGCTAATCCAACCCAGAATTGCCAGCGTTTCATGGCAATCATTCTACCATGAAGTCAACCCCGATAATCTCGCCTGTCAAACCTGTAAAATCAGGGTTTTTAACCAAAATAAATGCCCCTTTTCTCTAAAATAACCGCTTTGGAGATCTCGATTATAATTGGATTGATGAAATGGAAAACTGCCCTCATCCTGATTGCGGCTCTTCTGCTAGCTGTTTTATTAACTGCCTGGCTGTTGGCTCCGCGTGTAGAGGATTTTGAGCCAGGAGAGAGTCCATTACACGGGTTGCAGCCACTCTCAATTTCATTTTCACGTCCGATGAATCCAGAAACCGTGGAATCCAATATCTCGTTCCAGCCTCCTATCCAGGGAGATTTTACTTGGAATGAAAGTCTGAACAAGATTAGTTTTGTTCCCCATAAATCCTGGCCTCCGGGTGAACCAATAACCATTCAAGTAAAATCCGGAGCTCGATCCCGATTGAAACTGCCATTATTAGGTGAAAAATCCTGGACCCTTATGGTAAACCCAACTCTTCTTGTTTACCTTTGGCCAGCAGACGGGACAAGCAATCTTTACCAGGCAAATCCCGAATCAGGTGAAAACCAAGCTCTGACCACTGAAAATAATGGTGTGCTTGACTATTCTGTAACCTCAGATGGATTTAGCATTATTTATAGTTTGGTGAATGAAAATGGAGAAAGTCTTATTGTCTCTCTGGATCGTCTGAGTGGAGCCACAACTACCC
>Ga0255364_10121_pt1 | contig 18947 bp, 11 predicted proteins | sample ANMaggSSYBR01G12_FD_182087 | JGI IMG/M metagenome (GOLD analysis project Ga0255364, IMG submission 182087) | Sediment cell enrichment communities from methane seep in Santa Monica Basin, California, United Staets - ANME aggregate JGI... | ecosystem: Environmental > Aquatic > Marine > Cold seeps >...
ATAGAGATGAGATGGTTTTTGACAAAAGGATTCAATGGCGACACTATGGATGCTATTTATCGCTTGACATACTTGGCTTGAGTGCGTTATGTAATTCGGAGATGGCTGGAAGAGACCTCGATCCAAAAAGGCGTTCCCGAACTCAAGTCTAGTCCGCTGGACGGTAACGAGAAGGAACGAAATTCGCCCTGTACTCAAATAGCTAAAAGGAGCAAATGATGAAAAAGCAGAATATTATCCGGGCGATCGTCGTTTTTGTCGCCCTTGCAATAGCAGTATTCGTGGCAATCGATCAGACCTTGCCCCCTGATGCTCTACCGGCCAGCGTGCCAGGCACCGAGTTTTCGGCTGAACGGGCTATCGTGCACATCAAGGGCATTGCCAAAGAACCTCGTCTGGTCGGTAGTGCGGGATTTGAAAATGCCCGAGATTATGTCATGGGCGAACTGAGGGCTTTGGGCTTGAGCCCGGAGATTCAGATGACAACAGCCACCGTCCCGGCTGAGTTGCTGGCACAATTAGGGGCGCCGCCAGACCTGCCCCCCGAGGAAGTGGAAAATGTCATAGCCAGGATTGAGGGCACCGAAACCCAGGAAGCCATCCTGCTTGTGGCGCACCTCGACTCTCGAAATAGTCCCGGCGCTTCTGATGACGGCAGCGGTGTGGCCGTCTTGCTGGAAACCGCGCGTGCTCTGCATGCTGGCCCCCCTCCTCGCCACTCGGTCATACTACTATTCACCGGGCCAGAGGAAACAGGACTTCACGGCGCGGTAGCTTTTATCACCAAACATCCTTGGATCGAGGATGTCAAGCTGGTGATCAACTTTGATGCAGGCGGGCTGACCGGCCCATCTGAATTGACCAGTACCAGTCCCGATAAGGGTTGGCTGATCCGCGAGGCGGCCAAGGCAGACTCGTCCCTCTATGGCACTTCGGCCTCTGGCGAGGGCAGTTCAGATTTTAATGCATTCAAGTTTTATGGGTTTACCGGCTATGCTTTTGACTATTCGTGGGACAGGCGGATTCATACGCCAATGGACACCGTTGAAAACTTGAATCCGGCCAGTATCCAACACCAGGGCTATCATGCATTATCTCTGGCACGCCATTTTGGGAACCTGGACTCGTTGGAGGACCCAAAAGACCCAAATCCCATTTACTTTAACATCTTGCGCCTGGGGTTTGTTCACTACCCTACCACCTGGGTCATCCCCATCATGCTGGTCGTTGTGCTGGGTTTTGCCGGTGTAGTAGCCCTCGGTTTCAGGCGCAAAGTCCTGACCCCCGCCGGGATCGGCCTGGGGGCTCTTGTTTATGTGATCGGCTTGATTACCGCCCCATTACTGGCAAGCAGCTTATGGGCATTGCTTTCCAACGTAATCCCTACGTACCAGGTGACTTATCTTGGGCATGCTCCTAATGAGATGCTCCTGTTGACCTTCTTTACCAGCACTACGCTAGCCCTTACCGCCACCTGGTATGCGTTGATCCAGAAAGTCCGGCAGGTGAGCATCCCCGATCTGACGATTGGCGCTTATGCCATACTCGCAATTGCGACCGTCGGCTTTGCGATTGCCATGCCAGAGGCGAGCTTTATATCAGCCTGGGCAGGGCTATTCTGTTTTCTCGCCGTGGGGTACTGGTTCTATTCCACGAAAGATGACTTTGAATCATTCTCGGTGGGACAGCTTGTGGCACTGGCTCTAGCAGCTTTTGTTGCGATTGCGATGATGCTGCCAATAATCATTGCTAGTTTTATGGCATCGGAAGCAAACGATTGGTTCCTACCAATAGCCATCATGGTCATGTTGTTAGGGACGCTTGTTCCTCAACTGCAGATCATCACCAGGCCTAATAAGTGGTGGCTGCCCGCGGCAGCGTGGATCACGGCGGCAGTCATACTCGTCTTAGCTGCCCTTGGGTAATCTCTTTGTGCTGGCGGGGGAGGATGCTTCCCCTCGCCAGCCGGTAACCAAGGAGTACGAATATGCAAAAAACAATCGAAAAATCCTCCCGACTGCACTATCTAGACTGGCTGCAAGTACTGGCGATCCTAGGCGTATTCTTATTCCACGCCGTCCATCCATTTGATGATCTGGCTGACTGGCACATCAAAAACGCAGAAAAAAGCGCCCTTGCGACTTTTTTTGTCGGTTTTTTCAACCTCTGGGGCATGCCGTTTTTCTTCACGATGGCAGGGGCAACCAGTTGGTTCTCTCTGCGGCGTCGCACAGCGAGCCATTATATCCGCGAGCGTGTCACCCGACTGCTTATTCCATTCATCCTTGGCTCAATCATACTGACACCGATCCAAGCCTATTATGAGTTTACCCACAAAGGATGGTGGGAAGGAAGTTCTATCATCGAGTTTATCTTCAGCACCGAGGCGCGTACCTACTTTTTTACCGAGTACAACTCGATCACTTTCAACCCTGAGATATTTGGAGACTTGGGATACCACCTGTGGTTCGTAGGCTTCTTATTCGTTTTCTCTTTGCTCGCTTTGCCGGTCTTTACATGGCTGAATGGGGATTCCGGAAAGCGATTCGTTACCTCTTTCGCTCAGCTGGCTAATTGGCGCGGGGGCCTCCTGATATTCGCGATCCCACTTATATTGATCGGTTATTTTTTTCAACCATTTCTCTCTGGATACACGGGCTGGGCGACCTTCTTCTTCCTGTTGGCCTTCTTTATCTTCGGGTACATCCTCATCGCCGACGAACGCTTCATGCGCGCCATCCGCAGGGACTGGTGGCTACACCTGATTCTGGGCATCGCCTGCACACTGTTCTTCTTTTCGGTGGCGGCTGGCGTGCCCGTATGGGATTGGTTAGTGTCACCCGGCACGCCGGGGTTTTATATCTCCTGGACCGCGTGGGGCGTCAATAGCTGGTGCTGGACGATGTTCATAATGTATGTCGGGATGCGGTTCTTGGACTTTAGCAATGAATGGCTCCAATATGGCCGGGAAGCGAGTTATCCCTTCTTCTTTGTCCACCAACCAGTGATCATTTTCATCGCCTTTTACGCCGTGCAGTGGGAGATTAATCTCCTGATTAAGCTGTTGGTCGTCGTGATCGGCTCTTTTGCCGTATCGCTCGGCTTGTACGAGTTGCTCGTTCGGCGCATTAACCCGGTTCGCACTTTGTTCGGCATGAAACCGCGCACTATTAAAAAATCATAGTAGTTTTCAATCATGATACAAGGAGAAAGAAAGTGAAGAGAATACAAACCTTTGATCTGCTTAGGGGTTTGGCTATTCTAGCGATGATAATCATACACAGAATCATATGGGATTATTTTCGGCAAAATCCTGACGCTGAAATATTTACTGTTGGTTTCTTGATATTTACGCTTTTTACCAATATGGCGGGAATATTCTTCTGTATTAGTGGAGCAGTAAATAGCTATGTGAACATCAACCGATTAAAGGAAGGACAGTTAACGCCCAAACAAGTATTACTCAAGAGTTTCAGTACAGGGTTCATCTTAGTAATACTTAGTTTACTCTTTAAATATTTCTTGCTTAGAACTACGGATAATATTGTTAGTTATATTCCTGGAACGGACACAATCCAATATTGGAATGAAACTGGGGTACTGCCTTATATGGTCCTTTATGGTGTATACCCTTCAAAATTTAATATCTTTATATTATTTAAAATGGGTACGCTCTCGATGATTGGGTATTCAATTATTACAGTTTCAATCGTGCTTGTACTTTATTATAAGAATAAGGGCTTAGATAATTTTCGAGGCTTGCGCAATCTCTTTCTTATCTTGGGTATGATCATTTTTCTTACAAGCGGATTGACATATCGATTTTTATATGGCCCTGTTGACCAGGCTGTAAATGGTGGGAGTATTGCTGCTGCAATTTTCCTGAGTCCTTTATTCATAGGAAAGTTTTCAGTCTTTCCTCATTTAGCCTATGGCTTTTTTGGTGCTTCTTTTGGAGTAGCATTCGCCAATAGAGATGCCCAACCAGAAAAAATATTGCGGTCATTGTTGCGGTTCTGGACAATTCTACTTAGTATCGGGGTTGTAATATTGGCAATATGCATTCCTCAGGGAATATCTAATACATGGTACGCTGCATGGGGTCAAAAGTTGTTTCAACTGGGATTTTACTTCTTCTTATTCTGGCTAGGAATGAAGTATATCGATTATCAACCCGAAGAAACCAGAGATAAACGAATGAAATGGTTGCAACCGCTAATCACAGTTGGCCGATTGACCTTAACTATATTTATACTTGAAGGTCTCCTTTCTGTGAGTTTACAGAGACTCATCGCACCCGTCTGGGTGGATTGGAATGCTTCTGTTGGTAATGCAGCGCTGTTTGGCTTCATTACCCTTGCTGTCTGGGGTGTAATTACCGTGATCTGGAAACGATACAATTTTGCAGGATCGGTGGAATGGACATCTGCCTGGTTGGTTAAAACACTCTCAGGTCAAAAATCCAGCAAGCTGGATAATATTCCAGCTGAATCTGTGGTGGGTAAAGGGTAGGAATCTGATGTGGGAAAATACGTCTACGCAGCTGATCATAGCCGTGCTGCCAATTTCGGAGAATAAACGACAGCACCTATTCTAAAGACTTGAGTTATTAGGCCTGGCAGGCACCATTAATGCAGGCAGAACCGTGTGGTCTTAGGTTCCGGATAATTGCCAGACCCGCATAGAACCTCAAATACTTGTGCGCACGGATTTAAACCGTGTGGACTACGGTTTAAAACCATCAAGGTTTTTCTTAAACCGCAGACCTCAAGGTTACCCAAATCGGCTATCCGTGAGGACTACAGTGGGCGCGAATGGACTCGAACCATCGACCTCACGGATGTGAACCCAGTGGTCCAAAACCCCTACCGCGGACCTCACGGATCCTTGATTTCGCGAACCATGTGGTCAGCTCAAGGTGGGTAACCGTGTGGACTACGGTTGGGTTTTAAACCCCTCTCTGATTCTGTTTTTGACTCGGTTTTTAGTTCCGAGTAATGCATCTTAGCAGAACCAAAGTTACTAGACAAATGGTTATCTGGCTCATAACCTGAAGGTCCTCAGTTTCCCACGCTTCACTCTGGACAGGCGAATCTGAGCCCCGCTACCTGAGAACGAAGCTCCCGCGAGGGCGCTTTCTTTCTTTAAAGAACGGCTTTAAGGAGTGTACGCAAGGATTCGGACTAAGGACCCCGGAGATAATGGTCCCTAGGATTCAATTCTTTATTATTTTCCGGATTCCCGGGTTATGAGAAGGGGCAGGGTGGTCATTTAGGATTTGAACTAATAACCTTTGGAGCCTTGGTTTGAATCCGAAACGTGGTGGCTTGGATCAAGACAAATCAAAGAATCACTATTGTGCCCCCTTTGTTAGTGAATCCTAGTGCTGGCTCAAAGTTGCATTTAGTAGTTGAATCCAAGTACGTAGATTCAACTCGCAAGCGCAACACCGAAGAATGAAAGGGGCGATGAAGTACTAGTGGTATGGATTTTTGCTCGTACTGACAGACGGAGATGAAGAAATCAAGCTGTGGTAGCATCGGTAGATCTTCCACCAGCCAAGTCCGATGGATACTGATAAGATAATTATTAGGGTTATACTTCCTATAAGGCTGATTATTGGAGTCCTATTTTGCTAGATGGATGGAAATTGAAATCTACTTTGATGAATTGGTTCAGGTGCTATTTTTATTCTCGTGAATCTAAAGAATGGGGACGTACTAAACCCTAAACGGCAGTATTTGAAAGCGTTTTTTACTCCCTTTTATGGTCGGAAGGTAAAGGGTATCCCCTTTAATGACTGTTGTAAGAGGAAGGATTGTAATGGATAGGAGAGGCAACGTATTTAAAGGGTCCAATAGGGAAGGACATCAGGGCAGAAAGGTAAATATTTGAAGATAAGTAAATAGGGCAATCAACCATACGCACGTCTAACCATGGTTATTAACTCAAATATATTTTCTAGTTGAAGATGAATGCCAGATTAAGAAGAGAGAGCAACCTTTTTTATATACATCACCGATGGAGGGTTAAGCAATGTCAAATCCCTGGAAAACTGATAAATGGTTCGTGAGCCCTTGGAATTATCTAGATGAGGTGACAAAAGATTTTTCCTTCCCAAAGGAAATAAAGATTCATGATATTACTCTGAGGGATGGGGAACAACAGGCTGGGGTTGAGTTAACTAAGGACGACAAGATTCGTATCGCAGAAAAACTTGCCGAAGTAGGCGTACACAGAATTGAGGCCGGCATGCCAGCGGTATCTAAGCAGGATGAGGCAGCGATTAGGGAAATCGTTAAACGTAATCTAGGGCCAGAAATATTTGCTTTTTGCCGATGTGTCCTTGACGATGTTAAATTAGCCGCTGATTGTGGCGTCAGTGGCGTTGTAGTTGAGATTCCCAGTAGTCAGCATCTCATCAAACACGCTTACAAGTGGTCAGTCGAACGGGCGGTAGAGGCATCGATCAAGGCGACTAGCTACGCGAAGGAATTGGGTTTGTATACTACTTTCTTTACAATTGATGCGACACGCGGGGATATCGACTGGCTGTTGGATCTAATTGAAAAAGTGGCGCGCGAGGGACACATGGATGCTTTGGCCTTGGTCGATACGATGGGCGCATGCTCGCCTCAAGCCATTGCATATTTTGTAAATAAGGTAAAGTCTCGCATCCATGTTCCGTTGGAGGCTCATTTCCATAATGATTTTGGCATGGGTGTAGCCAACACAATTATGGGCCTGGCGTCTGGCGCGTCTGTTGCACATACCACTGTCTGTGGTTTGGGTGAAAGGTCTGGAAATGCGGCCCTAGAAGATGTTGTAATTGCTCTTTTAACTCTTTATGGGATCGATCTTGGCATGCAGTACGATAAGCTCCGCGAGTTAGCGCAGCTCGTGGTCGAACTTTCTGGTCATAAGCTCCCTAAGAACAAATCTATTGTGGGCGACGACCTGTTTGCAATCGAATCCGGGATCGTGGCAGCATGGAATGAGGCTTGCCAGGGACCTCTCGCTACTGAAGTATTTCCTCTGCATTGGGACTTATTGGGCCAAGATCCACCGCGAATTGTTTTAGGAAAGGGTGCGGGCAGGCCGACGATTCAGCATTGGCTAAAGAAAGTTGACAGGGAAGCGTCGGCGGAGGAGATTGATAAGTTACTGGTCTTGGTGAAGGAGAACGCCTTAGAGAAGAAGAACCTTCTAACAGAGCAGGAGTTCCGAGAGATTGTAGACCAGGTGCTTGTCGTATGAGTTAATCTCGATTTCAGGGTTGTCATTTTCAACTCAATACGGGAATATTGCTCAGTCCTTAAGTCAACACTATGTGTTTGAGCATTATCAGGCACCGTATCTGTGCCGGGACCATCTTTCAGGGTTTACGTCATTGCGTCGCCACCTTAGACCACGACCAATGAGATGAGACAGTTGAATTTATCGATGAAGTGAGCTGGCGCAACTGGTTGACGCGATGAAGGATTTTATAAACCAATGGTGAAAGATGCAAATATTTGGGGCTTAAAAGATTAGAGCTGATCAGAAGAAATCGGAGGCAAGACCCATGAAGATCGTAGGTGTAAATACCTACCTTGTAAAAGTGCCATTTGAAGCACCAATCAGATGGGCCTATGGAGTAAGAACGAGCACGACGAGGGTTATTGTAAGGCTTAAAGCAGACAATGGCCTAGAAGGTCTAGGAGAGACAAGAGGGAATTCAATAGTTCAAGGGTTAATCGAGACGCTATCTGCTGATATTGCTAATGAAGACCCATTTAATATTGAGAAGATACTATCAAGATTCGAGACGACCCCTTTTTTTCATGGATACAACGGCTATTCTGCCATTGCCGGAATTGAAATGGCGCTATGGGATTTGATTGGCCGTTATCTAGAAAAACCTTTGTACTCATTATTGGGCGGACTTGTTAGGTCAGATATACCTATTTGTGGCTATGTGTTTTACCGATATAAGAACAAGAATGGAGGCGGTGGTGAATCAAGCCCGGCTGATGTCGCTCATTTCTCGAGAGAATTAATAGAAGAATATGGGTTTACGACGCTTAAATTAAAGGCGGGGGTTTTTGAACCAAAGCACGATATTGAAACAATTAGTCGTTTGAGAGCCGAATTAGGGAATGAGATTTCCCTGAGAATTGACCCGAATGGAGTGTGGACGCCACAAACCAGCTTACTTATAGGACGACGCCTATTGGAATATAATCTTCAGTACCTCGAAGATCCGACACTCGGTATTGAGCCAATGAGTAGAGTTAGATGTGATTTGGCAATTCCATTTGCCACAAATATGTGTGTGGTTGACTTTGATCAAATCCCCTTAGCAATAAAAGAGAGGGCGGTAGATATTATTCTTGGGGATCCTCACAAGTGGGGAGGAATACTCCGCACAAAAGAACTGGCAGCAATCTGCCGAACGTTCGGCCTGGGTTTTTCTCTCCATAGTGGAGCAGAGCTGGGAATATCGACCGCTGCATATCTACACATTTCAGCTACATGCACGAACCTAAATTATGCAATCGATAGTCATTATCATCATCTTCGAGATGACATCATACTCAACGGAAAAATCCCAATAAATCGCGGCTCAATGGCTGTTCCTTCAGGACCAGGTCTGGGTGTATCGCTTGATAATGAGAAGCTAGAGGCGTACTCATCTTCTTCAAGCGAGGAAATTTCTCTCAATACCTATGATACAAACAGACCCGGCTGGTATCCATCTATCCAAAAGTGGTAAGTGAACTATGCGCTCAGAATGTAAAGAAGCTGAAACAATTGTATTTAACTCAGCCACCTTAGAGAATTTTATCACCCACGTTCTATTGGCCAAGGGATTCGTGGAACAGGATGCTATTTATGTCGGAGATGCCCTAATATGGGCGAATCTCCACGGCGTAGATTCCCATGGTATTAGACTGCTCCCTGCGTATCTTCAAAGAATTGATGCTGGACTAATAAATACTCGACCAAAGATTGAGATTGTAAACGAAAGCAAGAATGTAGCACTGATCAGTGGTGATAATGGGCTGGGCCAGGTTGTTGCTACAAAGGCTATGAATTATTGTATTGAACGAATAAATGGGGACAACAACTTTATGGCTGTAGGTGTTTTTGATAGCAATCACTTCGGTGCTGCCGGCTATTATGCTGCACTGTCCGCAAAAGCGCAGAATGTCGGATTCGCTACTAGCAATGGCTCTGCCGTGATGGTTCCGTTTGGAGGTATATCTCCATATTTTGGAGCTAATCCATTAGCTATTGCGGTCCCGACCGGACAAGAATACTCAATTGTGGTTGATATGGCAACAAGTCTGATCTCCCGCGCAAAAATTCGCGGTTTGGCAGGAAAAGGCGAAAACCTTCCGAAGAATTGCGCAATTGATAAAACAGGAAATCCTACTCTCTCTCCTCAAGAAGCTCTTGAAGGGGCATTACTCCCACTCGCTGGACCTAAAGGATATGGACTGGCATTAATTTGTGAGATTCTTTCAGGCGTATTAACTGGTTCGGCATTTGGTTTAGATTCAGGCTCAATTGACGATCTTTCAAAGGAGCAATCAATTGGCCATTTCTTTGCATCCTTGAGTATTAAATCCATGTGCCCCTTTCCAGAATATACATCTAGAATTCAGGACATGATACAAGATCTCCACGCCATTACTCCTACTGAAAATGCAACTGCTGTCCTTATTCCCGGGGAGAAAGAGCAGCAAATAAAGAAAGAAAGGATAAACAATGGGATTCCTATCCCGAAACAATTATGTAGTGATTTGAAGCAGATCGAGAAGAGTCTAGATCTTCCGACTATTCTTGACGAATCGGTCCAATTTTCAGAATAGTATTGGTGGATGAAGGTGCCAGTTCTTGAAAATCGCGATTTAATTTGAATGGAACCAAGGATGAAGAAAACGATAATCACAAAGGATAGAGCAGCGAAATCAAGAAACCCTACCTCACAGACGACCGTCCTTGATAATTTTAGTGTTCAGCCCCCCAGCTCCCCTGAGCGGAAAATTAATCGAGTGAGATAATAGGGCGAGGATTAAACGAACTTTAGAGTAAATTCAAGCCATTTTGGAGGTCGTTGGCACATCCAGGGACAATATTCTAAAGGTGACGTGCTATTTGCAAAGCATGGGATATATTGATTTCTGGAATGTCGTTTATTTGGAATACTTTACTATAGATTATCCAACCAGATTGACCATGCCCATCCCGCCCAGTTGAGGAATGCGCCTTTAGGAAGATGCGCTTGCGTGCATTCCAGAGGAATAGGGATCCATCTACTAAGGCCTGACACTATTGAGATTGTTTATCGCGAATGAGTAAAGAGTACCAATAGATAGACTGCGGGGATTGGGATCATGGATCGAACGCAAGTTCTTAGTAATCACACCCTAAATGTATTAATTGCTCGGAAATAAAAATCTTGGTGAAAATCAGAACCAGAGACGAGCTGCAAAACGCAACCGTAGTTCACACGGCTACCCACCTTGAGCTGTTCACACGGCTCGCGAAATAATGGGTGAGCTCCGCGGCAGGGTTTTTGGACCACTTGGTTCGGTTCAGTGTGATTTCTCTCTGGGTATGTAAAATGCCATCCACGGCATGATTACGACTATTCTCGGAATCGGATGTTGCCTCCTCGGGGCAGGTGCCCAAAGGACGATGCGATCACGTCATCGGAAATATTATTAGAAATAATGATTTGGTCCAATCCGATTCCTAATCCGGCTTTTATCAGGATGGCATCAATTCTCAATACTGTGACAGGTTCTTAATAAAAGCAAATGTTACGGAACATCAGCGTTGTACTCTCCCAGACCCGGAACTATCCATCAAATTGAAAATGTCCCTTTGGTTCGCTAGATTCAAATCGCCAGGACAGGAATGCTTAAGGCATGATGCTGCTATAGCAAAATCAAGCGCTTCCTTATCGGTCATGTTGGACATACTTCCAAAAATTAATCCTGCTGCAAATGCATCACCGGCTCCGACACGATCGACTATGTCTGTAATCTCGTACCTTTTACCAACAAAAAAGTTCTCGCGATTATGTAAGCATGCAGACCAACCATTCCATGATGCACTAATGCTTTCTCTTAATGTTATAGCTTGCAATTTTAGATTGGGAAATTCCTCTAATACTTTCTCACATAAAATTCGATATTTGTTGGGATCTATTTTTCCGGCTTCAATATCCGATTCCATATTTCCATCTTGGTGAGAAATACCCAATGAAAGCTGACAATCTTCTTCGTTGCCGATGCCAATATCAACAAACTTTAGTATGGAACGCATTATTTCCGGAGCGTCCTTGCCATATTTCCATAATTTACTTCGATAGTTATAGTCACATGATACAGTCACCCCCAACTCCTGTGCTTTCTGAACCGCTTGTATAATGGTTTCAGCGCAATTCAGACCGATCGCAGGAGTTATGCCCGACACATGAAACCAATCAACATCCCGAAATATGACGCCCCAATCAAAGGTGATTGGATATACCTGGGAGATAGAAGATTCCGCGCGGTCGTAGATGACTTTCGAAGGACGTTGATTTGCACCAATTTCTAAGAAATAGATTCCAATGCGGTTCCCTCCTCTGAGTATGTGATCCGTATTAATGCTAAAGCCTCTCAAGTATCGAATGCATGCATCGCCCAGGTCATTTTGGGGAAGAACAGAAACAAACTTAACGGCTGCTCCAAGAATGGATAGACTTACTGCGACATTTGCTTCGCCTCCACCAAAAGTAGCTTTCAGTGTTGGGGATTGTAAAAGCTTTTCATGGTCGGGAGAACTCAGGCGAAGCATTATCTCGCCAAAAGTAACTGCTCTTTTATCCATCTCCTGCACCTCGGAATTCGGACACAATCTGGATTGACTTCTTGATAATTATTTTTAATTCATCGAATCTATTGTTCTGAACGTAACCGGTTTCTGCAAGCCAACTCCCCGCACATGCATGAACTATAGGTAACGCCAAGTAATTCCGAAGGTTGCTTAGGTCAATCCCACCTGTTGGTATGAATTTAACATTTTGAAATGGCCCGGAGATATTTCTTAAATATGGAATCCCGCCGATGTCTTCAGAAGGAAAGAATTTCAGAATATTTACACCAAGCTTAAGGGCAGCAGTGATTTCTGAGGGCGTTAGTACTCCCGGAAAAATTGGGGTTTCTCTCTCCATACACCAAGCCACTATTTCACCATCCAAACCAGGAGTAACTATAAATTTAGCGCCAGCCGAAATAGCATCCGCTGCCTGTCCGATTGAAAGAACTGTCCCTGCGCCCACTAAGATATCCGGGAATTGGGTAGCCGTAATACTAATTGCCGAAGTGGCAAATGCTGTTCTATACGTAATCTCAACGATTGGTAAGCCGGTATCATTTAAGACTTCGCACAAACCAATAATTTCCTCTTTACGGGAAATGTTGGCGACGGGCAGAAGACCAGTTTCTGAGATTCTCCTAATGATTTTTGTTTCATTTAGATTTCTGGCCATTGGATCACTCCATGTAATGAGGCTTAACCACGAACGGGATAATTGATTTTCCTATGATGTAATATGCCATTCTCATACTAGAAATTGAATTCTCCACAGAGCAATCGACGATGCAATAAATCAATATTACCTTAAGTATCGGGAACTAACTCAAGCTAAACTGCATGCAAAGAACCTACGTAGAGTGAACAGGAAAGAAATTAGTGTTATCCTAACAATGATTTGGTCACCTTCACAGCTCGACTTGCATCAGCAGCATAACCATCCGCTCCAATCTCCTGGGCAAAACTCTCCGTCAAGGGCGCACCACCGACAATAACCTTCACTTGATCACGCATCCCTGCTTCAATCAGCGCCCCAATGATTGTTTTCATCTGTGGCATCGTAGTTGTGAGTAAAGCAGACATGGCGACAACATTTACCTCATTCTGCTGCACTGCCTCAATGAATTTTTCTGTGGGAACATCTGTGCCCAGATCAAGAAGTTCGAAACCTGCCCCTTCAAGCATCATGCTGACAAGATTCTTACCGATGTCATGCAGGTCACCTTTCACTGTACCAATGACCACTTTGCCTTCTGAGACAAGATCCGCTTGCTGCAAATGAGGTTTCAAAATCACGAGACCTTGCTGCATAGCACGGGCGGCAATGAGCATCTCGGGTACGAAGTATTCACCCTTCTCAAATCGCTCTCCAACTACCGCCATTGCAGCGATCATGCCCGTGTTAAGAATTTGGGATGGATCAATATCTCTATCAAGTGCAGTTTGAACCTTTTCTTTGACCAGGTTCGCATCTCCTCCTTGTATAGCAATAAAAATCTCCTGTACAGTGCTGTCCATAGTCGCCTCCAAGATAATGACTCTACAATTTGAATGCGGATTTGGATGCTCTCAAATAGCTACACATATATCACAATGTTCGGAATAAACGGGGCGTTTAACAACCACCATTTGTATGCCTTGAATGTGGCTCTCGTTTCGCGCTTTCTTGTAAACTCATATGGAAAAAGGATATTCCCATTTTGAGACCAATATTTTGTGATTGGGACAGTCGCGTGGTCCCTCAAATCGTCTGGTAGCTCACCCATCGGTCCGGTACCGGGCATTGAAGAGCTACAGATCCACTTTGCACTACCACATCCACCACAAAGCAGGCCAGATCGCCCTCGTGAAGCAAGTCTTACAGATATGGCGGCACCTCGGTGCCCATCCTACAGTAAGTTCGATTTTCCAATGTGTGTATTAGGTTAATGCAACAAGCTCTTAAGACGAAAAAAAATGCAATAGCTGATCTGCGGATAATACTCCATTGAACTCGAAGTCCTTCTTTGAAGCTTTTAATTCCCCCCTTTCGCCATCCGGATCACCAAGGCAGGTGACAACGATATCGGCCAGACTTAAATCTTCTCGCTCGGTGTAGAAATTCGTTGTCGCGACGATATGCATACCTGCTTCATGTGCAGCTATTACACCATTCCTGGAATCCTCAATGACAATGCATTCTTCAGGCTGAAGTCCCATTCTCTCAAGGGCTAAGTTGTAAATTTCAGGATCTGGTTTTTTCTTGCTAACGACATCCCCAGCCAATACAAAATCAAATTGGATGTCTTTGAGGATATGGTACGCAACGGCATGTGCCGCCCTCTGATTTGAGGTAGTACAAATCCCCAATACTAAACCTGCCTGGTTAATTTCTTTCATCAATCGAAATACACCTGGTCTCAGGGGAAGCTTCCCTTCATCAATGATGCTGATGAAGGTCTCTGTTTTCGTTTTATGTAAATTCCTGATGAGTTCATCCTCATCATCTGGCTTCACCGCGACACCAAAACCCTTGGTGTGGAGATAATGCCGCATCCTCTCCTTTCCTCCTGCCACTTTAAGTAATTTGTGGTACTCCTCTACATCCCATTCGAAATGATATCCGTATGACTTAAAAGTCCAGTTAAACGCGACTCGATGACCATCCCGCTCTGTGTCGATGATCACGCCGTCCTGATCGAAGATGAACGCCTTAATAATCGCTGACATCTGGTCACTCTCCTGTTAGAAATACATAACAAAATAGCATGTATAGTTGGAAGGTTTAAGGAAGCATGCATACCTTAGATGCGGAAGCGGCCAGTGTCTGCTCGCTATTCCTCAAAGTAAGTTGCTCATTATCCACGCCAATGTAAATATCAAAACTTAGGTGCCAATGATTAACATATGCCCGGTTTTTATTCTCATGCCTTCCCCGCGCTGCCAAGCAAATCAATCCACTGGATAACTTTCTCCCGGATCGCATCTTTCACTACTGCATCAATCTTCCCGGGGTTGTACTCGTCTCGATGCCCTGTGATGTAAGTATAAGTGGTATCGATCAGAGAGTGCTTAAGGTCTGTCGAAATATTGAATTTTGAACCCCCAATCTCTATGAGTCTCGCCACATAGTCAGGTGGTAGACCCGTTCCCCCATGCACAACCAACGGTGCACGAATGGTTTCCCAGTTCAGCATTCGAAAGATTTTTTCAAAACGCTCAAAATCGACCTTTGGATTCTTTGTTTTATATATACCATGTGCTGTGCCGATAGCTGGCGCGAATAAGTCCACTCCAGTTTCATCCACGAACTTCATGGCTTTTTCAGGATCACAAAGCTGAGCTTCGTCCTCCGCTACTTTGATCTGATCTTCCACTCCCGAAACAGTGCCCAATTCACCCTCTACACTCACTTCGCCCAATGCATGGCAATAATCGACGACCTCCTTTGTCCGTTGGATATTAATATTTAAGGACTCCCTTGAAGCATCGATCATAATATTGGTCCAGCCCGCGTCCGCACATTCCTTACAATATCGAACTTCTCGACAGTGATCCAAATGTAGACAAATCGGGATGGGGGCCGTTTCTGCTAATGTCCGATAAACAGCAACTATGACATCGCGTCCCAAGAACTTGGAGGGTGTGACAGATGTTTGAACTATCAAAGGGGCGTTCTTATTGACATGGGCTTCAACTACGGCTTCCATTTGAATAATGTTTGTTACATTGAAGGCTCCAACGGCGTATTTTCCCTCAGTCGCCTGAACCAGGATTTCCTTGGCATTCACAATAGACATCTTGTGCTCCTTTCTCCAGACTCGTTTGCAATACATGGTTTGTCTTAGAAAAAACTAGTTTTTACGTTCCCGGCTTCCTCAGAAGCAATGCTGGGGTGTAAGACGCTCGATTTTCCCGAAAGTTAAATGCGATCCCAATTAAATTAAACGGTAGTTTTGTCCCCCTATGTCCCAATTGCATTCTGCACATCCTTATTGCCGTTTGGTTCCTTCAACGGTGGCAAGCTTTCGATCACAATATTTATTGGTTAACAGAAGGCTTCTACACCTGCCGTCGGTCCTTGTGGAAGGTAATAAAATTCGCTTCTTGGAGCAAGTGTAACACCCAAACCACAATCAGTAATAAGCCATTCTCTGACAGCAAGAGTCCATTCACTGAACGGGCTGCAAAATAGATCCATGTGTGCAAGGGGCTTGGCAAATCGCGTGAGATCAATACCCATTCGCTCATGTAATGAAAGGAAATTTCCTTATCCCGTTGGGAAGATCAAAAGTCAACTCTGTAAAACCTCGAAACCCTTTCCTCTCGTTATTTTCACATCAATCCTCAACGCATATCGCTTAATTAGTTTTGGTTCTAAGCGCATCTGCGAAAACTTCAATTGGGTGCAATGCCCATCGGTTTGTTGTGTGTTTTATCTGTTCACGACAGGATGTCCCGCTAGCGCATATGATTGTGTCCACAGGAGCAGTGCGTATTGTAGGAGCCAAAGAGAGCTCAGCGAGTTTCATTGAAAGCTCATAGTGCTCCTTCTCGTATCCAAAGGAACCGGCCATTCCGCAACAGCTCGATTCAATGATTTCGACATCGCAATTTGGAATCAACCTCAAAAGCCGTAGTGTGCTATCCGTCCCAAATGTCGACTTTTGTATGCATTGTCCATGGAAAAGCACATCGCAGGGAGTGTCGTCGAATTGAAGGTGGTCCAACTTACCTTCGTCCTTTTCTAGCATCAGGAATTCGTCCAGCAACATGGTCATTTTTGCGACTGCATCAGCATCCTCACCTGGCACCAGATCGGGGTACTCGTCCACCAGCATAGCCATGCAACTGGGTTCACAGCCCACAATGGGAATGCCGCGTTTTGCATATGGCGCGAGCAAATTGATATTATGCACTGCATGTTTGCGAGCATCGTCTAGAAGCCCTTTTGAGACTGCTGGGCGTCCGCAGCATTCTTTATCATCAATCAAAATCAGTTCGATGCCTGCCGCCTCAAGTATCTTGATCGCGGCTTTGCCGATCTCCGGATGATTGTATTCCATGAATGTATCGTCGAAAAAAACTATCTGCTTTGCCGTAGACTTTCCGTTTCTTCCGTTTTGTGTCCTGTGGTGCTTATACCATTTTCTAAAGGTCTCTGGTGCGTACTTCGGCAGAGACCGAGCTGGATGAATATCCAACTTGGTCAGAGCCCACTTCGCTGGTCCATCAAGAAGTGAGTTCATGATGGGCGCAATGGGTTGTGCCAGCCGGTTTAGAGTTTCAATGTTTGCGAATACTCTCGATCGAAGCGGGATCCCATGCTTTTTGTAGTAGCCATGCAGGAACTCCGCCTTGAGTTTACTCATGTCCACAGATGATGGGCATTCTGTTTTACAAGCATGGCAGGATACACACAGATCAAATACCTCATACAGTTCTTGTGAAGTCATTCCATCAGGACCAAGCAGTCCCATCATCGCAGCCCGCAGCGCGTTGGCGCGCCCACGCGTGCTGTGAGTTTCATCCTGGGTTGCCTGAAATGATGGACACATAACTCCTTCTCCCAACTTCCGGCAAACTCCAGCGCCATTACACATTTCCACCGCACCAGCGAATCCGTGATCGCTCTTGAAGCTAAAAATAGTGTCGACGGGCTCATGAGGCACATCATAATCGCTGCCAAACCGCAGCAATGTCTCATCGTCCATCTTGGGTGCATCAATAACCTTGCCGGGATTCATGAGGTTGTGGGGATCAAAGCTACTCTTCAATTCACGGAAAGCCTGTAGCAATTCTGTTCCAAACAGTTGCTGGGAAAATTCAGAGCGAGCGATTCCCTCACCATGCTCTCCACTAGTCGTGCCACCATAGCGAACAACAAGCTCGGTGGACTTCTCCGCAATTTGGCGTAATTGACGCACGCCGTCAGGAGACTTAAGGTTCACGAGAGGCCGGATGTGAATGCAGCCTGCACTGGCATGTGCATACATGGCGACATTCTCTATTCCGGTGCTATAGGCGTACTCGTAGATTTTGGTGACGTAATCGGCCAGGTGTTCGACTGGAACCGCGGCATCCTCAATGAAGGGGATTGGCTTGGCATCACCGCGGATGCTCATCAGAATCCCAAGACCCACCTTGCGAACGATCCAGACATTTGCTTGAGCCGTCGGATCGGTAACCACAACGACGGTTTCTGTGTGGCCGATTTGCTGACGGATTGTGTTCAGTTTCTCGATTCCAGCGTCCAGGGTGCTGGAATCGTCCCCGCTATATTCAACGAGCAATACGATCTCCGGGTCACCTTCAACAAAGGTCAGCAGGCCTCGGTACTCACTTCTGCCACGAGCGAGATCAAGCAGCATTTTATCCAGCACTTCTACCGCTGATGGCTTCGTCTCCAGAAGCGCAGGGACAGCCTCCATAGCAGCCCTGAGATCGGTGAAGTGGACCATCGCCAGACGCTTCGCCTTAGGAATGGGCACAACATTGAGCGTCATCTCGGTGATCACTCCTAGGGTTCCCTCGGATCCAACCATCAGGCGTGCTAGATTGGGTTTTTCATCGCGTGCGATCAGATTCAAGTTGTAGCCAGCGACATGACGGAATGTCTTTGGGTAGCCGTTGGCGATCGGCTCTGCGTAGCGCTCTATAAGTCCTGCGACGGTTCGATAGATCGCCCCCTCCAATCCCGGTCGTTGACCGCGGGTATCCCAGGCATCGCCATCAAATTGATCAAAACGAGCCATACTTGCATCAGAAAAAATCACGTCCGTGGAGATGATGTGCTGATCCGTCATTCCATACACGATGGAATGAGAACCGGTTGAGTTGTTACCAAGAATGCCCCCCATGGTCGCACGGTCGGCACTGGCAGGATCGGGGCCAAACATCAGTCCATAAGGATATAGTGCCCTGTTCAGTGCGCTTCCTGTGACACCAGGCTGAGCACGAACGATCTTGCGATCCGGATCGATCTCTAAGATTTGGTTCATGTATCGCGACAGGTCGAGAATGAGCGCGTGCCCTACGGCTTGTCCTGCCAGGCTGCTCCCACTGCCGCGCGGAAGCACAGGAACACCATGTTTACCTGCAATCTCGACGGCTGC
>Ga0255364_10125_pt1 | contig 18551 bp, 13 predicted proteins | sample ANMaggSSYBR01G12_FD_182087 | JGI IMG/M metagenome (GOLD analysis project Ga0255364, IMG submission 182087) | Sediment cell enrichment communities from methane seep in Santa Monica Basin, California, United Staets - ANME aggregate JGI... | ecosystem: Environmental > Aquatic > Marine > Cold seeps >...
ATTTATCCGGCCCCCATTGGGAGCTGGTTCATTCGCATAATCCGACGCTGGGTCTCCAGCGTTAATTGCCGCTGAACTGCCTGCCAGATGGTAATTTGTACATCCAGGGTCAACAAAATCCGGATCCGCGGAAATATTGCCATTGATTCCCGTTTGGTCAGGATAATTGACATAATTGGTATCATTATTCCAAATATCATTATAAGTGATGACAGGTTGAGGGGGAGAGGTACCGGCAGCTACCAGAATGCCGGCGTAGTAATAACCCTCGATGATATTGTTTTTAATAACAGGATTGGTTGCTGATGGTCCAATTATGATTCCCTGCTCATCTGAGTCTGCAACAAACGTATTGTTCTCGATCGTTGGAGAAGAAGGGGATTTAACGAAAATCCCGTATTGGGTGTTGGTAATGATTGAATTCTTGATGGCAGCGGTAGAATCGGTTGATCCTTCAAAAACCACCCCCCGGTCAATTCCCGACACCGGTGTCCCTACAGTGATCTTGAACTTCTGCAGGGTTGCATGGGTTACATCATCAAAATTTACCACACCATCTACGATAGCAGTGCCCATAATAATTGTGTCTGTAGGGCTGTTTCCAATCACGTCCAGGCCGCTTTTCATAATTATGTTTTCATTATAGGTTCCGGCTGCGACATTAACTGTGCCACCGACGCCAGCCTTGTCTATTGCCCCCTGGATAGTCAAGCAGGCTGTTCCCCAGCTCCGGCAGTCATAACTGTCATTCCCGGAGGGAGAGACATACCAATCAACTCGTTCTGAAGAAGCGTAATAGGGATATTTATTTACAGCACATTCACCGTAAGCAAGTTTATAATAACCATCTCCTTCATATCCCCAGGTATTTCCCCAGCTGTTGCGCACAATCCAGTAACCCCCGGCATCATCATATCCCACAACCACAACAGCATGACCTGTATTAATATCATCATCACAGGAATACACATCGGGGGCGAAACCAGGGCGCCCAAAACCACCGTCCACCCCAGTTCCGATACCCACAGAAACCGCCAGGGGACCATAATCCACCAGGTACTGCTTCATAGTGCTGTCAGCTGCCCAGTTTCCCAGGTAGCCGGTGTCCTGGATATAGGCCAGCCGGCTGTCCCAATCCCCGCAGCGGTCTGCACACTCCTTGTCGCTGCATTCCGAGTTGGTTCTGTAAGTGCAATTGGCATCACATATTGAAGTACCATAATCACATGTGCAGCTTCCGCCATCGATATAGGTCATACAATCTTCGTCGGGGATACCAGAATCCCGAACGTAATATAAGGCTTGATCTTTGTACCCCCCACAGCAGTTCTGATAAATGTTGATGACCTGGCAGTCCGCTACCAGGTACTGCTCGGAAAGGTTCAGATCATAGGCGGGATCATCCAGGGCAATATTAATCACAGATTCCGCTACCCCCACCGCCGCAAATGCCCAGCAGCTGCCGCAGGAGCCCTGGTTTTTCACCGGGGTCAGCCAATCGCCGCCGCTGTAACTTCGCCAGTCAAAGGATGCCGGGGGAGCAAAATCCAGAGGCGGGGCTGGTTCCATTCCGGAAGCATCCAGGGTGCGGGTTTCTTCCAATCCCACGCCGCAGCCCAGGCTTTTCTCTTCCAGGTTCATCATTTCCACGGCGGTCCCCACTTCTTCCTGGTTTTCATCCACACAAACCGCGTAGGATTGGGTCAGCCCGTTTTTTCCATCATGTTTCACAACCGTATCCAGCCCTTGTTGAGCGCAGTAACCATGCTCTATCCCACACTCCCCCTGCAAAAATTCCCAGGAGCCGCATTCCTGTTCACCAGGAAGGGTACAAACCCCGCGTTCACCCTGGACGTCAGTTAGGATCTTAAACTGGTAGCCCAATTCCTGGCAGTACACCGCGGAAGGGTTTCCCATCCCGGTGAAGTCCTGGGGGGGAGAGGTACTTTCCTCCCCGGAGGATCCAGGTACACTGCATCCGGTACTGATTGAGAGGATAATAAAAATGGCCAAGACGAGGGTTTCTTTTTTCATTCAGATACCCGTCCTTTTCTTCTAAAAATTCATTTTATCAGGGAAAAAAAGAAGAAACTATCAAAATATAACTTACCTGTTAATAATTCCTACAAATAATTTTAAAGACTGAAGGTCAATAAAGACGGAAAACAAGAGGCAGAAGACTGGAAACAACCTTAGACTGCTTAAACGCCTTCTTCGTCCTCAATCCACCAGGTATAAATTATAACTATACTTACCCCCAGCATCCCGCCTAAGATCGCGGCCAATCCAGTATTGAGTATTACATTAGGATCACTTGATTCTCGCGGTATCATCGCCTCCGCCCCGATTTTGGCGGAATGCTCTTCCTGGGACTGGGTGATGCGTGTTTCTTCCAACTGGTTGGCCAGGGCAGTATAGGCACTACGGGCCAGGTCGCGTTCCTGGGTGAGCAGTTCTACCTTGTGCCTTTCTGATTCCAGGGCTGCAGACAATTCCCCGATGCTCTCTTCTATTATGGTAAGTTCAGCAGTAAATTCCTCATTTTGAGTTTTAAGCGCCCCAATTAACCTTTCAAGATCACTTTTTCCATCTTCCACCAGATACCCCTGGCCAAGAATCTCGTCAGCTTGAAACTGGAATTGTGTGCCGCTGATTCCTCCTGCAGCTCTTTGCTGCAAGGCAATGACGCTCAGTGCGCTTCCTGTCGATAATTTAAGATCCTTGTCCATAACAGCAAACTGTGATTTCAAAACTTCCCCATCACTGATCAAAATCCGGTTCAGTTCAATTTGGTTTAGATATCTGGTAAGTGAGTTTTTTCCTTCAGCTAACTGTACTTCCAGGATCTCCACCTGGCTTTGGGGTAAATAGGCTTCCAATCCTTCCTGGGCAAAGTTCCAATTATCTCTAGCTTTCTGAACTTCACTCTCAAGTACCACAACTGTTGAACTCCCCGTGCCATAGAGGTCATTCAAGTGTAAGACCAGCACCTGAGCCCAACCGTTGGCGATTTGGGCGGCAATCTCCGGGTTTGTCGCGGTCACCTGCAAATGAAGCTGGCTTTTTCCTTGAAGGAACGCTTCCATATCCGGTTTATTTTCTTCCAAATAATCTGCCAGGTTCAAAAATACTGCAACCTGATCAATGATCGAGTCTGCCTCAGCCAATTCAGCCAGGGCGCCAGTTTCCGGCAAAGCTGGTGATACTTGAATGCTGGACTCCAGTTCCGCGCTGATGATCAGTTCGGTGATGGTGACATAAGCATTCGCTTCATATTTTGGCGATAAAACATAAGCGCTGATCAAAAAGGAGGCCAAAGCGGCGATCATAGTAACACCGATGATGATCCATTTATAATTCAGGACAGTTTTAACTAATTTTCGAATATCGATCACATCCTCGTAATAATCAAGGTTCTGGGCATTTTGTTCGGTCATGGTTTATTCCTAAGGGGTTGAATATTGAATATTATTATAACGGCAATAGATTTATTGTACACCAAAGGGTTAAGGTTTAAGGTTAGAAGGTTGAAGAGAAGGAAGGTTTGAAAATTTGTCCTAATTAGACATAATAAATCGAGAAGAAAACCTGGAATCAATACCGGGTATTGTGGTGAAAGATTCAATTACTATACCAAGGTCGTACTAAATACCGCGAGTCAGATTAAATTCTATTCAAGCAGGTATATAATCTATACCGTAGCTGTAGTTTTTTTATTTATCTTCCAGAACAAACCCCTGGAATGTGAACTCATGGAAACAATATTTCAACCTGAAGATGACGGTATTCGAAATCTTATAGAAGTGGTCATTACTGGGTTATTCAGTATCCTGGCATATTTTTCACTGCTTACGATTATAAGCCAAATAAATGGATTGTCCTTTCACACATATGCAATCCTTGGATGCATTGGGTGCATTTTGATAATCTTTGTCTTTATTTACTTTCTATATCGTCATATAAATTTTAAAAATATCAATCGAGGGGCATTTTTCTTGTTGATTCTTACGGCATTGATCTCCTCTGCTTTAGCCTCAATTAGTCATAGAAAATCTTCAGATGACTTTTTTTATATCCCTAATGTTATATACATGTTAGACCATCCACAAGATCCAATGAGTTTTGAGGTTCATTTTTTTGAAGGAGGAGATCAATGTGAGTTGATTTCTCATACATGGGGCACTTCCGTATCCTTTGATTATCTACGGGGAGCAGTTGCCTATATTCTTCATATAGATTTTTTATTTGTCTATTTTCTCCTGACTTCAATTCTTGTCAGTTTTCTTATCCCATTAGCCCTGTATTACGCCGCATCCATCGTCATCAATCAACCCTTTGAAAAAGTTGTCGGTGTTTTCTTCTCGCTGGGAGTCATTTTTCTTTTATGTGAAACTCATCGAACATTTGGGAATTTCTCTGTTACAAGAGCACATCAAGGGAAGACTTTGCTGCTGGCTGTAGGTATCCCCTTCCTTATTGGGATTACAGTCCGGTATTTCATATCTCCCTCATTTTACCGTTGGATGACAATCGTAATTACTTCAACAGCAATGGTCGGGGCAACTTCTTCAGCTATAGTGATCCTTCCTATGTTAGGTCTTCTTATCTGCGTAGCGTATCTATCAAGCCGGGAATGGAAAGATCACTCACTTAAAAACCTGTTACTCTATGGTTCTGGTTTTTTCATCTTAGTAGGATATGCGCTTTTCTTATATATAAACACCTCTGTGGACCTGGGAATCAATAGCCCTGTTAATCAGAACTTTCCCACAACATTTGAAGGACATTGGTCATTAATGTTCAACCAAAACAATCCCAGGACCTTACAAATATTGGTTATTTCAACTGCTATATCAATATTCTCTCTAAAGGGAAGAAGTAGGCGTTTTCTAATTATCTGGATCCTTGCTGTAATTTTAATCTTCCTAAACCCATTAATTGCACCCCTGTTGATTACCTATATTACATCTCCTAATATCTACTGGCGATTGTTTTACTTATACCCTTTCCCTTTTGTTCTTTTAATAACATTTGCAGCTATTGGAAAATTCCTGCAAACCAAGAGAACCTGGATCAAATGGACATCATTTATCCTCTTAACAGGGATTTTGCTTCTATCTTTTAGGTCCAATTCTTTCCTATCCATTTTCAGATATACTCCTTCTCAACTCTATTTTCCTCCAGGGTATAAACTGCCTACCAATGAAATAACTCTTGCAAAGGAAATTGTTAATCAGATCCCGGAAGGCCCAATGCTCGCTCCTATCGAAATATCCGGGGTAATCCCAATCTTCAGTTCCCAACACCCTCAGATGATCATTCGCTCAGAGGAGGTGAGACTCTGGCTTTCCGCGTGCAACCTACCTGACCAAATAGCAGAAAACCGACTTGGCGCTGCCTCATTTATTGGTGGAGATCCGGAAGGTTTTCAGGATTTCCAGGAATTTCTGGAAATCGAGAGTTACACCAGGTCAATTGTTATTGCAAATGATATGAACAGCGACACTGTAAATAAGTTACTCAATACTTATGGATATACAAATCAAAACGCAATCGGTTCCTATCAGATTTATTGGAGATGACCTATCGTGGAGAATAATACTTTAACATAATTTATGAAGATCATCTCGGGTAATAATTGCCACTGCTTTAATAAGACAGGGTGATTTTGAGACGATGTGATGGGATGAATTTGGGACTTGGAGACGGAATTGAGACAGAGGACAATGAAGCCCATTACAACCAGCAATTTTCAATCTTATATCTTGTATTTTCAATTTTAAATTATATTCAGACCAAGTATAATTCTGGTAAATGAAAAACCAACCCGGAAACAACCAATGACAGACCAGATCAGAGTCCTCTTCCTCTCTGCTGAAGCGGATCCTCTGGTAAAAATCGGCGGCTTAGGTGACGTGGCCGGATCGTTGCCGGCAGCGTTGGGTGCCCTGCCTGAATCCCCTGATGTCCGGCTGGTGTTACCTCTGTATCCCCGAATTAAAAACGCTGAGTGGGATCTCAAACCTGTAGCAAGTTTTAACATCTCTCACAGCCGCGGTCCCCTCCTCACTGAAGTCTTCCAAACCACAATCAAGGGAGTCACAACTTACCTGGTGAACGGCGCGCCGGTATCCGAATCAAATGAGGTATACAGCGGAGATGCCCATCAAGACGGAAGCAAATTCACCTTCTTTTCTCTTGCTGCAATGGAGTTAGTAAAAATCCTCAACTGGCAGCCGGATATTATCCATGCCCATGATTGGCACACTTCCCCGGCAGTTTATAATCTTCAACTAATCCAGGGAGGTGACGATTTCTTCCGGAAGGCCAAATCCCTGCTCACCATCCACAATCTGCCTTACCTGGGTCATGATACCGGACCTGCCCTGGGTGCTTTCGGATTGCCCCGGGCACATATGTCTCCCTTGCCAAAATGGGCTGAACACCTGCCGCTGCCGCTGGGTCTTCTGACAGCGGATAAAATCAACACAGTTTCATCAGGCTATGCGAGAGAAATACTCACCCCCGAGTTCGGCGCCAATTTGGATGGTTTTCTGAAGACTCGCAAAGATGATATCTGCGGGATATTAAATGGTCTGGACATCCAATCCTGGAATCCGGAAACTGACATCCAAATCCCTACCAACTATAGCGTTGAATCACTTAGCAGGCGGAAAGATAATAAAAAACGGCTGCTGACTGAATTAAACCTTGAATTGGATCCGGATATCCCCCTGCTGGGGATGATCAACCGCCTTGATTACCAAAAGGGTGTGGATCTGGTCCCTGGCGCCCTGCGAATGATTAAAGACCTGGACTGGCAGGCTGTGATTCTCGGTACCGGTGATCCCAAGCTGGAAGAAGAAACCCTCCAATTGGAAAGGGAGCTAACACAGGTCCGGGGGATACTACGCTACGACGATGGCTTGGCCCGCCGGATATACGGCGGAAGCGATTTGATCTTGATTCCCTCCCGCTACGAACCTTGCGGTCTGACCCAAATGATCGGAATGCGTTACGGCTGTGTCCCGCTGGCGCGGTCCACCGGCGGATTAAAGGACACCATTATCGACTATCATTCCGGAAAACCAAAAGAAAGCACGGGGTTCCTCTTTGAAGAAGCCAGCTCTCAAGCTCTGGCAGATGCCATCCGCAGGGCTCTGTTGGTTTTCCAGGATCAAAGACGCTGGCAGGGACTGCAGCGCCGGGGAATGAGGAAAGATTTCTCCTGGAGGCAATCAGCGGAAAAGTATCTATCGTTATACAAAGAATTGCTCTCGTAATGAAAACGGATAAACGTTCAAGGTTTAACGTTTAATATTTAAGGTTTTCCTCTGACCAGTTTCTCCACTACCGGGGGTGCTGGTTAAATGAAGGTACCTTTACAAAGGGGGAACAGTCACAAAGTCTCCTGTCCTGAGGAGCGCGTATCGAAGGGCCTGGTCACCGGCATCTCCCTGATCGGCCGGCAATGCCCCTATGGGGTTAGCCCTGAATTTGTTGAAGGGCTACGCATAAATTTGCGGCCTGGATGATTTAAGTCCCACTAAAGTAGGAATTCTTTTATATAACTGGGTGCTATTCAAAATTAAGAATAAAGGAACCGCCTTTCAGGGCTCAATTATAAACAATTCAAGAAAGCGTTTCCTGCCTTAGAGAAAAGGATGCGTAATCCTCTGAAGATTGGAAAACATTTAAATTATCATGGGGAACTACAGATGTTTAAAGGATGCGTGATCCTCTAAGGATTAGAAAACATTTAATTTTTCGTGAGAACTATGGGTTTGAAGTAACTTAAGGATCACGCATCCTGTAAGAAGATTACGCAGCCTATAGGGGGGATTTATCCCTCGGGTTTGGGAGCGTTTGTTTACAAAGCTCAGGCAGCCCTTCGATACGCTCTTCGTCACGTCCCTGCGGGACTGCTCTGAGCTACTCAGGATGCCTGTTTTGTCAATTTTGCTTTTTGATACCCCTTCGACTCTCCCTCAGTCACCCAGTCACAAAGTCCCCTGTCCTGAGTAGCGCGACAGAGGAGCGCGTATCGAAGGGCCTAGTCACCAGCATCTCCCTGATCGGCCGGCAATGCCCCTGCGGGGTTAGCCCTGAATTTGTTGAAGGGCTGCGCATAAATTTGCGGCCTGGATGATTTAAGTCCCACTAAAGTAGGAATTCTTTTATATAACTGGGTGCTATTCAAAATTAAGAATAAAGGAACCGCCTTTCAGGGCGGTTTGCTTATTCCTAGCCCGCAGTTTTTGTCCAGCACCCTGGCGGGGTAACTGCCGGGCTAACGAGATTGTGTTCCCTTAAACTTTAAACATTAAACCTTAAACCCTAAAAAACCCTGCTTTGAATAGTATAATTCCTTGACCAAATAAACCTGCTTCTTTTCAAACCCATGATTTATAAACGTTCTTCTGGCGTCCTGCTGCATCCCACCAGCCTGCCCGGTCCGTATGGAATTGGAGACCTGGGACCCTCGGCGTACCAATGGATTGATTTCCTGGCTGATTCGGGCACCGGCTTATGGCAGGTGCTGCCTCTGGGACCTACAGGTTTTGGAGATTCTCCGTACCAGTGTTTTTCTGCCTTTGCTGGCAACCCCTACCTGGTCAGTCCCGATTTGCTGCTCCAGGAGGAATTGATTCATGCCAATGATCTGGTTAAGGTTCCCAAATTCCCAACTGGAAAAGTGGCTTTTGGTAAAGTCATCTATTGGAAATTAGATCTGCTAAACCGGTCCTATTTACAATTTCAAAACAGTTCAGATAAATCACTTCAAAAAGATTTCATCAGCTTCTGTGAAAAACACACAAATTGGTTAGACGATTACGCCTTATTCATGGCCTTGAAGGAATCCCAGGGCGGCTTACCCTGGTGGAAGTGGCCCACTGCCTTGCGAGACCGGGAGACCGGCACGCTGGATATTTTCCAGCAGGAAAATGAGTTTGCTATTCAAAGGCAGATGTATCTTCAATTCCTGTTTTTCCGTCAATGGGATGAACTTCATCTTTATGCCAACCAAAAAGGAATCCAAATAATCGGAGATATCCCCATTTTTATTGCCCATGACAGCGCTGATGCCTGGACACATCGGGAGCTGCTGGATCTGGATGAAACCGGGCAGCCCAATGTCGTTGCCGGCGTGCCCCCTGATTATTTCTCAAAAACCGGGCAGCTGTGGGGCAACCCCCTCTACCGATGGGAGGTTCATTCCCGGGACAATTACCAGTGGTGGATGGACCGTTTGCGATCTGTCCATTCCCTGGTGGACATAATCCGCCTGGATCATTTCCGTGGTTTTGCGGAATATTGGGAAGTCCCAGCCGGGGAAAAAACTGCGGAAAACGGCCGCTGGGTTCCAGGTCCCGGTCCTGATTTTTTCCATAGAGTGAAAAAAGTATTTGATGAGCTGCCCATCATCGCCGAAGATCTGGGTGAAATTACTCCTGATGTGATCCAATTGCGGGATCAATTTACCCTGCCAGGAATGAAGATTATGGTATTTGCTTTTGACAGCGGCGAATCAAATGAATTTCTCCCCCACCATTATCCAGAGAACTGTGTTGTTTATACCGGCACCCATGACAATGACACCGCTGCTGGATGGTTTAAACGAATTGAAGAAGGGGAACGATCATTTGCGCAGCGCTACCTGAATTCTTCCGGAGAGGAAATTTCCTGGGATTTAATTCGGGCAGCCTGGTCTTCATCAGCTGTATTTGCTATTGCCCCTCTGCAAGATCTGCTCAGCCTGGACAACCAAGCCCGGATGAACTACCCCGGCAATCCCAGCGGCAACTGGACCTGGCGCTATACTGACTCCGATCTAACCACCGCGCTGAAAAAGAGGCTGGTTGAGGTAAATTATTTGAATAGCAGATCTACGGGATAGATGTTAAAGGTTTAAGGGTGAAGGTTTAAGGTTTAAGGTTTAACCTGGGTTTTCTATATTCGTTTCGGATCCGATTGAGATTGTAGATATTTAACAAATCTATAAATTTGCCGACTCACTTTTTCAGCCAGGCTTATTGTATTCTCTAAATCTTCCGGGGAAATATAACCAAGATCCAATGCGACATACAATTGGGAACGCAATTCCCCTGCTGAAGCTTTTGCTACCCCAAGATATTTAATAAACAAAGCCTGGGTTTGACTTTCAAACCCCTCTGCAATATTAGACATAATACTTACAGCAGCTCTACGGATTTGATCCTTTAGCCCAAAATCCCTTGAGAATGCCCCAATAGCCGACAACTGATATATTTGTTTCGTCAGTTCTCGGGCATTTTTCCACACCTCAATTTCTTCGAATCTCGAAATCGTTCCCATAGCTAACCCCCTGAATATCAGAAATAAATCTTATCAATTACAAACCTTAAACGTTAAACATTCAACTTATTTTTTTGGATTCTTCTTTTTCTCGCTATTCGAAGACTCATACTTCCACCCGGGGGCTGCATGCATAAGTTGTTCTTTTGATACCCGGTTTGCCTTTTTGCATTTTGGGCAGCGGAAGTCAAAGTAGACCAGGTCATCTTCATGCACAATATTTAACGCTTGATTGACATTTTGGCGGCTGATAGTAATCGGTATATTACAGCTGTAACATCGGATCTGCATAAAACCCTCACTTAATAGTTTTTCTTTAACCAGATCTTAAACAAAAGACCGGGGTCTCCAGGTTCACTACCATTCTAGCATAAGTAATTAATTGTGCCTAATGCTGGACAGGAATCAAGCACGAACCTACCTGGATAATTATCCATCTAATTAAGGATAATTATTCAGGTCACAAAATAACCCTTCACAGGTAATCATGGTTAGGGGGAACAACTCCTGCTCACCCGGGAGAATATAAACCCGCGAAGCCCTAAAGTAACCACCCTGGGTTTTAATGCCATCCACTACTTTTCCCTTCTCCCAGGTAGCAAACACTACTACATCGCTGCCGTGGGGAAAAACCTCAACCGAAGTGTCCAGGGGAAGGTTCACCCAGGTGTTCCAGAGACCGACCAAATAAAACTCCATCCGGGCATAAGAATAGTCAGGAATTGACCAGTCGCGGTCATCGGTCATCCTCTCGCCTGCTTCAAAAAATCTGGGGTATAGCGCCTTCCCAACCATGATGTGTCCGTTGGAATTGGTGAATTCCTCAATCTCAATCCACTCAGAGAGCCCGGTTACTTCCTGCCCTTCAGCGAGGATTTGGCGGAGAGAATCGTCCATTCTCTCTTCTGTATACCTGCTTGGGATGAGGATTTCAGCAGCTGGCAAAGAATAACCCACCAGGAGCAGTGTTAATCCTGTCAAGGAGTATCGCCAGAACCCCTTTATTTGACCCCTCCCTTTCGGTATGGATTGCTTCAAAATAAGATCTGGCTGATTATGCCGGGTAAACAGAAAACATATTTCTGATAAACCGATCCCATAAAATAGCATTGTTATCCAGTCTACTACCTGGATATATCTTCCACCAGATGACCCCACCAGGGAGTAAAACAAAAGGTAAGAGGCCCCGGCAATCACCAATAAAATTGTCTGCGAACGGTTTTTTCCCCAGCTGGAACCAAACCCTATAGAGATCAGCAGTAAGCTCACGAACAAAGGAAATATTGATCTGGGGGTCAAACTTGCGTCCCAGTCAACCCACCAGTAAGGTAAACTTCGGACATATTGCTCCATATATGGCTCAGAGAAATAATTGTCTTTGGCTAAGATTTCTCCCTTCGGACCAGGCCGAAATTCCACTATGCCGCCTGCGTAAAGCAAAGGTTGATGACTGCTTGGCAGGTAAAGAAATATCTGCTGCATATTATTGACAAGATGGTAAGGAAAATTCTGCAGTGGTCGAGAGATTGTAGATGAAGGGCCTGAGTCCTCCAGCGAACTTTCCCAGTTTTGAATAGGAAGCACAGAGGCATTTTTATAAAGGTATATTCGGGAATTCTTTAGGGGCTCTTGATTAATATCACTGCTTGAATTCTCAGACTCGTCTTGTTTCTCAATATCGTTCCCCCAAATTTCTTCAAACCAGTCCTGGAAAATGTGGTATTTATCGATTTGTATAGTCCCCGTTCTCTGCCAGTTCCTGATCATCCAGGGGGAAATCAACAAAGAGAACCCAATAGTGAGCACAATCAAACCCTGAAACCAGCTTCTGAGATTTTTTCTGAGAGCCAACAATGCTACCAGGAACACGAAAGGGATCACAATTATCAATTCCACCCTGACAAGGACGGCAAAGCCCATCACACCTCCAGCCAACAGCGGAACTATCTTGTTGTTTTCTGGTGACTGCATCCACTTGATCAGAAGATATAAAAAACATAATATACACAACACGGTTAAAAGTTCGGTCATCACCATCTTTGCGCTGGAAACCGTGATTTCACCCATCAAGAGGAGGCTGTTCCGCTCTCTTAGAATGAACAGCAAAGCAGTAAATAGACCTGCAAATCGCGAATGGATTATATTGACCAATTTATAAAGCATCACAGGGATCAAACTCAAGATTGCCACCTGGAGCCATAAGATACTGAGATAAGAGTCACCACCGATAGCATGCAGGATGGTTAAAAACCAGATATACATCGGATGCGCCGGGAAATCAATAAATCCTTCACCGACCAATAATCTTTGAGCCATGAGATCATAATAAAAGGAATCGGAGTTCAAAGAAAATTCAAAATTTGGGGGGCGGGGAAAATCAATACTATAATTGGCTTCTAAAGGCACATTCATCCAGAGGAAATAAGCAATTATCCAGAGTCCAATTAAGATAATCCATTCTTTCTGAAGCAGAGAGATAAACTTCACCCGTTTCTCTTTGAGCCCAAAGCAGCAGGAACGCACCGCCAATAAGGTTGCCAGAACAAGAAAGACCTGCATTCCCGCCAGGGGTGCATTAGTGGGCAAAAAATAACCCTTTCCGGCGGTATTTTGATTAAATCCATAATCCGTCATACTGATCACAATCAAGGTCAGGGTCAATATTGCCAACGGTATCAGATACCTGCTCTTGATGAAGACGCGGAACCTGGTCTGGGCAATTTTTTCCCACCCAATGATAATTAAAGTTATCAGGCTTGCCAAGCTCAACAAGAATCCCCACCAAAGCAGGGAAATATAAGATGCCAGGAAAATTGTGTATCTCACATATAAATGAGGCAGAATTTCCGCTTTGAGGAATAAATAATCCTGCCCGGTCTCAATCAGGATCAAGGTGAAGAATATGAATAAACCCGGATACCAGGGTTTCCTTAAGACGAGATCCATTATCCTCGAGATCAGATCTGAATAGCGATAACTCAAGACCAGGATAACTGCTGATCCCAGCAGAGTGCTCAATAACAAAGCCAAAAAAAATAAGTCCAATACAATAAAACCAAGACCTAAAAAACCGCTTGTTTGACTCAGCCGGCTATAGATATCTCCCGCAGCCACCAGGCTGAAAACCGCTGAACAAATCAGATTTATCCTAACAATATTCTTTTTAATCATTATTTCGCCCTGCCCACTCTTAAATACAAAGGAGATATCTATCCCTAATCCAATTCTCAAATCGCAATGACCGGGTTAATTCTAGCATACTTCTAAAACCATTGAGAATGATAAATAATAGCATAATTCTTCTCCTCCATCTAATTAGATTTTGAAAAACTCTCTCCCCCTCCTGGAATACTATTTTCCAGCAGCCAAATCAATGGCAGTCTCCCCCTTGAGAAAGGTCTATCCGTTTGACCATTAAGGTATTTTCTTATTGTATAATCCAACTATGAAAAAATTCTACACTTCCGAAGGAGATGACGGCACAACCGGGCTGTTGGGTGAAGAAAGGGTTCCAAAAAATCACCCCCGTATTCAGGCAGTCGGGGCCGTGGATGAAGCCTCAGCAGCTTTAGGTTTAGCGAGGGCACAGGCAGGGAATCCTGACCTAAACGTGCTTGTGAAAAACATACAGGAAGATTTATATCAAATTATGACCCTCCTGGTACTCGTAAAACCGAATCCAGAGAAGTTCCCTGACCTCAAGAAATCCCAGGTGCTGTGGTTGGAAGAAAAGATTGAACAATATGGAGATGTGATCGAACCACCCTCAGGATTTATTCTGCCAGGTGAGACTGTACCTTCTGCAGCTTTTGGGTTGGCACGCACAATTGTTCGCCGGGCTGAAAGAAGTGTAATTCAGCTTGATGAAGATGGGAATTTGGAATCAGAAACAATCCTGTCTTACCTCAACCGTCTTTCTTCGTTATGTTTTATCCTTGAACTATACACATCCGATCCTAACCACCCCCAGGCAGGCAAAAACTCATGACCGGAACAATCATAAATGTCATAACTATCCTCATTGGAGGCCTGTTGGGCCTCCGTTTTGGGCAGCTGCTCTCAGAAAAATCGCGTGAAACCATCATTATTGGGTTGGGTTTATTTACCATTGGAATTTCGGTTAGCATGTTCCTTAAAACCAACAACTCCCTTGTTACCCTGGGCGGTTTGCTTATTGGTGGGTTATTGGGAGAATATTTGCAAATTGAAACCCGCCTTAATCAATTGGGAATCCGCCTGGAAAATTTATTTAATGAAAAATCATCTGCCCCCTCTTCTGGAAGTTCCTTTGTGCGGGGTTTTATGACCAGCTCAGTTTTATTCTGCATCGGCCCGTTGGCTATCCTGGGAGCTATCCAGGACGGCTTAATTGGAGATTACCAATTACTGGCAATCAAGTCTGTAATGGATGGTTTTGCAGCCTTCGCCATCTCTTCCTCGCTGGGAATAGGTGTGCTTTTTTCAGCTCCCGTCGTTTTTCTCTACCAGGGTGGCTTCTCCCTGCTCGCAGTCCAACTGCAGGGGATCATGTCCCCGGTGATGATCGATGAAATGACAGCAACTGGCGGACTGCTCTTAATCGGATTGGCCATCAGCAGTTTATTGGAGATTAAACCCATCCGGGTTGGCAATTTCCTACCGAGCCTGGTCGTCAGCCCGCTGATCGTTTATCTATTGTCCTTAATTTAATCGCTTCCGGGGAATTAGAGTTTCAGCGCTCAGCATCACGCCTATGGTGAGCGGTCCAGATTATATTGAAGAACCGGATAAAACTCATCCAGCAAGGTAAATCCAAATTTATTGTATAGCTCAAGGGAAGCTTGATTCCTGGCCTGGGTATTCACCGTGACCTGGGCAATTCCCTGCCGCTGAAAACGATCTAATAAATCCTTGACCAGGGCAGTTCCTACGCCCAGATTTTGATATTCATGATCTACCGCAAGGCGCGCCAAATGTCCTCCCTGCGGATTAATTGTGCTGATCTGGAAACCGACAAGTCGATTATTTATCATTGCGACTGATGCCGAGAATGCTTCCTGATAAGCAATTTCAATATGACTCATGCTATTGCACCAAATCGGTTCAAAAGAGACCTGATCTATTTCATAAATCCGCAGGAAATCATCTCTCAGCATACCCCTGATTTGAACCTTTTCTTTTTGATCAGGCCAGCGGGCTTGAGCTAATTCCCAGACTAAAACCACCACCCGGTACCCTTCCTGAAATCCGGAATTGGTAAGCAAGTTCAACATTTGATCCTGCACTACCAGGGCATTTACCCTTTTCACAACAAATTTATCCTGCAGCCAACTAAGGGCAGGAGGCCAAAGAGCTCTCCAGGCTCGATGAATTGACAGGCCGGGAGAGACTGCAAACAAACGCAGCCAGGTACCCCCATCCTCATCAGGTGGGCAGGCCAAAGCAGCAATTATCCTTAAATTTTGCTCCAGCACCAGGTACGGCTGATTTCCCAACCAGTCCAGGGGAGGAATCCAGCTCAAGTGACGATGGGTAAAGGATTCATTCTGGAGTAATTTCGCTATTTGCCCTCGATCCTTTTCATCCGCTTCTCGTATAACCAGATCCTGATCATTCAGAATCATAATTTTCCTCATCTAAATTTTATCCATTTCAGGCAGCGATGCTGACAGGCAAACACCAATCACAGGCGGTTATTTCCCGCCGGATCCAGGTCTCACGAATCAGTCTCTTATTTCTCCAGTAAATTTTGGGGGATTTTAAGCAGCTTGATCAGTAATTTCTGCCGTAATGAGAGTTTTTCTACCTGCTCCAGGCCATCCTGCATAGAAAACACTGCGCCTATTAGATTGCGGGATTTCATTTTCAAAGCTGAAATTGACTGCATCACCTCAAGGTGCATAGCTCCCTCATTCAGCTGGGCAAACAAGTCAGCCGCCAGGGTGAATTTATCTATTGCTTCGGATTTTTGGCCAAGATCCTTTAAAGCTGTAGCCTCATTAGCAAAAGCCATGGCCTGTTTTTGCTGATCTCCTGCCTCTTTGAAAATTAACGCAGTTCCTTTAACAGCAGCCAGCGCTTCCCGGGGCTGTTTGGCCCGCAGCAAAGCCACACATTGATTGTTTCTCATTTCTGCAGACAACTGTTCCTGCCCCTGATTTAAATAGAGTTCCGCAGCTTGAGAAAAAACAGTCGATGCCTGTCGAAATTTTCCTGCTGTGTACAGTTCTTTCCCCTCTTCTTCCTGCAGGCTTGCTTCACCGTGATTTTGATCAATCATTGTTTTTTTACAGGGGGTTAGAGCGTTATATCCAGAAGCCCTTCAGCAACATCACGCATCCGGTCTACAGACATTTGACTAAGTTTTCGAGCAATTTCCAGATAGGGGCGGTTTATCGGTTTGAGAATAAATTCCTGCAGGTCTTGGGGAAGTTCCACAAAAGCAGCTCCAGCTTTCTTTTCATGAGCCCATTCAGCTATTGGACCGGTACTTACAACCAGTTCGGCCAATTCCCGATCGTATAAACGCAGCAATGCTTTCAGCTCAGCAATAGGGACAGCAAATTTGCCCTTCTCATATGATTTCAGCCGGTAAGATGTCAAGCCAATTTTTTCTGACACTTGGATCATGCTGAGTTTTGAATCCTGGCGAAATTTCCGCAAAGATGCGCCAATTTTTAAATTACGAAGTTCCATCCTTTGTTCCAGGTTCTTTAATGCTTCCATCTTATCCTGGCCAGCAGGCGATATATCTTCCCAAAAATGATCCAGGGGAACATCAAGATAAAAAGCCAGGACTTCTAGTTCAGGCAGGGAAGGAGACTTATCTCCTGCTTCATATTTGCTAATTGTCCGGGACGTAGCCCCAATTATTTCACCGCAAGTTTTTTTAGATTCCCCTTTCTGGGTCCTGGCAGTCTTGAGCAGGACACCCATTTTCTTTGATAAAATGTTTATCGCTAGTTGGTAATCCATGTGCCAATTTCCTCCTAGGATTCAAACTCCAGATCTAATCCAACGGGGAGGCTGCCCCGGCTTTAGTACAAGCAATAATATTATTGTCAATCTTTTGCCGCTTTGATGTCTCTGATCAATCCCCAATTTCCTGAAAGCAAAAATTAAACCAGACTTGAAATATTACCGAGTCTGCTCCAGAGAGCAGATTATTCGGTCAAATTAGGCATGGTGTATCCCATTCCTGTTCGGGTGACAATGTGCACCGGGTTGCTCGGATCCTCTTCCAATTTGCTTCTTAAGCGGGAGATTGTTACCCAGAGGATTTCTTTATCGTTCTTATACCCATCACCCCAGACAGAAGACAATAGTTCTTCCGTGGTTAAAATTCGGCCTTTATTATGAGAAAATTGCAGCAGTAAACGATATTCAGTAGCTGAAAGCAGGATTTTTTCTCCTTGAAGAAAAACTTCTGCCCGGGCAAAGTCGATTTTCAGATTTCCATGGTTGAAGATAACCGGTTGGGAGACGTCCCGGGAGAACATAGACCTCCGCAGCACAGCACGGACTCGAGCTAATAACTCCGAAGCAGAAAATGGCTTCACTATATAGTCATCTGCCCCCACGTTTAAACCCTGAACCCGGTCGCTCTCATCACCTTTTGCTGTCACCATGATTATCGGCACCTGGGAAAAACCGCGGATACGCCGGCAGGTTTCAAACCCATCCAATTTCGGCATCATCACGTCCAGCAATACCAGATCGATATCCTGTTCAGATACAATTTCAACCGCCTTTTCCCCATCAAGAGCATCGACGACGGAAAAACCGTCTACAACCAGGTTGGCGGCAATTAATTGAATATATCTGGGTTCATCATCTACAATTAAGATGGTTCCCTTTTCCATGTTTATCCATCTCCTTTCTTAATCATTCAGACTCTGCATCCTGCAGAAGGGGCAAAGTGAAACTAAATGTTGTCCCAACTCCTTTCTCCGATTTTGCAGAAATCTTCCCATTGTGCTCTATGATGATTTGGCGGCATATATATAAACCCAATCCGCTGCCGCGTGCAGACATTCGTGTTTCTGGAACCCGATAAAACCGTTGGAATATTTTTTCAAGATGGTCTTCATCGATTCCCGGTCCATCATCCTTTACTTCAATAATTGCATTTCCTTCATCTTTCACCAGTTTCACAACTACTCTTGAGCCCGGTGCATATTTTGAGGCATTATTAATCAAATTATCAAATACCTGACCCAAACGCGTTGGATCAGCTT
>Ga0255364_10126_pt1 | contig 18532 bp, 15 predicted proteins | sample ANMaggSSYBR01G12_FD_182087 | JGI IMG/M metagenome (GOLD analysis project Ga0255364, IMG submission 182087) | Sediment cell enrichment communities from methane seep in Santa Monica Basin, California, United Staets - ANME aggregate JGI... | ecosystem: Environmental > Aquatic > Marine > Cold seeps >...
TGAGGAACGAGCCCAGGAAGAAGCGGCCCGATGTTTGGCTTGCGGAGTATGTTCTGAATGTATGTCTTGCGTTTTTGCCTGTGGTGCTGACGCCATTGATCATGATATGGTTGCGAAAGAGAGGCTGCTCAATGTGGGCGGTTTGATATTAGCGCCTGGATACCAAACCTATCGGGCAGAACTAGCTGAGGAATATGGATTTGGACGCTACCTGAACGTCCTGACCTCTATCCAATTTGAACGCCTATTATCCGCCTCTGGACCAACGTTTGGACACATAAACCGCCCTTCAGATGAAAAGGTTCCTAAAAGAATAGCATTTCTTCAGTGCATCGGTTCCAGAGACCAGGATCACAATTACTGCTCTTCGACATGCTGCATGGCCGCAACCAAAGAGGCTGTAATCGCAAAGCAGCACCATCCTGAGCTTGAGATCCACGTTTTTATGATGGATATGAGAGCATATTCAAAAGGTTATTGGGAATATTTTTTACGAGCTCAAGAACAATACGGGGTCCAATATCACCGCTGTCGGATTTCCGGGATATCTGAAAATCCTGAAACCAACAATCTAATTCTGCAACATCTTCCTGAAGATAGAGATCTCTTTAAAACAGTCAAGGATGAATTTGACCTGGTGGTCCTTTCTGTGGGAATGGAGATCTCCGAGGATGTCAAAGTATTAGGACGCCGGTTAGGGATTGATTTAGACGAATACGGATTTTGCCATAATGTCAAATTCAACCCTATCGAGACAAGTCTTCCCGGGATTTACGCTGTAGGTCCTTTCCGAGAACCCAAGGATATCCCTGAATCAGTGATTGAAGCCAGCGGAGCAGCTGGAGCCATCGGCACTTTTCTCAATAAAGCACGATTTACTCAAACAACTACGATTGAATTTCCACCAGAGAGAGATGTCCAGTGTGATCCTCCACGGGTAGGTGTTTTTGTATGCCACTGCGGTTCGAACATTGGAGGCTACCTTGATGTTCCCGAAGTCACCGAGTATGCCTCTACTTTGCCTCTTGTAGTACATGCAGAAGACAACCTCTACTCCTGTTCCCAGGACAGTATCAAACATATCACGAAAATAGTTGAAGAAGAAAATTTAAACCGGGTTGTTGTCGCGAGCTGTACTCCCCTGACACACCAACCACTTTTTCGGAACAGCATCCGTGATGCTGGGTTAAATCCATATTTGTTTGAAATGGCGAACATCCGCAATCAATGCTCCTGGGTCCATTCAAATGACAACCCCCAGGCCACTGCCAAGGCAAAAGATCTTGTCCGAATGGCTGTCGCGAAAGTAATCAAACAGACTGCCCAGAGCACTATTGATGTCCCGATTGAGAAAACAGGCCTTGTAGTTGGGGGCGGCACTGCAGGAATGACAGCAGCACTAACCTTGGCTGATCACGGCTTCCCTGTCCACCTGGTAGAAAAGGAATCTGAACTCGGAGGTCAACTCCGGAATATTCACACTCCATTAAACGGCAAAGATCCCCAATCAATCCTGAAAGAGCTTCTCAAGAAAACTGGAAATCATGAAAATATAACAGTCCATCTTAATTCTCAAATTATTGGAACCAGCGGATTCAAGGGAAACTTTTCCAGTGAGATCAGGGATGAAGATGAACGTACTGAGAGTATTAATCATGGGGTTACAATCCTTGCTACAGGGGGAAAAGAATATGAGGGTTCAGAATATGGATTTGGCACTGATCCCAGGATTCTAACTCAGCAAGCTTTTGAAGAACTCATAACAAACCAATCTGGTAGTCTAGACCCTAATTCAATCAAGTCTGTGGTTATGATTCAATGCATCGGACCGGCTGAGACCTACTGCAGCAGAATTTGCTGCACAGTCGCTCTCAAAAACGCATTGGAAATTAAAAAGAAACTTCCAAATACTCAAGTCAGTATCATCTATAAGGACATCAGAGTATTCGGTTTTAACGAAAAGTTATATACTGACGTCAGAAATTTAGGTGTACTGTTTTTCCGATATGATGATGATCACAAACCAGAAGTATCTATTGGGGAATCAGCTAATCCCAAATCTATGCCTGGCACTAGCCCCTCAACATTGACTGTATCTGTCTGGGATAAATCGCTGCAAAGGGTAGTTAGACTCCATACAGATTTGCTTGTCTTGTCCATGCCGGTTATCCCCCATCCCGATATGAAGGATTTGGCAAGCAAATTTAAAGTTTCCCTTGATAATAATGGTTTTTTCCTGGAAGCTCATGTAAAACTACGTCCTGTTGATTTTTCAACAGAAGGCATTTTCATGGCAGGACTGGCACATTTTCCCAAGCTAATTGAAGAGAGCATGATCCAAGCTCAGGCTGCTGCCTCAAGAGCTTCTATGTTACTCAGTAAGGATTTTATTAAAGCCGGTGGAGCGATTGCTGTCGTTGAACAACAATTCTGTACTGGTTGTCTAACTTGTGTAAGGGTATGCCCGTTCGGTGTACCTGTGATTCAGGCTGATGTTCTAGGGGTGGGTAATGTATTAGGAGCAGCCCATATTGAACCCGCAATATGTCAAGGCTGTGGTATTTGTGTCGCAGAATGTCCGGCAAAGGCTATTGACCTGATGCATTACACTGAAGACCAATTAAGCTCAAAAGTCACTGCGCTTTTAAACCCTGAAATGATTTTGCTAGAGGTAATTTAGTTAAACATGACAGATGTCCAGATTGCCGAATACTCAGCAATGGAGTATAAATCACGTGAACAACAAAATTGATGATTTCCAGATAGTAACTTACTGCTGTACGCACTGTGCTTACGCGGCGGCTGACCTGGCAGGAGGGCTGAGAATGCAATACTCTCCTGCGATCAAAGTCGTTGAATTACCCTGTACTGGAAGACTCGACGTTTTAACGGTACTTGAGTCTTTTGAGCAAGGCGCTGATGGTGTGATGGTATCAGGTTGACTGCCCGGCGACTGCCATTACCTGGACGGTAATACACACGCAGCAAATAGAGTAAAATATCTCCAGTCATTATTGGAAATCATTGGCATTAACCCTGAGAGAGTGCAAATGTATAATGTGTCGGCCGCAATGGCAGCCGAGTTCATGGAAAACACAAAAACAATGGTAGAAAAAATAAAATCTATCGGACATAACCCATTAAAATCTGACACCTGATCTTAAGATGATAGAACTCCCCCTGTTGTAGGTGGAACTACTTTATTAGAGGAGAATGGAATGATTACCGGCGAACAAAAACCCCTAGAAGAAATTCAAGCATTACTTGGAGATGCCGAAAAGGTGCTGGTTGTAGGTTGCGGCACTTGTGTCACTGTCTGCTTTGCAGGAGGATCCAGAGAAGCGCAAATATTATCGGCTTCTTTGCGAATGGCTTCAAAATTAAATGATCACCCCCAAGATGTAACTGATGTAACTGTTCAACGTCAGTGTGAGTGGGAATATCTTGACGAGATCGAAAAAGAAATCGCCGAGGCGGATATCGTGCTTTCCCTGGGTTGTGGGATTGGCGTTCAAGCCATAGCTGAGCATTTCCCTGATACCTGGGTAGTTCCCGGTCTCAATACAACATTCATGGGCATTCCCCAGGAGCAGGGAGTCTGGGAAGAACGCTGCGCAGCCTGTGGAGACTGCATCCTGGGTTTGACCGGGGGAATTTGCCCCATCGCCCGCTGCTCAAAATCTCTGCTGAATGGACCTTGCGGTGGGTCAGAAGACGGACACTGCGAAATCGACCCGGAGGTTCCTTGCGCCTGGCAGTTAATTTATGATCGTCTTACCAGCATGGGGAAAGAAGATACACTGCTGGAATTGCAACCACCGAAGAATTGGCAAGTTTCCAGGGATGGCGGTCCCAGGAAAATCATCCGCGAAGACCTGAGATTAATCTCAGACGAAGCCTGAGTTGAGGAGAAATCATTGATGAGCGGTAAAAACAACGGATATCTGGTAAGTTCAAATTTAGAAAAAGTACTCAAGGCAGGTCATTTTGCTGTTACAGGAGAACTCGGACCCCCTCAGGGCGCAGATCCTGAAGTCATCCGTGAAAAAGCTGCTCTGCTTAAAGGATATGTAGACGCAGTTAACATCACCGATAATCAAACAGCAATTGTACGGATGTCCAGTATCGGTGCCGGCACGTTGGTTCTTCAGGAAGGTTTAGAGCCTATCATCCAGATGACTTGCCGCGATCGCAACCGACTGGCAATACAAGCTGATTTACTGGGTGCCCATGCTTTGGGTATGCGTAATTTGCTTTGCCTGACTGGAGATCACCAAATTTTTGGCAATCATCCCACGGCAAAAAATGTCTACGACATGGATTCTTTACAGATGGTTCATATGCTGACTGAAATGCGCGATAAAGCAGTTTTCCAATGCGGAGATGAGGTAAAAGGGTCAACAGCCGGGTTCCTGTTAGGCTCTGCGGCTGCTCCATTTGCCGATCCAATTGATTTCAGGCCCTTGCGCCTGGCGAAAAAAGTCAAAGCCGGCTCAAATTTCATTCAAACCCAGCTGGTTTATGACGTCAAAGAATTTGCCAAATACATGGAAAAAGTCAGAGAACTGGGTGTTCACAAAGAAACCTTTATCCTTGCTGGAGTAGGTCCTCTCAAAAGCCCTGGAATGGCCAAGTATATGAAAAATAATGTTCCCGGCATTCTTGTCCCGGACGAAGTTATCGAAAGAATGACCGAGGCGGGTAAAGAATGGAAAGGGAAAAAAGCTGCTGACCTTTCTCCGGAAGAGAAAAAAGCCCGCTCAAAAGCCTGGCAGACAGAAGGTATTCAGGTCTGTATCGACCTTATTAAGGATATCAAAAAAAATTGATGGCGTGGCAGGTGTCCACATCATGGCAATTGAATGGGAAGAAGCAGTTAAGCCAATTGTTGAAGGAGCTGGTCTTTATCCGCGTCCTGAAGTAAATTAATTCTCTTATCAGTAATATTTCCTAGAGGAAAACAAATGTCAGAGGAAACCAAGCTCTCAGCAAAGCCAACAATCACAATCGATGGAAATCTGGCTGCAAAGATAAAAGAAGAGATCGGCGAAAACGTCTACCTTTGTTATCAGTGTGTCAAGTGCACCAGCGGATGTCCCGTGGCGCAGTATTTTGATTGGCAGCCTAACCAGATCATGCGTGCAATTCAGCTGGGCCAGGAAGACATTGCCCTTGAATCAAAAACTCCCTGGTTGTGTGCCTCCTGCCTGACTTGTACAACACGCTGTCCACAGGGTTTGGACATTACGGCAATCATGGAGTTCTTAACTCGGGAAATCATTGCCAGGGGACTCAAACCTCAAGTCCCCGAAACCAATCAGTTTAACAAAGCCTTCATGAGAGAAATTAACCTCTGGGGTCGTTCTTATGAACCAGGGCTGATGGCTGAGTTGATTTTGCAAAATCCCAAGTCAATCGTGGACGATTTTCAGCTCTATCTGAAAATGTTCCAAAAAGGGAAAGTTGGTTTCCTTCCCCACCCTACCAAAATGCCCAGTAAGAAACAAGTAAAACCTGTGCCAAACGCAGCCGACACAGTCGCCTATTACCCCGGATGTTCTCTGGAGACCACAGCGACTGAATTCAACACTTCGTCTAGAGCTGTTTGTGAGGCATTGGATTTCTCGCTGGCAGAACCAAAGGGCTGGGTTTGCTGCGGCAGTTCAGCTGCCCATAGAGCCGATCCTGCAGCAGCACTGCATCTTCCGCTGGAGAATTTAGCACTGATAGAAAGAAGCGGTTATAAAGAAGTTACCATGCCTTGTGCCGCCTGTTTCAATCGCCATAAAGCTGCCCAACATGAAATCAGGGAGCACCCCGAACAAAAACAAACGGTAGATGAGATCATGGGTTATGAATATCAAGACCAGGTTCATGTCAGCACTATGATCGAGGCGATTTACAAACATGTTGGTCCTGGCAAATTGGCAGAAAAAACCAAGAAACCTCTAAGTGATCTCAAACTGGTATGTTATTACGGCTGCCTGCTCACTCGCCCGCCAGAAGTCACCGAAGCCGAAAATCCGGAGAATCCCCAGGATATGGATCTGCTGATGAAAGCGCTAGGAGCAGAAGTATTGGATTGGTCTTATAAAACAACTTGCTGCGGTGCCGGACATTCGCTCACCAGGCCGGATATCGTTGTGGACTTAAGCGGTTCTCTGGTTCAACATGCCCTGGATCGAGGAGCGGAGGCAATTGCTGTCGCCTGTCCTCTCTGCCACATGAACCTGGATGCACGCCAGTTCCAGATGGATGTTGACCATCCGCTGCCAATTTTATATTTCACCCAATTGATGGCGATCGCTCTTGATCTTCCGCCCAAAGCAGCTGCTCTTCATAAAAACATCGTTGATCCCCGACCCATGTTAATCCAGAAGGGACTTATCAAGAGTTAATTAGCGAAAAATTTACCTAAAAAACATCACCTAAATAAATTTTCCTGGAAGAGATCTGACGAAATGTATATCTCTTCCAGTCATTTAATAAACCAGTCATCATCCAGCGTAGAACATCGTCAAAATCCGGATAAAAGTACTAAGGTATTTTCTACAGATTGACATGGTATTTTTCTTCGATTAAACTATCTTTAAAGGGTGATTTGAACTTAATGTCATACCTTGTTTATTCATGTATAAATTGGAAGAAATTCAATACCTCGGAGGAGGCCCACATGTATAAAAAATTGTTTATTCCCGGCCCAACCCATGTAGATGATGAAATTCTTGAAGCCATGTCAGTACCGATGATTGGGCACAGGGATAAACTCTACTCAGATCTCCATGGAGATGTCGTTACCAAGCTGAAAAAATTTCTACAAACAGACGGCCGTATTTACCTTTCAGCTTCATCCTCAACTGGAATGATGGAAGGATCGCTCCGCAATTGTGTCAATAAAAAGGCCCTGATGACTGATTGCGGTGCCTTTTCCAAGCGCTGGGTAGAAGTTGCCCAATTAAACGGCAAAGAAGTCGATGTCATCAAGGTGGATATGGGGCAGGCAACTACCCCTGAAATGGTGGATGAATACCTCTCCAAGGGTGGTTTCGACTCTGTTTGTATTACCCATAATGAAACTTCTACCGGGGTTATGAACCCGATTGAGGATATTGGCAAATTGGTAAAAGAGAAATACCCTGACGTCCTGGTCCTGGTAGACGCAGTAAGCTCTATGGGAGGAGCAGAGATCAAAGTGGATGAGTGGGGTCTGGATGTAGTTCTGGCCGGAACTCAAAAAGCTTTCGCCCTGCCCCCCGGATTATGTGTGGTCACTGTCAGCGAGGCAGCATTCGCTCGCGCTGCCGAGGTTAAAAATAAAGGGTACTACTTTAATTTTGAAGTCTTGGAAAAATACGCCGTTAAAGATCAAACACCGGCAACTCCGGCAATCAGCCTTATCAATGCGCTTAATGTCCAGATGGATCGAATATTTGCAGAGGGCGTAGAAAAGCGTTTTCAGCGCCATATTGATATGGCGGAATTTGTCCGGGCCTGGACAAAAAAGAATTTTGATCTTTACAGTGATAAAAATTATCTCTCTACTACTGTAACTAATGTAGACAACACCCGTGGCATTGATGTGGTGGAATTAAACGCTGAACTTGCTAAACGCGGTGCCATGTTATCAAATGGGTATGGTGCCCTAAAAGGCAAATGTTTTAGAATCGCTCATATGGGTGACCTCCAGGTTGCTGATGTGAAGTGGCTTACCGAACAAATTGATGACATTTTAGGCCTGTAACATTCCAAACAGGCGTTGTCTCTTAAAGTAATGCCTGTTCTTTTTATCTATTGTGAGGAAACTATGAAAGTACTTATCTGTGACGCAACTGATCCAAAAGCTTTGCAAATTATTGAGGAATCGGGTATTGAAGTGGTGAACCAACCCGACATTACCCCCGAAGAACTTCTCGAGGTTATTGTGGATTTTCCTTGTATGGTTGTCCGAAGCAAAACAAAGGTCACCAGGGAAGTTATCGACGCCGGCACTTCTCTCAAATCCATTGTCCGAGCGGGGGTAGGATTAGACAATATTGACGTTGGCTATGCGAAGGAAAAGGGGGTTTTAGTCCTCAATACTCCCAGTGCCTCGACCCAATCAGTAGCCGAATTAACCATCGCTTACCTGATGGCGCTTGCTCGCAACATTCCCCTGATGACCGCTTCCATGAAAGCTGGAAAATGGGAAAAGAAATCATTCCAGGGAAGCGAGGTATCAGGGAAAAAATTGGGATTAATTGGATCGGGAAGAATTGGCCAGGCCGTTGCCGATCGGGCGATTGCCCTGGGCATGACCGTTTTGGCTTATGATCCGTACGTTACCGAACTTCCCAATATTCTTCTGGTGGAATTGGATGATTTGTTGAAGGAAGCAGACTATATTAGCTTGCACATTCCTCATACAGATGAAACCCATAATATCCTTGATGCTGCTGCGTTCGCAAAAATGAAGGATGGCGTGCGAATTATCAATTGCGGTCGAGGTGGAACGATCGACGAAGACGCACTTTGCCAGGCAATTCAAAACGGAAAAGTCGCCGGCGCTGCCCTGGATGTCTTCGCAGAAGAACCTCTCACCAATCCCAGCCTGTTTTCCCTGGACCAGGTGATCGGTTCACCGCATATTGGAGCAGGCACTGGTGAAGCAAAAGAGCGGGTAGGACAGGTTGCTGCCCAAAAAGTTATTGATACCTTAAAGGGTTAAAAGAAAAATTATGGCAAACATCAAACCATTTCAAGCAATTCGATACAACCAGGAAAAAATTGAGGACATCAATCATGTAATCAGCCAGCCTTATGATCGGGTCAGGTACGGCCTCCAGGATGAATATTACGCCCTGAGCGACTACAATGTCACCCGCATCATTAAGGGGAAAGAGTTTGATACTGATTCCGAAAACGACAATGTATATACCCGGGCGAAAGGATTCCTCAGTCAATGGTTAAAAGACGGAATCCTTCTCAGAGAAGACAAGCCCGCCTATTATGTTTACCACCAAACCTTCCCCCTGCCCTCAGGTAGAAAAATTACCAGGAAAGCTTTCATTTGCGCTTTCGAATTGGCAGGATTCGAGGAAGGCATTGTCTTGCCTCATGAAAAAACTCACGCAGGACCTAAAATCGATCGCCTGAATCTGACCCGGGCAACAGAAACTTATTTTGGGAATATTTTTATGCTTTACCCAGATTCGGAAAACAGGATTGATGCCATTTTTGACCAGGCAATCAATCGTCCAGCCGACATTGAAGCCGAAGAACTACATGAGAAAAACGTGCTTCATCAGGTCTGGGTCGTCACTGATCCCGTGATAATTGACCAGGTAAACAGTGAAATGGCGCCAAAAAACAACCTGATCATAGCTGATGGCCATCATCGATATGAAACCGCCTTGAATTATCAGGAAGAAATGAAGGGAAAATTCCCGGATGCTCCTCCGGCTGCCGGATTTAATCACAGGATGGTCGCCATGGTAAGTATGAGTAATCCTGGACTGACCATTCTTCCCACCCACAGATTGATTTTTGATTATCAAAAAATGAGCAATGAGGAAATTTTAGAAAAAACCGGGGCATACTTTAATGTAGAGAAACTATCAAACCGGGCTGATTTGGAAGAAAAAATGACCCAGGCAGCGGATAAATTAGGAAAAATTGGTTTTGCTTGCCAGGAAGGGTTTTATTTGCTGACTTTAAACAACCCGGATATCATGGAATCCCTTGCTCCGGACCGTGTCCTGGCCTGGCGAGACCTGGATGTTAGTGTTTTACATAAACTGCTTCTCAGCCATATTATGGAAATCGACGAGAAGAAAATTGACAACCTGGAAAACATCAAATATCTCAGAGAGCCTGATATGGGGTATGAAGAGGTGAAAGAAACAGGGACATCTTATCTGTTTATCCTTAATGCCACCCGGATTGAGCAAGTTACTGCCTGCACTGAAGTCGGTGAGAAGATGCCTCAGAAATCGACTGATTTTTACCCAAAAATTGTCACTGGATTTGCGATGCTTCCTGTCAGCCCTGATGAAAAGCTGTAATTCACTCTGAAAACAATACAAATCCGGTTCCAGGTATGCACTGAACCCCAAAAACAGGACACAAAAATAAGACACCTCTCGTACAATAAATTTTATGGGAGGTGTTTTAATTTTCAGGCAAGGAACTTCCTCTCTCCAGCTGCCAGTGCTCCCTCACCCGTCCTCGGGTGAGGACATATTACCAAACGCGCCCGGAGACGGGCGCTCAGAGCATCTGGGATTTTTCCCCTATCTGGCACCTGGTTTGGATACTAATCCTCACTGTGAAATTCATGTTGCTAGGGATTAATCGCCAGGCAAAAAACTGCGACCTCAGAGAGGGCTTTAAAAAGCCAACCAACTCTGGATAATTATGATCGGATCCTACTTAAAACAAAACTGACGCCTTTAGAATTCAGACGCCAGTTTGTATAATATACTCAGAGAGGGTTCTATTTATTTGTCCGGTTTACAGGGTGCATACCAGTAAAGGAACCGGATTTTTTTATCCAGACATCAATATGCCAGTAATTCGTAATTGACCCTTATTCTTTCCTGTCCAACCATACTTCCTCATATTCGCGGTGCCAATCCTGCTGATAGAAACGGACAGCTACAATCCATCCCACTACCAATGCAGCCCAGAACAAAACCTCCCTGTACCCAAAAAGCCAGAGGATCGGTGCAATGCTTATCCCCGCCGCCGCGCTCCCCCGGGCCCTATGTCCATAGAGAAAAATCATCAAGATCAAAACCGCCAGAGTGATCAATCCCCCCATGATGTCAATGGCCAGAAACCCACCAAATGCAGTTGCCAGCCCCATCCCGCCCCGAAATTGAGCGAAAATGGGCCAGCAATGGCCAACAACCGATAAAGTCGCAGATAAAATAATTACAGGCAGAGAATACCCCTGGAGAGAAGCAAAATATGCTGGTAAAAATCCTTTGCCTATATCGAGAAGTAAAACAATCACTCCTGGAAACCACCCTACCTGCCGGATGGTATTTGTTGTTGAAGCGTGTCCAGATCCGCCATCCCTGATATCTATACCAGCTACCAGGTGTGTGATCCATAACGAAAATGGCAGGGAGCCAGCAAAGTAAGCCAGTAGAGGAAAAAACCAACCTGAAGAAATCATGGTTTGTATATTCATAGGATTCCTAGTTTTTTAGAATAATATACCAAGAGGGGTTAAGAGAATCACCAATCCTCTTCCTACCAATGCTGTAGCCATGGCAACCACAACAGTCAAGGCAGCAATGATCAGCATATCCCTGGTATTCAATTCCTTTCTGAGGGCAGCCAACGTTGCTAAACAGGGTATGTAAAACACAACAAATATCGTAAACGTGATCATTTGTTCGGGAGTTAAAGCTTGAGAGATATCAGTGACATTTAATGCCTGTCGGAGCATAATCATCGACAACTCTTTTCTCAACACTCCAAATATCAGGGGTACACCCACTGCCGAAGGCAAACCTAAAACCCAGGTAAAAGGGCGGGCAAGCAGGTTCAGGAATCCAGCAAAATTATACCGGTTCGCCAGCTCAAGAAAGATACTACCCGCGATCAGTATCGGCCAGGCTTCTATTACAAATTCCTTAGCTCTGAACCAGGTCTTGTTCAACATTGTCCTCAATGTCGGCATCCGATAGGGAGGGACTTCCAGGATTAAACCCGGGGATTTTTTAAGTATTCGCCAGGACAAAATTCTCCCAGTCAGTGCGATTACGATAATGTTAAATATATAAATTAACAGGGCAATTTTTGACCCCAGGTAAAAAGCGACCAATCCAAATATCACTGCTATTCGTGCAGCGCAGGGGACCATGACAGATAAGGTTGCAGCAAGAAAACGATCCCTCCTGTCTTCCAGAGTCCTGGTAGCCATAACAGCTGGCACATTGCATCCATAACCAAGGATAAAGGGTACTATAGCTTTGCCATGCAGTCCCATCTTCTGCATTAATGAATCCATTAAGAATGCCAATCGCGGCAGGTATCCAACATCCTCTAAAAATCCCATTCCTAACAAAAAAGGCATTAAATACGGCAGTACGATGGCTACTCCCCCGGCGATTCCCTGCAAAATTCCTGTAAGAATGTCTGTTAGGAACGATCCAACACCAGTGTACTTACCCAAATTGGCTATCAAACCATCAAATAGCGAGATCAAGGGGCCTTCAATCGCTGAACCAGTCAGATAAACAGCCTGGAAGAAAGCCCATAAAATACCGAGCAAAATCACATAACCCCAAAAAGGATGAAGCAGGATATCATCAGCCCTTGTTTGCCAGGTCACTCTCTCTTCTCCCCTGGTCATCACCTGCTTGGTCAACTCTTGCGCCAGGAAATGGCGCTCCTCAGAAAAAACCCAACCAGGAGTTTTCCCCTGCTGTTCGGTGACCTGCCGGATATAAATTTCTACCTCTTCTTTCAATTCCTGGTGTTCAGATTCGGAATCATTGAGCAATTCACTGCCATCTTCCAGAAGGCGGATAGCCAATGCTTCCCGATTCCAATCCAGGTTCAAATCCTGGAGATTTTTACTCAACTCCAGAATAATCCCCTCCACCTGCTGGTTTTTGTAAGGAATTCTATTTACAACTTTGCCGTTACTGGCTGCATCCAGAACTGTAGTAAACAGCTGTTTAATTCCCCTTCCCTTACTGGCAATAAGCGGCAAAACAGGCACTCCCAGGATTTGCTGCAAATGAGGACCATCAATTGTAATTCCCATCCGGGCAGCTTCGTCCATCATGTTCATACCCACTACCAGCGGTTTGCCCAGCTCTAATAACTCGAGAGTCAGATCCAATCCCTGAACGAGATGGGACGCATCAACCAGGTTTAAAATGACATCAACATGATTGGAGGATAAATAGCGGATAACTTCCTTTTCAGCCAAGTTGGACGCGGTTAACGAATAAGTCCCCGGCAAATCAACCAAGTCTATTGTTTCCCCAATGACTTTAACACTGCTTTCTGTAAATGTGACTGTAGTACCGGGGAAATTTCCAGTATCCGCTTTATAGCCTGCCACTTGATTAAAAAGAGTACTTTTACCGCAATTCGGCTGTCCGATTAATGCTACACGCATGCTTTTACCTCGATCTTTCCTGCCACTCCCCGCCCCAGCGCAACTGTCCTGCCATTGGCTTCCACCAAGAGAGGTCCATTAAAAGGCGCTCTCTGGATTACTGTGATGCGATCACCCGGCATAAATCCCAACTGCCTGAGTTTTGAAGAAATTCCCCTCCCCCCTTTACAACTAATAATTTCGACTTGAATGTTGTCATCGACGTTTAATAATTTCATTTGATTCCCGATTGATTAAATATGAATTGCCTGTTTTTCACTTATTTTTTTACTCTATTGGTTGTACATACACCTTCTCGGCCAATTCTTGAGAAAGAACCAAATGTTCTCCCCGGATGAGTATCAGCATGGAAGTATCATCCACCGCCATAACCAGCACTTCTTCACCCGGTTTCATTTCGTTTTTCAACAAATATCCTGTCTCAACTTTTTCGCCCTTTATGTGGGTGATTTTTGCTTCATCTCCTGGAGACAAACTCAACAATGAAATCATCTGTTTATTTTGCGGAGCAGTTTTTAACCAGGGGATGGGTTCACCGCGAGGATTAACCTGGGGCTGTTCCAGGAACTCTTCCATGCGATTCGCCAGATCATCCTGAGTATAATGCTCCAACTGGCAGGCGATATCATGCGCTGCCTCAAAATCAAAATCAAGTTTTCCAACCAGGAAAACCTCCCATAAACGATGTTTCCTGAGAATATCCCGGGCTAATTCTTCTCCTTTTTCGGTGAGAATCACACCAGAATACGGCACATAACTTAACAGCTGTTCTTTTTCTAATTTCCGGCACATTTCGTTTATTGAAGCCGGCGTTAAACCCATCTTTTCCACCAGCAGCGGTACAGGCACAGGACTTTCCTGTTCACGCATCCGGTAAATGGTTACCAGGTACATCTGTACACTTTCACTTTGATATTGATCAGAGAGCACCATTTTATGGCATACCTCAACTTAATTCCGCTAATATGTTCAGGCTTGCCTTATCTTACCACGTTTTTTGAATATTTCCAGGAAAAAGAGAAGGTGAATATATAAATAAAAAAAGCCCGGAAAAGAAATTCCGGGCTTTGGGTACCGCTATAGTACTCGTTATCGCTCAATGAAATTCATCAGAATTAGGTTCTTCTGACAATCAGCAAAAGTCGTTAAGTAGATTTTCTCCGAAAGGGGGTCTCCTCCCAGACTGAATAATTGAACCCAGGCGGTAGATTCGGTGTCGACAGGAGAGAAAGAGAGAGTGAGTTCGTATCCTCCAGGACCATAGGCTAGATCAATATCAGAATCAGCTAACGGCATCGTCATTTCTTCCTCAACCGGGTTCCCATTTAATTCTCCTCCAGCTTTGATCAGGATATCTAACTGAACCTGTCCCCCACTGCTGAATATCTGTCCCGCGATCCCCATCCAATCGCAGCCTAACTCTGGATGAGTAAAATTGCTTAAGTAAAAGGGATTCATCAATTGCAGCTGAAAAGGTGCAGGGGTCGCAGTAAAGGTCGGCTGAGGCGTAAATGTTGCCGTAGGCATATCGGTAGCCGTGGAGGTTGCCGTCGCTGCAGGTGTTGCTGTGGAAGTTGGTTCCTGTGTGTTCTCCGGCGTAGGTGACGCTGGATCTGTAGCGGTTGGTTCAAGCGTCTCGCTCGGTACTTGAGTGTAAAATGGCGTTACGCTCGGTGGAACATCAGTGGGGATCTCGTCTGGAGTTGTTGAGGGCAGATCTGCAACCGGAGTCTCAACCTCATTGGTTATAACCAGGCGAGGTATATCAGTACTAATGGGTGTCCCAATAGTAATTGTTGAATCCATAGAAGGCAAGGTAGGAATTGCCCCACAGGATGAGAGCAACATTGTAATTAATAGAAGCAGAAGAAGTTTTCGGATTGATTTCATATTTTTCTCACTTTAATTAGCATTATCTATAATCAGATCCATCTTCTGAATCTGAAATTATGGCCTTCACCATGACATAGTGCAAGTTCCTTGCCAATTCAGAGTTCGTAATTCCTCCACTCCTCCATCTAGGATTGACTAGTTTCCCTTTTCAATGCTACAATCCATTCGATCTTTGTTCACCTGGATATTTGGAGTTTTTGATGACCCCTCAATCGACATTGGAAGCATTGGCGGCCCGGAGGAAAGCTCAATTTAGAGACCTGATCTCTGAAAATACCGCTTACCCCCTGGCTACCATAACCTATCACGGTCCCAGCCCCCATATAGCTACAAAGATCATCGTTGGTATCCTGGCATCCAAAGAAACAGAACCGATTTTCAAGGAATGGCAGGGAGAGAAAGTTGCCGATGATGTCCAAACAGCCAGGGAAGTTGCTCGTTTTGTCCAGGAGCATGAGGTTGCCCGAGTTTTAACCAGCGAATGGGTACTTTCCTGCCCTCATGAAGAAGGAGTAGATTTCCCCGAAGGGGAAGATTGCCCTTATTGTCCAGATTGGCATTAAAATATTTATCAGACAAGTTGTGATTGGGAATCATTCATTATGAAAAATATAATTAATCCTGTCAAAGGAACTCGAGATTTTTATCCCCAGGATAAATCAGTTAACTCGTGGTTGTACCAAAATATCCGTGAAGTATCAGAATCATTTGGATACCAGGAATTTGATGGTCCATTTCTTGAATCCATAGATCTTTACGCGGCAAAATCCGGAGAAGAGCTGGTAAAAGAGCAGTCATTTGTCTTTCCGGATAAAAGCGGTAACCTGATTGCCTTAAGACCGGAATTAACCCCTTCACTGGTGCGGATGATTGCCCAACAGCAGCAGCAGCTTTATTATCCCCTCCGCTGGTGGTCCTTTGGTCCGTTCTGGAGATATGAAAGCCCTCAAAAAGGACGGGGGCGGGAGTTTTTTCAATGGAACGCTGACCTGATCGGTGTGGACAGCCCGGAAGCCGACGCAGAAATGGCAGCCTTGATGGCTGAATTCTTTAAGAAAATCGGGCTCTCCTCCGACCAGGTAAAGGTTTTTGTAAACAATCGACGCCTGATTGAAGGTGAACTTTCAAAATTAGATATCTCCCCTGATAAACAAGGCAAGGTCTTCCGGTTGATTGACCGTAAAGATAAACTCAGCGATAAAGAGTGGAGTGCTTACGCCCTTAAGATCGGGATCGAAACCAAACAATTCGATGGTATTAAAAAGCTGCTCAGCACTGATGACATGTGGAAAGAGTCCACCGAGTTGGTCCAGTTCTTCTCAGCTGTGGATGCTCTGGGTGTAAAGGACTATGTTGAATATTCTCCCCGAATCATTCGGGGACTGGATTATTACACCGGCACAGTCTTTGAAGCTCTGTCCATATCAACAGACGTCAGGCGATCAATTTCTGGCGGAGGGCGCTATGACAATTTGCTCGCGGATGTTGGTGGGGATTCACTTCCCGGAGTAGGTTTTGCGATGGGTGACATGGTGGTCAATGTAATCCTGGAAGAATTGGGATTGCTTCCGGAAAACCGCAGTAGCTCGCCCGCAAAGGTTATAGTCACGGTGTTTGACGCAGAATCTCAAATGGCTTCGTATCAGCTTGGCGCTGAACTCAGACAGACAGGTTTAAACGTTTACTCCTACCCTACCCCGGATAAATTGGGCAAACAATTCCGTCATGCAGACAGGATCGGCGCAAAAATTGCCGTGATCCTGGGACCGGATGAAATCTCCAATCAGCAAGTCGCCATAAAAGATTTAAAGACCCGGGAACAGGTAACTGTCTCACGATCAGAGGCTGCTGCCGCGATCCAGGGTATCCTTGATACCGACTCCGGCGCATGATATAATTTTATTCTGTATGGCGAGCGTAGCTCAGTCGGTAGAGTGCTGCACTGTGGATGCAGTTGTCGCGGGTTCAAGTCCCGTCGCTCGCCCCTAAAAAAAACCGGTCACTTGACCGGTTTTTTTATTGTCAGATAAATTGAGAAGTATCCTGAATTGCAAATTTTACTGCTCACCAGATCAGGAAACCAGGTCTTTAAACAAATCTCGTTTGTTAATAGGTGCAGTTAAGAATCGCCAGAACACTTTGCCTGTCGTCAGCCAATAAATCCGGGCTTCATTCTTCGTATTCTGTAAAATCTTTTCTGCCAGGAAAGGAGTAACGGTCTCAATCTTGTCAGCCAGGATATTAAATATCCGTTTAGTTTGGGCAAAATCTTCCGGATCCCGATCTTCATAGGGTTTTAAGATAAGATCAGTCAATACCATACCGGGTCTGATCCCACCGACTATTACCCCGGTACCTTTCACTTCGGCAGCCAAACCTCTGGTTAAATAATGGAGCGCGCTTTTTGATGTCCCGTAAAGCGTTAATCCTTCCACCCGCCGTCCGTCACTGCCCAATCCTTCCATGTTGTAAAACGCCCCATTCCCCTGCCCCATGAAACCCGCCAGGGCAACCCGGGCGCCGAACATTGCCCCTGAAATATTCGTCTCCGCCAAGTCTGAAATCTGCTGTACAGTCAGTTCCCAGAAACTCGTCTGAGGTTGAGCAATTCCGGCGTTATTAATCCAGATATCAATGCTTCCGAAATGGCTGGCTGCTGTCTCCCATAGTGTTTCCACTTGCTTGTAGATCCTCATGTCACAAGGAATACCAAATATACGTTCGGCTGGAAATCGTTCTGACAGGCTCTGGACTGCTTTATTTACGCTTTCCTGAGATCGTCCGCTGATCACTACTTGCTGGTCCAATTTCAGGAAATTTTCCGCTAGTCCAAACCCAATTCCGCGAGTGCTTCCGGTAATAATTATTGTCTTCAAAATTCACCTCATTGTTTTTCAAATTTACTGGAATTGTACCCTATTGATTGTCATATTATTGCCCTCGCTTTTCATTATTTGCCACCCTGGTGAAGTCGCTCAGTGATAGTGAATGACAAAATAGGAGTCTGTCATCCTGATTACTATGACCATGTCAAGGGTTTAGTAGTAAAGAAGGATGAACAGAACGGTAGTTAGAGATGTAAGGCGTGTTGGTTTTTTGAACTCTTGATGGATTCCTCACTGCGTTCGGAATGACAGAAGAGTAGGGGCGACTCTGTGGGTCGCCCTTTTGTTTTAAGCAAAGGGTTGTTGTTATTAACTCCCAGAGCGGACACTTTGCGAGAGCAAAGTGGCAGTCGAAGGGTCGACAGGCAATCCCCCAAACACCCGGCGACGCCCCTACGGGGTTAGCCCTGAATTTGTTGAAGGGTTACGCAAAAATCGCGGGCTATGGTAAGTAAGGACCACCTTCGCCCGGTGATTACCCCGCCAGGGTGCTGCGCAAAAATCACGGGCTAGGATAAATAAGTCCCTCTGAAGAGGGACTTCTGTAAGTAATCTAATAGTTAAAATCGCTAACCTTTAAACCCTGTTTATACTCATTTGTCATCCTGAGCCCTTCGATTTCGCTGCGCTACAC
>Ga0255364_10127_pt1 | contig 18483 bp, 16 predicted proteins | sample ANMaggSSYBR01G12_FD_182087 | JGI IMG/M metagenome (GOLD analysis project Ga0255364, IMG submission 182087) | Sediment cell enrichment communities from methane seep in Santa Monica Basin, California, United Staets - ANME aggregate JGI... | ecosystem: Environmental > Aquatic > Marine > Cold seeps >...
CATTTCGACATGATCTGGCAGCGGCCATTGAGATTCAGCTTTCGCCGCTACCTGTTCCAGGCGTTCAGCAAGTATCTTATGGTAGGATCGGAGGGCGACCACTGATTGTTTCTGAGAAACCAGTGGTAAATTCGCGATACCCAGTAATATCGAAGGGTAACTTTGTTGCGGTTGGGAGAGGGCCTCCAGTGTGGCTTTGCTTAAGCCTGAGCGACCCGCAGGGGTGATCTGATAAACCCGCCGCGCCGAACCGCGTCCCTGGGTGGGAATCAGCTGACTCTTTACCAGCCCAGCTTTCTCCAGCTTTTTGAGCAAATAGTAGATCGAAGAAAAGCCGATCTCAGTCCACTCACGCATTCCGCGTTCTTCGATGGTTTGTTCAATCTCGTACCCATGGCGGGCGGTTTCGGCAACAAGGCCGAGGATAGCTAATTCTGCGTTGGTCATTTTTTTATCCTTCTATTATTCTAGTACTAGAATAATAGAAGGTATTAGTTTTGTCAAGCAATGAACCCCATCAATTGAATCGCAATCTAAACAAAACGCTTAAGCACGAGATTATCACCGCCTTAAACTTGTTGTTTCCCCTGGTCTCTTACCCTGGGTTTGGGTAGAGGTAGCCTGATAAGATAAAACAAAAATCCACCCTTTCCGGGTGGATTTTCTTTGAATAAGATCGGTATTGGATATTTCCAGGAAGGGGAACCGCGGTTCCCCTCTCCCCTGAATTCAGAAATGATCTCCTAAGCTTCCACTTTCCCCCGCTGCCAGGGCCAAACCCCTACAGTAAGTTTGCGGATCTGGAAGAAAATCAGTGCCAGGATAAAAAACACCAGGCCAACACCCAGCAGGACCAGTGTATCTTCGGTACTCTGCCCTTCAAGAATGGCTTTGCCGGTCCCGTCAAGATAGGTGTTTAAAAAGAAGGGTTCAAATGGCTCAAGCACTTTGGTTGAGGCGGCCAGATTGCTTCCGAAATAACCAACAACCAGGATGGCGGTGGAAATCATCGAGGCAAATCGCCGGCTGGAACAAAATGCGGCCAGGAACATGGCGATCATGCCCATGGCAAAGACAAAGGGCCAGCCCGCCATCACAGCAGTAAAGATATCCTTTCCCACCATAACCGTTTCGATCTGACTCTCAATGACCAGGAATACGATCCAGGAAACCGCAGAGACGATCAAATAAATGATGGCGGAGGATATGGCAAGCGCCAGGGCTTTGGCTGTGACGATCTGCCAGCGGGGCAGGGGCAGGGTCACCAGCATTTCTAGACGGCCATCCTCTTCTTCCCCGGCCAGTGTGCCAGTCCCGTTGGAAATGGAATAGATGGCGGCGATCAGTGGTAAAAGGACGATCATGATCGAACCAACCCAATCTGCAAAAGTGCCCAGGCTCATACCCATGGCTGCGTATATCTCCAGGTCTGCAAATGCGGCCATTTCATCGGCAACTGAGGGGTAAATACCTATATACGTAAGGGGGAAAAAGCACAGACCCAAACCCCAACCAAGAATGGTGTTGCGCCTGAACTTCAGTTCTTGGACCAATAATCTAAACATTATTACCTCCCTCGTCCTTGCTGTAGTAAGCCAGGAAGATCTCCTCCAGGCTGACATTATGAGTCTCGATATCTCTGACATTATGCTCTGCAGCGGTTTTGAGAACTGCCGGGAGATTATCTCTTACCTCCAGTGTTATGCTCTGTTCGCTCAACTCCGTTTCCGTTACTCCGTCGTATTTAAAGACTCCCGCAGGAGGCGGCCCTTCAAAGATCATGGTCATACGGTTCATGCGCTGGGCAAAAAGGTCTTCCACTCGCTGGGTGGCGATCAACTGCCCGTCCCGGATAATGCCCACACGATCGCAGACTGCCTGGACCTCGGGCAGATTGTGGGAGGAAAAAAAGACTGTCCTTCCGTCGGCCTTGGTTTCCCGGACCATTTCCAGCACAGTATTTTGCACCAGGGGATCCAAGCCGCCGGTGGGTTCATCGAGGATCAGCAGTTCGGCCCGGTTCATAAAGGCTGCCACAACGCCGACTTTTTGTTTGTTGCCGCGCGAAAATTGGCTGATCTTGCGGCTGGTATCCAGATCAAGTCTTCCGGATAATTCCTTCCAGTAGCCATTGGAGCGGATGTCTTTCCTTAAATATTCATACATTTTAAAGAAGTCGCTGGCCTTCATGTTGGAATAAAGAGCCAATTCACCTGGCAAGTAACCTATGTGCTGGCGAATTTCCACGCCATCTTTCTGGCAATCCAGACCAAATACAGTTGCTTTTCCTGTAGTGGGCGGAAATACATCCAGAAGCACCCGCTGGGTGGTGGTTTTGCCAGCTCCATTAGGACCCAGGAATCCAAATACCTCACCTTTTTCAATTGTCAGATTTACATCCAGGATTCCGCGATGTTTTCCATAATATACGGTCAAATCCTGAGTTTCGATGACATTTTCGCTCATAATATTCTCCCTTCTATCCCCAGAAATATTCATTTATAAACATCAGCATTATAGTCAATCTCTGGTCCAAGCATGATATTACCATATTTTTTTGAAGTTAATTCCCTGTAGAATTTGGGTGCACTGGATGAAATTTATTCACCTGTTATGACGGGATACCCGGCTGCGTCTCATCAAACAGAGTGATCGCAGTGAGATCTAAGCCGACGGCTCTTAAAAGCGAGGGAAGTGTTGGCGTACAGCCAAAACTATCTGTGAAATAAGCCAGCTTCGGTTCCTGTTCCATCCCTTTGGCGCGCAGCCATTCCCGGCTGAGGAGAAAACCGCGGAGGATAGCTTCCGCGCCGGGCAGCAGAAACATCAACCTGAGCGGTCAAGTGCAGCACCTGTTTATTGGCTTTCTTCGGCAAATTCCCCATGCAGTCTAGATGTTGCCTCAACTGCTCTGACGGCTGCCCATAATATTACTAACCCAAGAATGATGTTGCTGCCGCCCATGGCAGTAGCGCCAATCGTGTTAAGGAAAGTCATAACCAAAGCTCCGCCAGCAAGCAATAAAAGCAATACTGCCGCTATCCTGGATTTCCATTTTAAAAGAACGCCGGCCAATATCGCATAGAGAACGGCGTCAATCATCAAGCTTGGTGCAATGAAGAAACCCAGGCCAGCCTGGAGAACTGCAATAAAGAAAAACCCTATTGAAGCGTCTTTGATCACCTTTAACGCGTCATCTCTAGATTCAATCTTGGCGAACATGCTTGATTTTTTCTTTTTCTCTTCCATATTCATCACCTCATTCTTGTTGGTAGATAACGATAATTTATTTTTATGCCCAAAGTATAGTCATCACAGCAGCAATCGTAGTGATAACCAGGGAGATAACAAAGGTTACCCGGATCACCTGGCTTTCCTCGCCAATCCGGTCAATGCTAGCCGCGGCATTCTGTAATTTCGCCGGTGAGATGACACTTGCCAGCCCCCCTCCAATTCCGCTGGCAGCGGCAACCAGCAGCCCGATCGCCCCAATTTTTTCCGCTGTTGAAAGGTGAATGGCTGTCAGCATGGCGATTGACGAAGTTTCTGAACCGCTGATGAACCCGGACAAAAGACCCAGGAAAGGCGCAACAAAGGGATAAAACCCGCCAAAAGCCTGGCTGGCAGCGTTGGCGATTACAAAAACCATGTTGTTGGCTGGCTCAAGCAGCTGCCAATCCGCATTTTTCCCCGAATGGTTAATGATGAAGGCAATCGAAAAGAAGACAGCGGATGCCAGCATGGGACGTGGAGCACGTTTGAGCCAGAGCTGAAAAGATACTCTCAAAGTGGTTTTTTTAATTTTAAGCCAGGGCAGTGCGATCAATGTGCTGACCAAAATCCAGAAATATGCCTGCCAGAATATCCGCAATTTTTCTGGGGAACCAGGGATGATGGTAACTGGCATGATCCAGCGGTTAAAGGTCAATTCAAAAAAGGGCAGAAAAGGGGCATTGACTAAAAGGGCAAAAAAAGTCAGGATTATCCAGGGCGACATCGCTGCCGGCAGAGAGATTTTCCCTTCGGTAGACTTGTCAAACTCTGTCATTAGGCTTTGATCTCTAAGGGTTTGTCCGCTAAGCTTAAGATAACCCAGCATCACAATCACCACGCCCAGTCCTGCAGCAATCCCGGTCAAAGTCACCATCCCCATGGCATTCATTCCGATTGCTATCAATCCCGCAGTCACTCCAGCAAGGATAGTTGGAAAAAATCCGCGCCAGAGCAATTTCCAGCCCCCGGCCAGCCACAACATGGACAGAGCGATACAGGTGCTGATGACCGGCATGTAGCGGGCAAAATAGCCCCCGACTTCGTTTACCGGCAGTCCAACAAAATTTGAAAAGACAACCACAGGAATACCAAGCAGGGCGTAGGTGCAAAGCGCATCATAACCCAGCGATGGAAGAGCAATGGCTACAAAGGATGAATAACCGAGGGCCAGCATAATCGGAGGCAAAATCGAGACCGGGGTTGCTCCCAGGGCGGCCAGCAGTGTGCCGATACCCAGGTTGAGAATCAGGATTTGGGCAACTTTATTTCCCGGGGCAATGGTTTTGATAAACGCCACCACCCGGTCAATGGCTCCTGCTTCTTTCATGATTGTGATTTGCAGCAGTGACGAGCCAACCATAATCGTAATCGGTAGTGAGGCCACCACTCCAGCCAGGCTGATGAGCAGCGTGTTGGTAAGCGGGGTTTCAAAGTACAGCCAGGCGACCAGCACGGCACAGATCCAGCCAATCACCCCGGCAATATCTGCAGGCGAGCGCCGCCAAACTAAAAGTACCAGGATAACCAGGACCGGTAAAAGAGCGAATAGAATTGCAAAAATGTTCATCAGTGCTCCAGGTTATGAAATTATTCCTTTAATCCAGGTAGACTTGGTGATCTCCAGGGCTTAATTATAGAGCGATTTACCTGGTTTATTTTTAATTATTGATCTAGATCTAATGATAATATACTCCACATTAAAAAAACACTTGATATTGATATCAAGTGTTTTTTGTGGGCGGTATTGGTCCCAACTCGAACCATTATTAATAGAAATTTGTTGCTTGTCCATGATGGACTTTAGATACACAAAGGGAGAATTCAACTCTTGGACAATGATTTCCCCTTCGGGATTAACAATAATCCTTTTTGCTAAAATCCGCAAGAGAGTTGTTTTTTCATTGTCTCCAAGACGGGGGTATATTTTACTCAGATGAGACATTAGATATAAAGCAGCTTCTAGATCATCAATATAGATGCTTGCTTCTCTTTCTAGATCCCGGATATTCAACTCAATGTTATAGAGTTTTTCTCTCCATTCAGTATTGAGTCCATCATATGTTTCCTCACTAATCTTTTTTGTAACCAATAAACGGGCGAGGTGAGCTTCTTCAAGTTTTAAGCTGGATGCTTTATGTCTAAGATCCCCAAGTATTTTTGTAATATCTTTACCTGACACCTTGTTAAGGTCATCGGTGTAAATTTGACGAATATCTGGAACCAGATTGGGCTCTATGCAAAGACCATTCAACCAATTACTTATCTGATCATCAACTATTCCACAAGGCACACGAACTATTTTCTCTTTAATTTTTGAATGGGTAACATAATAAGCATAACTCTGATCCCTACCTGACGGTGTTGAACCATACATCTTGAGCTTTGTGCCTTTATCTTTTACCCAAAGAATATTTCTAAGAAGATAATATCTTCTGACAGCTCTCACCTTCTGGTGATCATTCTTACTGAGAATTTCAATTCCTCTTTCATATTCTTCAGTTGTTATTGTAGGTTCCCATATTCCTCTGATTTCACCATACGGAATTCCAAATCGTTTAGAAACTACCCATCCCGCATATAACGGATTGTGGAACATATGTTGTAGATTGCTTTGGGCAGTCTTCCTAGATCCTCTTTTTGGAGTATTCCAGGCCCAAGGTTTCCCACTTCTCCTGGTGTATCCCTTTTTGTTGAGTTCCTCGCAAATTTGATCCAGGGTATAGCGACCAGTTAACAGGAGGTCCCAAGCTTCACGGATAATATGATTATTCTCAGAATCTTTTTCAATCCATCTCTCATATTTTCCACTTTTAATTAGACGCTCCGAATTGATGTATCCCATAGGAGCATAATTAGGCCAACCCCCTAAGCGCATCTTTGCTTCCGTTCCATCTCTTGTTCGCTGCCTTAAAACATCAACTTCTCTTTGTGCCATCCCCATTTGAATTAAGAACATAAAGAAACCATCGGGGTCTTCAGGACGTAATGTTGGCATACTGGCAATTCTTAGTTTTATACCCAATCCAATTAATAAATTTGCCGCTTGCAATCCTTCCACTGTATTACGGCCAAAACGATCTGCCCGATACAACCCCAAATGAGAGAATAGCCCATCTTTAGCATCTGAGATCATCTGCTGATAGTCAGCTCGATTGGTTGTTGTCCCGGAAAGTAAATCCCTGTACTCACGTTGAAAGGGTACTTCTGAGGGGTTTAGAAGGGTATTGTCAATCTTCTGTCGCTGCATAGCAAAAGAACGATCAGGGGATTGTTTATCCTCATCACTGACTCTTAAGTATGTTGCCCAACCAGGTGTGATTACTCTATCCATATAAGGGTATCTCTAATGTAACCTATTAACTAATGATAAAAACTGAACTCCAAAACGTCAAGTGACGCTGGTGTTACCTAATCATGCATTTCTATTTTTTGGATTTCTTTTCTGAGGTCAGTCAACTCATCTTCAGTTAATACAGACTTCAACAAACGACCCAGATCTAGGAGACGATTTACATCTTCCTGGGTGATTTCTTCCTGTGTTTGGGTTGGTCGATTATTATCTTCTGCCATTTAAGTAGATAATTAGTGCTGTTCTATCAACAAGGTTCTTTTCAACAAGAGCACGGATATCACCACCGGCACAATGAAAATCAGTGAGATCTTTTGAATATTCTGTTAACTTCGGTATGTCAATATGTCTTGAAATCAAAATGTTCAGCTTTTTCCTTCCCTCTTGGCCTGCGGGATCGTTATCATATGCAGTAATAAATTTCTTATCAGGAATTAGGAAGGGCCACCAGATTGAATAATCGATTTTGTTATACATACTTCCCAATGAGACCACTCCAGTGAGACTCCTTGTTTGCTGCCATAAAAGTAAGGCATCTAACTCTCCCTCACAAATAATTACATTCCGAAAGTGTTTAATTGTCTGGATCATATACAAAGCTGGATGAGAGCCTCGTATTTGAATATATTTTGGCTGTACCATCGGTTGTCTAATTTTCATGTACCAGGTCTTAAGTTCAATAATGCAGGGAATAAGAATGCCTTGCGGAATCAGAAAAGGAACACCGTTTAACCCCCACTCTTCAGGTTTCTCCTGAATCTCATTTGGCAAATAACCAATTTTCCATCTATCGATAGTAACAATGTCTAATCCGAGGAATTGAAGATACTCCAAAGGGGTTAATTTCTTTTTGGTCATTTCTCCGGTATGTATATCTTTCACATTCCAGATAAGAGGTGTTTTACACTTTGAATGTAGGTTTTCCATTCCGATCTTTATTAGCTTTGCAGCTCTTTCTTGCCATCGAGAATTGAAGATGATCGACTTTGTTTTTATATAGTCATAATCATCATCGAAGTTCCATCCAGTTGATTTGTTTTGGTCATACATATATTCACCATTTAATAGAGTTATTTGTTCTTATTACTTGAGAAAGTGAATTGTAGATATTGTAGCCATTGTATGTAGTGGTACTCACCATTTATCTAGCATCGATACAATACCTACAATAACTACAATTAGTCTTGATCAATAAACTCGTATAACACTTTGCCATCATTATGAATTTGTTTAATTAGTCCTCGACTTTCTAACTTGTGGATTCTTTTATTAGTATTTCCTGGATCTTTATTAACAAGACGTGATAGTTCTAAACTATTTGTTGGTCCGTTTTCTCTTAATGCGATTAATATCCGATCTTCTTGGTGTGTGATACCTGGATCGTCAAAGTATCCGACGAACTCCCATGTTTTTCTTGTAATGTTTCTTTTTATCTTAAGTTCATAAGGTTGATCTAAATCTCTACCCTCCATATCCAGACAAAATCCTTTTCCATCCTCTTTTTCATATAGATGCCATATAGTATCTGCTATTGCTGTTTTTGCTTGGCTTCCGAAAATCGATTTGCCCGTCTTTGGCGGATGGTCTACAAAGATAATGTATTTATCCTTTTTCCCGGCAAAGTTTTGTATAGGACTAAGAAACATAGTCATATCTTCATTCTTAAGCTGGTCTTTCATTGTTGACCTACTGAATGTGTCAATAATCAACACATCAAACTCATTTTCTATAAAAAATTCTAAAAACATCTTCCCCCCTTCCAAATCCAAAGTCGAGAATATTCTTTTGAATTCATCTTCAGTTATGATAATTATTTCATTTCCTTTCCATAATTGATCTATCATTCTTTGATTTAACCGGCGCGGATAATCTTCCAAAGCCAAGTAAAGCACCTTCCTTTTTCTGACTTCCTTGTCTAAAAAAGTTTCCCCTGAACTAATTGCTTTTGCTAATTGCAATACCATAAGCGATTTGCCAATCTTCGGCTCTCCATAAATAATTGACAAACCTGGTCCTAAAAAGTCATCCACCAGCCAAGGAATTGGCTCGAAATCCATTTCAAGCAAATCCAATGAATTTATAGTATTTATTCCCCAATCTGATTTTAAGGTTAGTGATCGTTCTGAAGGATTAGTTGATTTCATTTTTTCCGTAATTAGTAGTTTTGCCATCACTTTGGACATTATCTTCTTCTTTTGTAAGAACCCCAAGTTCTTTGAGTTTTTGAATAACTAAATATTTTGTTTGACTCCGTAGATCGCGCATTTCTGGGTCACCAAGTTTGGTAATAGCAACTGCTTCAGATTCAGATAATGGGACATAAACACGATATATTTTTTCTGCATCCATTTCAGGCTCCTTAAAATAAAATCCGGTATTTCTACCGGAATCATAGTGCTTTTTTTATTCAGCTTCACAACCAAAACTAATGGGATAAGTTTTGGTCGTTATTTCAGTTTCCTTTTCATCCTTCTTCTGAAATTATTCCAGATTCTATCCCTTTTATTCTTCTTATTCCTCATTCTTTCCGGAAAATCGGGAAGGATTATTTCTTCGAAAGCTTCTCGTAATGTGTAATCATGATTTTGAATTAAGTCTAATGCTTTTTCATCTACCCCTTCTGGGGGGCGACCACCAGGACGAGGGATATGCCAAATTCTTTTACTACCTTTAGGCGGATTCTTCGGGTCTTCTAATCGCCTTGCCTTATAGAATATTTGTACTTTCTCTTTGTCTTTCAACCAAAAATGTTGATCATTAAACCATTTCTTTATTCTAGGCCAAGAAACATGAATGTAAGCCAAGATTGCCCCAAGGTATAGAAATCCAACCCAAATCAACCCTTGTTTTAGGTCGAAAAAGATGAAAGCAAGAACAAGGATGATTAGGGAAAAGTGAAATATTAGTCCCTGCATAAGCTACCTTTGATTATTGAGTTATTTATGTACTAAGGTATCTCAATACATTCTCATCTTTTTCAAATGTGACAATTCATCTTCGATCTTTTCAAGTCTATCCTCAAGATTTCTGAGGGATTTGTATAAATAACTAGTTGCATATGTTGCTCTTTGAACTTGAACTTCAGCTTTATCAGAAAACTTCTTTGTCTCCCGCAAGATTTCCTTAGCACCTGCAATTATCTTGGTGGCATCTTCAATGTCATATCTGGGCATTGCCGGGGGAGTCCATTTCCCTTCCAAGGCAGCTATTATTTTATCTTTAGATTTTCTTTCAGCGTAAAGGTGCCTAATCGATAGAAGCATTCTTATGTCATCTGAAGTATATCGGCGTCCACGATTAGGTTGTTGCGCTGATAGAGAAAAGAACGAACGAAAATCCCGGATATACCGGCGGATCGTGCACGCGGGGATACCAGTCATTCCAACAACCATTCCACTTGAGTATGTTTCCATTAAATTCCTCCTTTGCAATATACTCAATTATAAGGGTTGTCGTGGTGATTTAAAAGGTGTTTGTTGCTTGAGGAGTGAAAAATAGCCTTAAGACCCACTTTATATTTCTTGAAAATATAAACGATGGAGAGGTTATGATGATTACAATTCTATGTTCTGTGTCCTATGCTTTAGTTTAAAACAAAACAGGGTACCCCCTTAACTATTAGTATATCTCAACTAACATTTATTGAATTGCTTTGGATATTTAGATATTATTCCAGATCAGCGATATCAATTAGAATTATTGCTTCATTGTACTTTCACTTGACCATTCATCAGCATTGGAAGCAACCAATCTCGGAGTTTTGTAAGTTGGTGATATTCCTTTTCAATTAATCTCATTCTTTGTAGCAGAGGAGCCACTTTTAGTGAGAAGTTCTTGATAAGTTTCAGACTTGAATGAGCTAGTTTATAGTTTGATAATACTTCGATTCTGATGCCTTTGAAAATGCTTCCAACTGAAACATTTTTCGCAAATTGATTAAGTTCATCACCCGACAAAAGCATTAACAAGTATTCAGAGGTAATTTGATCTGCATCCGGTCTGATTGTAAATAGTGACTCATTTATATTCCAATTATCCGGTGTATCTTGAATGAGATATGTTCTGCCCACTGGCACTATGCTTGTGAAAAGCACATCACCAGATTTTAATTCTGATCTTATATTTATTTTTTCTAAAGCTTCATCGTCTATTTTGTCACAACTATCATCTAGTGATAATTTTCCATAATCTATATTTTTTGTCGTCACATAGAAATTTGATCCAGTTCCAAGAGTAAAATTTTGCCTGGGATTTAGTCCAGTTGCTATCCTATCAATAACCTCCGAAAGATTTTTTACCTGCCAGCTATCAGGTATCTCCCTGTTCAACTCATCATTCCAACCCATCCTGCCGCCAGATGACTTATAGGGATTGCTATTTTCATCTGGAAAATCAAATTGTACAAACCAGTAATCATAGATACTTTTCGTTATAGTGTCTATCTCACCTATAATCTCTTTGTTGAGAATTAATTTTGCATCAATAGATGAAAGAACTCCGGCAATTTTTTCTTGAGTTGTTATTGAGGGTAGTTCTACTTTCAAATCATATATACGATCAGGTGAAGTGTGTTTAACTTTTGAACCTGTTGATGTAAGCCTAAATTGTTTGCGAATATAATTTGTTCTGAACAAATGATATATAAACATCTTGTTTACTTCATTTTCATTTACTGTAATTAAACCTAGCCGTTGATTATGCAAATATTGATTATCCTCAGGGACAATAGCACAACTTCCTAATAGCCCCTCAGCTTGCTCTGTCATCGCAACAATTAAATCACCCTTTTTGTGAAGATAAGATTTAGGAAACTCCCCAAGGTAATATTTTTCATTACCTGTTTGGCGCTTGAAACCACCCTCTTCATAGAAATTACCTGGAGTTAAAACAATGAATTCACCTTCATCAGAAAAAAATTCGCCTTTGAATGGGTAGCCATGTTTAATATGGATCTTGTTGCGTAGGGTAGTTGCTTTCCACTCAGTCATAGATCAATCTCTTCAATTGTTCTTTAATTTCCTCTTCCAGTTTTCTTGAATCAACAAAAAGATTTTCCAGGTTCTCAGTAAAATCTTCCATTTTCGATGTAAACAATTTGGGGGACAAATCAACGTAATCAATATTCACAATAAAATGTTGTCCTGCACTGAAAGAATATTTTTTTTCCGAAAGATCTTTATTACTAACTACTACAGAAAAATCTTCTATATCTTCCTTAGCGTTGAATGTATTAATGATTTGGTTTTCTTCATCCACTGTAAGAACAGTCCTTTGATTTCTCCCTTCTTTAACGCTTTCTCCCAAATTCGATGCATCAATTAATATAACTTCTTCTATATTAGCTTTATCTAAAAAGATAATAGACACATTTGTACCAGTAGTAGCAAAAATATTGCTAGGCATGGATACTACACCAGCAAGCATTTTTTTATCAACTAACCACTTTCTTATTAATTTGTTTATTTTAGTTTGTGCCGTAAGAAATCCAGTGGGCACTACAATAGCGGCCTTCCCATTCTCTTTCAGGGAAAATATGATATGTTGCAAGAATAGGCTATATATTTCCATTCTGTCTTTCATTTTCTTGGGAATATTGGGAATACCCGCAAAAAAACGTTCATTGTTCTCTTTAGTGTCTAGCGAATTTCGATAGTCACTAAAATCCATCTTGAACGGGGGATTGGAAACGACGAAGTCAAACTTCATTAATTCCTTTCCATTTTTGTGGTACGGGAAAGTCATTGTATTGCCCTGAATGATGTTTTGAATAGAGTGGATTAAATTATTCAATGTCAGGTTTAGCCGGAGCAGATTGGAAGATTTTTGTGAAATGTCTTGGGAATAGATTGTGCAACGATCCTCTCCGATTGCATGTGCGATGCTCATTAAGAGTGTTCCTGACCCGGCTGAGGGATCGTAACATGTTACATTCTGAATTTTGCCTTGTTGTTCTTTCGGAACCAATATCTCGGCCATAATTTTTGCAACAGCATGGGGTGTGTAGTATTCGGCATATTTCCCCCCGCCATCTTTGTTATAGTCTTTAATTAGATATTCAAAAATTGTGGCATAAAAATCATGTTTCTGGTCGAAGATATTTTCAAAGCTAAAATCGACCAACTGGTTGATCAAGGCTTTGCTGAAATCATCTCGCCTCGAAGGGTCAGTGATAAATTCACTGATTGGATCAAATAATTTAACCCTTGCTCCACCATCAGTTTTTACAGAAAAAATGTCATTATTTGTGATGGCAATATCACGCAGTGTGTCATCGAAGAGTTTGGCGAAATCCGGATCGTTTTGTTTTTCAAATAAGGTTGAAATGAAATGTTCGGGTTTCAATCGAGCTGTATCCGGCTTCAATTGATAAAGCAGCATTCGATAATCATCATCTGATAATGCTGTAACAGCTTGCTCCCATTTTTTAGCTTGATTGATATTTCCATCAACTTTTTTTACTTCATAGGCGAACTTATCATTCAGGAATTTATATAAGAATACCTGTGTGATTATCTTATATTCATTGCCATCATTACCCAATCCATAAGATGTGCAAATGGCTTTTAGGTTATCAATCAATCCTTTTGTCATACTTTCAAAACCGTTTGTTACCATGATACAACTCCATGAAATTCATTCATATACTCTGTAACAACTAAGCTATTAATGAATTTTGATATATCGGCGTCAAGGTCAATTTTTTGATGGTTTTTGAATTCTGTAACCATTAATTGCATCATCATTGATGAGAAATAGCTTTCATTATCCAGCATTTTTGTATTTTGCATAACTTGTTCATCAGCACTATTTTTTATAGCTTTCAATGCTTCAAATAATTTTCGTTCTTGTTTTGTAAATGTCTCCCTTTCGATAATCCGTTTATGAATTCGGGCATATTTTGGATCGTGGCTATATTTCGCCTTTAGCAAATCATTTTGTCGATTAAGTTCTTTTATCTTTTCATGGATCTTATTTAAACTATTTATATTAGTGTTCATTTCATCCTGGGATATTTCATCCAGGTTTTTCTCTTTAAATAATCTTTCTAGTTCTTCTTTCAATGATATAAACTTGGGGTCTCTTTGATCGAAATTATTTGCTAAAGCTTCACGAGTTCTCCTAAGTGTGTTCTTCAATTCATCCGCCAAAATCAATTCCTCTTCTGATACCTTTACAAACTTGAAAAGGATATCCTCCATTGCGATGTTAAGGATATTGATAGATTCTGTGTTCTTCTCAAGATTCTCCTTAAGATTTAACAGATCGAGGTGATTTGAAGCCTCCCGGAAAAGTATGGATAGCTTGTGGAAATCAATCTTTTCTAACAAATCATAGTGTCCATATAAACGGATCATATTATATAGGCTTTTTGCCATGCCTAGTGCTTTTTGAATTTCCCTTACTTCTTCTTTATCTTGTATTTTTGTAATCTGTTGCGAGAAAATTTCAGCGTTCTCAGTATCATAACGGAAGAGAACATTTTTAATTTCTTCTATCTCTTCCAAGATCTCTTCTGGTGTCTTGAATAGGTTCGAATAGTGCTCATACTCATCCCCCAATTCCAGTTGTAATTCATCGAAATAGGCTTTGTTAGTAGCATCAAACTCCTTACGAATATCTGCAAAATCAACAACAAAGCCATACCTGAATTGGTTAAAAGGTCTATTTACTCGAGTTAGAGCCTGTAACAGATTATGCTTTTTTATTACTCTACCCATGTAAAGTTTTTTTAAACGGCTAGAATCAAAACCTGTAAGTAGCATGTTGTACACAAATAGAAAATCAATATTGCCTTGTTTGAAGTTTTCTATTTGTTTCTTGCGTTCATCCTTGGTGCCAACATCATAGAGAATTAGAGCGGCAGTTTTTACTTTTCTGACCTCTTTATTGGAAATATTGAATGAAGAAGAGGTATTATTTTTGCTATTATTCTTTGCCGTATATTTATTTTGGAATATATCAAACAGTTTCTTAGCTTGATCAGAACTATCGCAAATCACCATTCCACCAATTGAGTCGTCATTCATGGTTATTCGGCACTTCTCGAAATCCTCAATGATGTAATCAAGCATGGGCTCCACAAAATTTTCGTGAGCATAAACAAGCTTTCTCGGAATTTCACCCTCCAAAATTTCTATATCGCTTAGAGCTTGTTGAAGGAGAATCTTGTATTTGGTCTCAATTTCTTCGCGAATTAATCGTAATGTATAACCATCAGCAATTGAGGCGTTGTAATAATATTTGTGGATGTAGTTGCCGAACAAAGCTCTTGAACTTCTATAATCACCTAATAATGGTGTACCTGTTAGTCCGATTTTTATTGCGTTTTTATCAGATTGGCTGAGGTTTGCAAGAAAGCTACCTTTAGGATCGTAACTGCGATGTACTTCATCAAGGAAATAGATCCTCTGAATACGGATATTGTAATCTTCAGTCTTGATGACATCAGGATCATCTTTAAATTTCTGAATATTAACTACTGTGATTTCATGTTTTCCTGATAAGTTCTGAATGGCTTTTGAAGATTTAATTTCAGCGGCAAACTCATCTCTAGAGTTAACTGTATTTACAATCAAACCTCGACTGGAAAATTCCCTCTGAGCTTGAATAAGCAGATCGAGTCGGTCAACAATAAAGTAAAACTTTGGTATAACTTGTTCTTTTTGAAAATAGTCCGTCAAGAATTTTACATTATAGAAAGCTAAAGCTGTTTTACCACTGCCTTGCGTGTGCCAAATAATGCCCTTTGTTTCTCCCTTAATCAACTTTCTTTCAATGGCTTTCGTCGCAAACATCTGTGGATAACGCATGATGTGTTTTTCTATGGAACCAGTTGCTCTTACATAGGTGATGCCATAATCGAGGATGAAAGCCAAACGATCTCTGCTGAACAGGGAGGTTGAAAGTCGATTTGTGGGAGTATCAGGATCTTTGTTAGTTATAAATTCAGGACTATGTTTGATGACATTTAGGTTGTTGTCCTTTAGTATGAAGTTTTCTAGCTCATCATCTTCATCAAGCAAAAGGGTTGAAAAATTAAATTCTTCCTCTTCCCGGAAATAATTAAATATGGGTTCATAATAGGATGGTGTTGCGTAGAAAGCTCCTTCAATGGGTTGTGTTTGTGTGCTGTTGTACTCCATATTATTGGAGAACACCATTATTTGTGTAATGTTTATGAAACGTCGGTATTTTTTATTCTCAAATCGTTTTTTAATACGATTGTGTTCGGCCAAAATACCTTCCCTATTATTCGGTTTTTTAACCTCAATAAAAACAATAGGTATTCCATTAATTAGAAGAATAATATCTGGCCTAAATTCATCATCTCCGTTCTTGTAAGATAACTCGGTAACTACGTGAAATGAATTCTTGTTGAAGTCAGAAAAATCGATAAGTTTGATTCCTGATTGGTCTATCAACTGCTCATAAAATGCTTTTCCTAAATCCTCATTGTCAAGAGAAATCGAGATATCTTCAAGTATTCGTTCAATATCCTCTTCTTCAATTCCCGGATTTATTTCCGCTATACGCTTTTTAAAGATATCTGTGAAAATGTTGGTTGTTTCATCCCAGATCGCATCTTTCAGAGATAAGTATGTGTATCCCAAACGTGTTAAGTGGATAATCGATGGAATTTTTACTCTTGAGTCTTCGTTGAATTTCATGATAAAGTCTTTATTACGCCTAATTTGTGTACTTAATAGTGACAATATTTAAACATGTCGGAGATAATCCCTATTTATATTAATTCCTATACATATTTGACTATTTCCTAAATCAAAATAACTCTCTTACTAATAATAAGTATAGCATGAGGGCTTGAGTGAGAATCTGGTGTTATTTAGCTCTCTATAATCTAATAAACATGCCTTAGGAAATCTAGAAATTTCCCCAATTCTGTTTGCAAGAACTCTTCATTGTTCCACCAAGGATAAAGGTCATTGTTAATAATGTCTGCGACTATAACTGCTAAATCTATCTTCAAAGGTTCAACATCTACATTGAAGTGTTCACGTAACAATCCGATTACAGATCTGTTTTCTCCACCAACTTTATCTATAAACTCATCAATACTAACGTTTTCCAGTTTTCCCAAGCTATTTAAGGCAGATAATAGAATTTCCGGTGGTATAGAAGATTCAAAATCATGCTCGAATACATATGTATGATCTGTTTTCACCAAGTCTCTGTCAGCCATTGCTTTAAAGATATCAGTATGATTTCCATCAGCATCCCCTTGGATGTAGATTACATAACCTAAATCGATATATTTTTCTAACAACATTTGAATTCTTTTTAAGTGTCTATTTCCTTTTCCTTCATAGTCTTCAATAACAATATACATGAACCATAACATGTGAGATTCCTTTAATTTCTCAATAAAGGCTTTCTCACTCTTACCTTCTACAAATAGAATTGCCCTTTGACTGAACATTTCTGGAATTGATTGAAATAAAGATCCAAGAGAATTCAAAGAGTCCCGTAAATTAGTTATCCTGCCGAAGAATCGGGGAGCATATTCTAGCCCCAAGTATTTCATATAAACTTCACTCATACTACTACCTATTGCTTGCTCTACATTAAAAATGAACTGAGAAAGAAAATATGCTCCATCAAAGTAATTTTGTTTTTGGTTTAAATCCATACCATCTAATAAGTGGTATGTATTTTCTAAGAAGTTTGTCATGGCTGATACAACAACGCCGCACTGAATATCCAGCATTCTGTGAGAACTTTCAGATATTTTTTCTGCAAACTTACAATAGTCCGAGCGACCACATTTATGGCATTCATATAATGGAATCCATTCATTGATAAGAGTGTCAAGAATAACATTAATTGAATAATCTCCATTAAGTGGGATTCTATCTGCTCCGTAAATATCATAAATACTGATCCCTGAAAGGTTGTGAATGATATCACTCATAATTGTCTCTCTTTGGTGATGATTTTCAATTCCGTTTTGTATGTTCCTATCTTCTTTCCTCAACTAGACTCTAGTTACCGCAGTTCCGTTATTATCTTCTTCTTATTTTACATACATAGATAGAGATCAATATTGAAATCAAAAGCCACATACCATAATTGAGTATAGCATGTGGTTGTCTTGAATATATTCATCTATTTGTGTGAATAGGTCAACAGTTATTGTGGGCCAAAACGTTTATCTTCTGATTTCTTCGCATGCCTGAGATATTTCAAAAAATCATCCCGATCAATCAGCCACAATTGACCGATCCTTTTTGATTGAAGTATATTCTCTCTCAACAACCTTCGTAAATACTGCTGATTATATCCACTAATAGTAGCGGCTGTTCTTACTGTTATATACTCAGCAGAAAAATCAGATGCATGTGTTTTAAATGAAAATCCCATCCCTACCTCATTTGAGGACTTGTAAGAGCTTATCAACCTCGCTTTTCTGCTCAAATCTGAGCATGGCCAGGAACTGCTCTACTTCCTCGCTATGTGGTTCGGGATGGGACCAAGAAGGTGGGCGGTATTGGACTCGAACCAACGACCCCCTCCTTGTAAAGGAGGTGCTCTAACCAGCTGAGCTAACCGCCCGGTTCTGAAAACATTATACCGCTGGGGTGAATATTAGTGAAGGGAAGACGAAACTGTGGAAAAGTTTAAGGTTTAATGTTTAAATGTTTTCAATTTCTTCAGGAAGTCCTGTGAAAGCAGGACTTAATGTTACCTAGCCCGCGATTTTTGCGTAACCCTTCAACAAATTCAGGGGTAATCGCCGGGCGAATGCAGGGACTAGGCGAAGGGGTGACTTTGAGACAGGGAGACTGGGTGACAATTCAGGAGAAGTCCCACTTCAGGGGGGCTTACTTCCCAAGGATTTGCCA
>Ga0255364_10128_pt1 | contig 18383 bp, 13 predicted proteins | sample ANMaggSSYBR01G12_FD_182087 | JGI IMG/M metagenome (GOLD analysis project Ga0255364, IMG submission 182087) | Sediment cell enrichment communities from methane seep in Santa Monica Basin, California, United Staets - ANME aggregate JGI... | ecosystem: Environmental > Aquatic > Marine > Cold seeps >...
GGTCGTGGAGCGTGGAATGGAGGGATTTACCGCTCCCGAAACGCATAATAAGTGGTCATTGCGCGCCTCAGTAACCGGAGAGCTCGTTTTTGACAATGTTAAAGTACCCAAAGAGAACATTTTTCCTGAAGTCCTGGGGCTAAAAGGCCCATTGATGTGTCTTAACTCTGCCAGGTATGGCATTGCCTGGGGCGCTATCGGGGCTGCTATGGAATGTTATGATATTGCCTTACGCTATGCAAAAGAGAGGTCTCAATTTAATAAACCTATTGCCGCCTTTCAATTAACACAGAAAAAGCTGGCAGAAATGGTGACAGAAATCACAAAAGCTCAATTATTGGCCTGGCGCCTCGGAGTATTAAAGAATGAAGATCGTGCAACCCCCTCACAAATTTCAATGGCCAAACGGAACAATGTCAATATGGCGTTGGAAATTGCACGTGAATCACGTCAGATCCTTGGCGCCATGGGAATAACGGGTGATTTTCCTATTATGAGGCACATGATGAATCTCGAATCTGTTATTACGTATGAAGGAACTCATGATATTCACCTTTTGATAACGGGCTATGATATTACAGGGATTGAGGCTTTTCAGTAGTGAACTGATTCCGAATATCAAAAATTGATAATCCTGACATGCTCGTTTCTCCTCACGTAATTTCTGATTATCTGCTGTGCATCCTTGTTATCAGGATAGGGATTGATTGACCCCATAAGAAAATTGATATTACTGGATATAAGTGACTTATCTATAAAGCCAAACCCAACGTACTTTCCGTTCTCAACCGCAACAAGTGCCCTTTCTTCAGTCGTTCGCCCTTTGTCGATAATAATAAAATTGCTTTGATCGAATTTGAAACGCTTAATTGACTCTTTTACTCTGAGATTATAATTGCCAGGAGTTTCTTTTCCAATGCATGCGCCATTACACTGTTTAATATGGTAGTGAAAACAAGCATGTTGTGTTTTGTATAAACCACAAAGCTTTTGACAAAGCCCGTGTTCTTCAACAAGATTAAAAAGAAACTCTTTCGCTGATAGCTGGTTTGTAAATGTTGTTAAGGGGGGATCTTTTCTATTGTTCTTGTCAATGTTAAGGCAGATGTATCCATCTGAATTCTGATACGAAAAAAGCCCGTAGGTAAATACTGTTCTAAGCTGTGCTCGGTTGAAAAGGGGTTTGTTTCTTTTGATCTCAGCTGATTCAAGCAATAAAGCTGTTAACTCATTGCCTGTTAACTCATATTCGACATCAGTCATACAGTTTTTAAGTTCTATCTCTTTTTTTGATGTGTTGTTGCTGATGTGTGAGAGGACCCTGTTGCGGATATTTATGCTCTTGCCAATATAAATGGTATCGCCCTGTTTATTAAAAAAATAATAGACTCCCGGTTTTTGGGGTAGCTCTTTAATTTTTTCGTTGCTCAGATTTGAGCTTAATCCTTTCAGTGGAATATCTGTAATGGCCGGATCAATAGACAGCAGTAATTCAAACAGTTTTACCGTTGCTGTTGCATCACCTAATGCCCGGTGGCGGCTGGGATTCACAATGTCTAACTCTTTACATAAATTGCCCAGGCCGTAAGAGCGTTGCAATGGTATCAGCTTTCTGCTCATCTTTACAGTACAAAGCCTCTCTCTCTTAAAATCGTAACCAAGGCTATTAAACTCGCTTCGGATAAAGTTGTAATCAAATGCCACATTATGACCGACCATAATCATGTTTTTTGTGACCTCAATAATTTTTTTTGCAACTTCGTAGAAGCGCGGAGCTCCTTCAACCGTTTTGTTGCTGATACCAGTTAGCTGCGTAATGCGGTATGGGATTTTTTTTTCAGGATCGATCAAAGTCACGAACTCTTCAATCACCTCTTTTCCATTATGAATAAGAATAGCAATTTCGGTGATTTTTTCCGAATGGGGGCTCAAACCTGTGGTTTCCACATCAATAATAGCGTACATGCGACAGAAATCAGTTTAAAGGTCAAGTCTGGTTTGAATGGCTTTTACCTCATTTTTAAGGATGCGGATCGTTTCAACCATCTCCTCTTTTTCAATATTAGGTTCCGGAAGTTCAGAACTGATAAAATTAATAAACTTCCATACTTCCTTTATTTGATTTACGGGGATATCGTACGATTTATAGAATGGGTTCAATGAGTGAAGTGCCAGAACATTATCAGTTTTTATCTTGTTTTCAACAACTTTAAACACCACCCCTTCATTGAGCGTAAGGATAATATAGGCATGCTTGCTTTTGATAAAATTCCAGTTTTGTATAAATTCACCCACAACCCATGAACCATCGGGGATAGGATGCATGGAGTCGCCGGTGATTTGAAATGCCCTGTATTTTTTTTGTTTCGACAGGAATGGCAGCTGAAATGCCGGAAGTACTTTAATGTATTCCGGATCAGCATACCCGTTTGCATAGCCTGCTTTCGCCTTCTCGTTGACTAGCTCGATGTTCTCTTCGTTTTTATTATCAACCGTTGTGGTCAACACCCTTAACTTGCTGCCTGTAATGTAAACATCATACCCTCTTTCCAGTTGTGAAAGCTGACTTTCCGAAAGCTCAGTCAAATCTATTTTCACCAGGGTGTCTATCGCAACATTATAGTATTTTGAAAATGAGACCAGGGTATCGATATTGGGTTCTGCCACCTTGTTTTCATAGCCACTCAGTGTTGAACGCTTCATGCCAAGTGTATATGCCACATCATCCTGAGTGCACCCTTTACGTTTTCTGAGAAATTTGATATTTGAATTAAAATACATGGTTTTGTTGTTGTTTTTAATAAAAATGATTAATTTGTAAGCAAAAAAATGATTAAAAACTAATCAAATGTATATCAAATAAATTAAACGCCCAAATTTTTAACATTTTTTTTTTGATATTATAATTAACTCAACATGGATCCTACACAGCGAACCATCGTTCATCTCGACCTCGACACTTTTTTTGTCTCTGTTGAGCGCTTACAGAATTCCAGCTTGATTGGTAAGCCGATTGTTATTGGTGGAACGTCCGACCGTGGGGTGGTAGCCAGTTGTAGCTACGAAGCCAGGAAATTCGGTGTGAGCTCTGCTATGCCCATGAAACTTGCCCGCTCTCTTTGTAATGATGCCATTGTTATCAGAGGAGATATGGAAGCGTATAGCAAATATTCCAAAATAGTTACTGAGATCATCGCTGAAGAAGCTCCTTTGTTTGAAAAAGCTTCAATCGATGAGCATTACATTGACATAACCGGAATGGATCGCTTTTTTGGTTCCCTTCAATGGAGCAGAGAGCTTCGACAGAAAATTATGAAACAGTCAGGTCTGCCCATATCTTTTGGCCTCTCCATTAATAAAACGGTATCTAAAATCGCAACCGGTGAAGCAAAGCCTAACGGAGAATTGTATGTACCCAAACAAATCGTTCAGCCGTTTATGTTCCCATTATCTATCAGGAAGATACCGATGATTGGAAATAAAACCTATAAGTTATTGCGCTCAATGGGAATCGTAACTATCGAAACACTTAGTAAGATCCCACCGGAGATGATGGAAAAAGTAATGGGAAAAAATGGTGTGATAATGTGGAAAAAAGCCAATGGGATTGACCCGACACCCGTAACACCTTATTCAGAAAGAAAATCCATCAGCACAGAACGAACATTTGAAAAAGATACGATCGATGTAGTCAGGCTGAACGAATTATTAATTAGTATGGTTGAGAAAATAGCTTTTGAACTTAGAAGTAAACAGAGGCTGACTGCCTGTGTTACCGTTAAGGTTCGTTACTCGAATTTCGATACCCATACACTGCAAAAGCATATTCCTTATTCTTCTTTCGATCATGAGCTTATCTCATTAGCCCTGGAGCTGTTCAACCGCCTGTACAACAGAAGGATGCTGGTCAGGTTGATCGGTGTCAGGTTCAGTCACCTGGTACCGGGGGTCCAGCAGCTGAACCTGTTTGAAGATACAACCGAAATGACGAATCTTTATATGGCGATGGATAGGATAAGGAATAAATATGGAAGAAAAGCTGTGGGAAGAGCAATATCATTCGATAAAGCACCAACTAAATTCTGATGAAGTATGTACCTCAATAACCATTCGTATTACAGCCTCCGCTACGGCACGTTGTCCCTCGAAAACCTGATAGGGGAGGCTAAGGCTTTTGGCGTACCAGCATTGGCTTTGACTGATATTAATAACTCAATGGGAGTGATCGACTTTGTGAGGATGTGTAATGAGAATTCAATTAAACCTATTGCCGGTATTGAATTTAGGAATGACAATGATTATCTGTACACCGGACTGGCTCGCAACAACACCGGATTCAGGGAGCTGAATGAGTTTGTTACCCATCATAATTTAAATAATGAAAAATATCCCGGAGAGCCGGGCCTGTTTGAGCATGCTTATATCATTTACCCTTTTGGATATCGTTCGCTGGCGTCATTACAGGAAAATGAATACATCGGCGTAAAGCCTTCTGAAATTGGCAGGTTGTTTTCAACTGAATTTTTCTACGACCAATCGAAGTTGGTTATGTGGAACCCGGTAACTTTCAAAGATAAGCCGGGATATATCCTCCACAAAAACCTGAGGGCGATTGATAACAATACATTGATTAGTAAATTATCTCTTGAGCAGATAGCAGGGAAGGATGAAATGATGATGCCGCATGAGGTTTTTTTATCTTTTTATAAAGATCACCCTGAAATTATTAGAAATACTGAAAAGTTATTGGCAGAATGTAGCATTGATTTTGATTACCACAACCTGAAAAACAGGAAGAGCTTCACTGGAAATAGTTATGACGATAAAATACTGCTCGGGAAACTGGCTTATGATGGGTTGGAATATCGGTATGGTAAGAACAATGAACCGGCTGCTGAAAGAGTCAGAAAAGAGCTGACAATTATCGATAAATTGGGTTTCTCTGCCTACTTTCTGATTACCTGGGATATCATCCGGTATTCGATGTCGAGAGGTTTTTACCATGTCGGACGTGGTAGCGGTGCCAATAGCGTGGTGGCTTATTGCCTGAAGATCACTGATGTGGACCCCATTGACCTGGACCTTTATTTTGAGCGTTTCCTGAACCCTAAACGTACAAGCCCTCCTGATTTTGATATTGATTACTCATGGAAAGAACGGGGGGATGTACAAGACTATATTTTTAAAAGATACGGTAATAAGCATACTGCCCTTTTAGGTGCTACCTCTACTTTTAAAAAGAATTCAATTTACAGGGAACTCGGTAAAGTTTATGGGTTGCCAAAAGCGGAAATAGACAGTTTATTGACAAATCCCATGGCTGAGGTCAATAATAATGATATTACCCGGCGAATTCATGCCATTGCAGAACTGATGGTTGATTTTCCGAACATACGGAGTATCCATGCAGGAGGTATCCTGATATCGGAAGAACCCATCACCTGTTATACTGCTTTAGACCTTCCTCCTAAAGGTTTCCCAACTACTCAGTGGGATATGTATGTAGCTGAGACAATTGGTTTTGAAAAGTTCGACATTTTAAGCCAACGTGGAATAGGCCACATCAAAGAATGTGTGGATGTTGTTGCTGAAAACCGCAGGATAAATGTTGATGTTCACCGTGTTGCCGATTTTAAAAGAGACCATAAAGTAAAGTCCCAGTTGAAGAAAGGAGAGACCATTGGCTGTTTTTACGTTGAAAGCCCTGCCATGAGGGGATTGCTAAAAAAACTTCGATGCGATAATTATTTAAGTCTGGTTGCAGCCAGCTCCATTATTCGGCCGGGAGTAGCCCGTTCAGGCATGATGCGGGAATATATTAATCGCTTTCGCCACCCGGATAATTTTAATTATATCCACCCGGTTATGGAAAAACAGTTAAAAGAAACATATGGCGTGATGGTTTACCAGGAAGATGTGTTGAAAATTTGTCACCATTTTGCAGGATTGGACATGGCTGATGCCGATGTATTGCGGCGCGCAATGAGCGGAAAATCCCGGTCAAAAAAAGAATTTAATCAGATTGTCGAAAAATTTTTTAGCAATTGCAGGAGTTATGGTTATCCTGATGCAATCACAAAAGAGGTTTGGCGGCAAATAGAATCTTTTGCCGGCTATTCTTTCTCAAAAGCACACTCAGCCTCATATGCGGTGGAAAGTTACCAGAGTATCTACCTGAAAGCTTATTTCCCCCTTGAATTTATGGTTGCCGTTATAAACAACTTTGGTGGTTTCTATCAGACATGGGTCTATTTTAACGAGGCTCAGCGACAGGGTGCACGGATCAATTTGCCTTGTGTCAATCATGGTCAATACAAGACATCAATAATAGGTAAGGATGTTTTTATTGGATTTGTTCATATTGCCAATCTGGAAGCGAAAATTTCCCGTACGATCAGTCTCGATAGAGATAGAAGTGGAACATATAAGAGCCTTGAGGATTTTGTTAAGCGCGTACAAGCGCCATTGGATCAGATGATTACCCTGATCAGGGTTGGGGCCTTGAGATTTACCGGCAGAACCAAGGCACAGTTGCTGTGGGAAGTCCATCTTTTTTTGGGGAAAGCCAGAAAAGTGAACTACTCAGGGTCTCTTTTCAATGCTTCTATTGTGAATTATGGACTGCCGGAGCTTAAGCATGAGAAGTTAGAAGATGCTTATGATGAATTTGAATTTCTGGGATTTCCGGTTACTGTTTCTTATTTTGATATGCTGGAAACATCGTACAGGGGGGAGGTTTTTGGGAACGATTTAAAAATGCATGTTGGGAAGAAAGTCCGTATGGTTGGCCGTCTGGTAACGGTCAAGTATGTTAGAACAGTAAAGAAAGAATTGATGCATTTTGGAACTTTCCTCGATATGCATGGTGAGTTTTTCGATACGGTCCATTTCCCTGATTCCTTAAAGAATCACCCCTTTCGGGGAAAAGGAATTTATCTGATTCAGGGAACAATAAATGAAGAGTTTGGTTTTTCCAGTGTAACTGTCGGGAAATTGGCAAAGTTACCGTTGAAAGAAGATCCGAGAAATGGATAAGGTATTCCCGTGAACTGCTCTATCGTTCTACACAAAAAGATTGTGACGATAAGGATTTTTGAATGCATATTTTAATACATTTGAAAACCATTAGATTAACTTTTTTAATTGAGATATGAATATCCTGCAACATATAAATGAGGCCACAGTGTTCTTGAAAAAAGAAGGATTTGAATCCCCTGAGGTTGGGATTATCCTCGGAACCGGTCTTGGAAAAATAATTGATGAGATCCGAATCGAAGTGGAAATTCCATATAAAGAGATACCGCATTTTTCACTGGCAACAGTTGATTTTCATTCCGGCAACCTGATTTACGGCACCCTTAACGGAAAAAAAATTGTTGCTATGCATGGAAGGTATCATTTTTATGAAGGGTACTCGTATCAACAAATAACCCTTCCAGTCAGAGTAATGAAGAAACTCGGTGTGAAATGCCTGTTAATTTCCAATGCCAGTGGTGCTATGAATACTGATTTAAAAAAGGGATCGCTGATGCTTCTTGACGATCATATCAATCTTATGCCTGGAAACCCGTTAATTGGCATAAATAATGATGAATTAGGCCCCCGGTTTCCTGATATGAGCCAACCTTATTCTTCAGTGCTAAATGACAAACTTGAAAAAATTGCCGTTGAGCATAACATAATCCTTAATAAAGGAGTTTATGCGGCTCTCCCGGGCCCTGTGTTGGAAACAAGGGCCGAGTACAGGTTTTTGCGGATAATTGGAGCTGATGTGGTCGGGATGTCTACTGTTCCTGAGGTAATCGTGGCTAATCACATGAGTTTGCCATGTGCGGTAATATCTGTTATTACCGATGAATGTGACCCTGATAATCTGGCCCCTCTTAATCTTAGCGATATTTTTGAATCAGCTGCAAAAGCTGATGTTGATCTTAGCAGGCTTATTTCAAGCCTGGTGAATGGATTATGAATTACTTAGCGTAATTAATAGCTCTTGTTTCCCGAATTACCGTGATTTTAATTTGCCCGGGATAAGTCATTTCATCCTGGATTTTTCTTGACAGGTCAAAAGAAATCTTATTCGCTTCATTATCGGTAACTTTATCCGCACCAACAATTACCCTTAGTTCGCGTCCGGCTTGAATAGCATACGTTTTGATAACTCCAGGATAGGATAATGCCAAATCTTCGAGGTGGTTAAGTCGTCGGATATATGCCTCAACAACTTCCCTTCTCGCCCCTGGCCTTGCTCCTGAGATAGCATCACAAACCTGGACTAAAGGTGCAATAAGAGAGGTCATTTCAACTTCATCGTGGTGAGCACCGACTGCATTACAGACTTCTGCTTTTTCTTTAAATTTTTCGGCTAATTTCATGCCTAACAATGCATGAGGGAGTTCGGGTTCATTATCCGGTACTTTTCCTATATCATGCAACAATCCGGCGCGTTTTGCAGCCTTTGGGTTTAGCCCTAACTCTGAGGCCATGGTTGCACAGAGGTTAGCTACTTCTTTTGAGTGTTGAAGAAGATTTTGGCCGTAAGAAGAACGATATTTCATTCGTCCAACCATTCGGGTCAATTCATGGTGCATGCCATGTATCCCAAGGTCAATACAGGTACGCTTACCTGTTTCAATGATCTCCTGTTCAATTTGTTTTTTCGTTTTAGCAACCACCTCTTCGATCCGGGCAGGGTGAATGCGTCCATCCGTAACAAGCTTATGCAACGACAGTCGGGCAATCTCCCGTCTAACCGGATCGAAACCCGATAAAATAATTGCATCTGGCGAGTCATCAATAATAATTTCAATTCCTGTTAATGATTCCAAAGCTCGTATATTCCTTCCTTCTCTTCCAATTATACGCCCTTTAACCTCATCGCTTTCAATATTAAAAACAGAAACAGTGTTGTCAATGGCATGCTCAACAGCAGTTCGTTGAATAGTTTCAATAACAACTTTCTTAGCTTCCAGGTTTGCCGTTAATTTGGCTTCATCAACAACCTCTTTAATATGTGAAATTGCCTCAGTACTGGCCTCTTCTTTCAAATTTTCAATAAGCTGAGCTTTTGCTTCATTAGCTGATAAACCGGAAATTGTTTCTAATTGTTCAACCTGTTTTCTATGTGATTTTTCCAGGTCCATCTGCTTTTTATTAACCAGATCAAGTTGTGTGGAAAGGTTATTTCTAATTGTATTAACCTCTTTTTGTTTTCGCTGGAGTTCTTCCATTCTTTGTGAGAAGGTCGATTCTTTTTGTTTTAGCCTGTTTTCATTTTTATTTAGGATATTGTTTTTATCCTGAATAATTCTTTCATGTTCAGACCTAAGCTGGAGGAATTTTTCTTTTGCCTGGAGGATCTTTTCTTTTTTAATAACTTCAGCTTTCTCCTGAGCTTCCTTCAAAACACTCTCGCTTTTCTTTTCAACTGCTTTTCGCAAGATTGTGCTTGTAATCAATATTCCGATTATCAATCCGGCTGCAGCTGTAACCAATGTTAGTAGTATACCATCCATTTTCCCTTTTCGTTTAGTATAGATTATCAATAAATTAATAAAAAAAACCCGCAGTTAATTCGGAGTTTTGAAACCCCAGATGACATGGAAAGGGCAGCCAAGATCTTCGAACGTCCACCGATCAAACATACAAGTACATTTGAATCCCCGAAGGGTGAGGCCTGTTCTACAACCTTATGAGCAAAGCCCTAAGAGTTGTAATGTTGAGTTTACAAACTGTCTGAATTAATGCGGGTAATTTTTAATTTTTTTTCAAAGAACGTCTTGATAGTCTTTTTATGTACTATTGGTTAAAATTTCATCTAACACCAATAGCTTTTTACTCCATTCACCATCATTAAAAGATAATCGGTTTTCCGAATTAAAGGCAAGGGTCGCATAATTTAATGCTGCCATGGCCAACAGATCCTGTTTATCTTTAAAAGCATATATTTCCGAATATTCCTTTAACAATACACTAATAGCTTTTGCTGCTTTTCTGATTATTTTTTCATCCCTCCTGTCTATCGTTAAATGATATGGCCTATCGGCAATATGCACTGTTATTGATAGTTCATTCATATATTTTCTCCCGTAAGAGAATCTGTTTTATTTATTTAAAAGACTAATACATTTGTCAATTTCCCGCACAAGCTCAGTAATCTTTTTTTTAACATCTTGCGATCCGGTATTTACTTCAAGGGCTTTTGATACCTTCAAAACCCTGTACTTGTTTTCCAAATCGACTATGATAGATTTCTGTACTTCTAAGGTTTTTGTAATTTTTTCCTTTTGTTGTTTTAAATAACTGTTTTCTTCTTTAATAGATTTTTGCTTCTCAATTAAATCCCTGATCTTTAACTCAATAGAAGAAATTAGCTGATCAGCATTCATCATCAAAAAAGATTATTTCATTGAGTTCCTTTGGGCAAAATTAATATTTTTTTAATAGAAAAACAAATAATGATACTTTATTATTTGGGTAAATGTTTTCAGTGATTATTTATCTCAATAGGGTCACAAAAACGTGTTTCTGTGATTAACAGAAAAATAATGATTTTATGCCGGAAGAATTTCTTCATTATATCTGGAAATACCAATTATTAAATCCTGTTCTAGTATCTACAACAGGAGAGGAGGTAAGAATAATTAAACCTGGAATACATAACACTGATGCAGGCCCTGACTTTATTGATGCAAGGATAGTGATCGGAAAAACTTTATGGGCAGGAAATATTGAGATCCACCTGAAATCTTCGGAATGGATCCGCCATGGACATCATCGTGATGAAAAGTATAGAAATGTTATCCTTCATGTTGTTTTCGTGGATAATTATTCGGTGAAAAGGTATAATGGAGAAACTATCCCTGTTCTTTGTGTGAAAGATAAATTTAATAGGTTGTTGCTTGAAAGATATAAAGACATAATGAAAAATTTAAATCAGATCCCATGTGAGAAACTTATCAATTCCCTCGATACAATTATTATAAAAAGTACACTCGAAAGAATGATTATTGAACGATTTGAAGAAAAACAACGCTATATAAAAGCACTGATGGATTTAACAGAAAATGATTGGGAAGAGGCATTTTACATTTTATTGGCGAAAAATTTTGGTTTTAGGTTAAATGCTATCCCTTTTGAAATGCTGGCTAAGTCAATACCATATAAATTGTTGTTAAAGCACCGAAATAGTTTGTTTCAGATCGAAGCCTTGCTATTTGGCCAGGCCGGTTTGTTAAATAGTGATTTTAAGGATGCTTATCCATCCAGACTCAAGCTTGAATATCTGTTTCTTCAAAAAAAATACAACCTTGTACCTATTGAAACTCACTTATGGAAATTGTTAAGGTTGCGGCCGGCTAACTTTCCACATATAAGGATTTCTCAATTTGCTAACCTGGCCAGATACAATACGAATTTATTCTCTAAAATTATCAGTGCATTAGAATTAAGAGATATAAGGCCTCTGTTTGAACTTATGGCCTCTGATTACTGGAAAACACATTTTTTGTTTGATAAGTCTTCACCAAGAAGAAAAAAATCTATAGGCCGGCGGTCGGTTGACCTTATTCTGATCAATACGGTTATCCCGCTTATCTTTACATATGGATCAATGCGAAATAAGCCGGAAATAATTGAAAGAGCTATCGAATTTTTGAATGAGGTAAAAGGTGAGCAGAATAAAATTATTAGGGTCTGGAATGAAATCGGCCTGCAAACAGATACAGCTTTTAATACCCAAGCCTTACTTCATTTAAAAGAAATGTACTGCGATCAGAAAAAATGTTTGCAATGCAGAATTGGGACAACACTATTTAATCAAATTTGAAATTGATTATCTCTGATTAAATGATTAATATTGCAGTAGTAATTCTATAGAAAATATCGTCATTTGAAAAAAACTACCTTTAGAAAAGTACAAAAAAGATACCCTTTACTGCTGATATTATTTGTGTTCATTATTGGTGTTACAGGATATGAGATTATAGAGGGTCTTTCATTTTTCGACTCTTTGTATATGACTGTTATTACGCTTTCTACCGTTGGGTTCAGGGAAGTAACACAACTGTCTGATGGAGGAAAGATTTTTACGATTATTCTTATCATTACGAGCCTGGGTGTTTTTGCCTACGCCGTCTCTACTTTAACAGGTTCTTTTATTGAGGGGCAGTTAAATAAATTATTAAAGGGCTATATTAAAAAATCAGACATGAAAAAAATGAAAGATCATGTAATTATATGCGGATATGGCCGTAACGGAATGCAAGCAGCCAATGAATTGCTGGCACATCAAACCATATGTGTTATTATAGATGCTGATAAGGAGAAAATTGAATCCTTACAGGAAAATGAGAACTTGATTTTTATGGTTGGTGATGCTACAGATGATGAGGTGTTGATTAAAGCCGGGATTGAAAAAGCCAGTGCATTGATCTCAACCCTGCCTTTAGACACGGATAACGTTTTTGTTGTTCTGACAGCAAGGGCGTTAAATAGTTCATTGTTAATTATTAGCAGAGCATCAAGTGAAAGCTCACAAATGAAATTACGCAGGGCAGGTGTTGATAATGTGGTTATGCCTGAGAAAGTTGGAGGTGCATACATGGCAAAACTTGTGGTCCGGCCTGATGTTGTAGAGTTTGTCGGGCATCTTTCTGTCCAGAGTGCCGACCCTACCAATCTCGATGAAATATTTTGTGACAATATGCCTGAGGAATTTTATGATCAGAAAATTGATAAAATTGAAATCAGAAAAAAATTCGGCATAAACATTATCGGAATAAAAACTTCAGACGGTCAGTTTGTGCTAAACCCTCCACCTCATACTGTGGTACAACCTAACACAAAACTTTTTGTTCTTGGAACGCCCGAACAAATAAGAAAGCTAAGAGATTTAATGAGAGATACAAATCATTAACATAGATGGGGGTAATTTTTACGAAAATCGTTTTCTGAAATCATCCATTGCCGTGTCGGAAGCAAATACAACAACAACATCTCCGTTTTTTAAATACGTGTTTCCATGTGGAACCATCATTTCATGGCCTCTTCTGATAAGCATAAGAAAACCATCTTCATGAAAAGGGATCTCCTTAACTTGTAACTCATCAAGGTCAGGGTTGGTGATGGTGATCTCTTCAACATTGAACTTATCAAACGTTTCAACCAAAGCATGATAGGTTGTTGGTCTGATAATAAGATTTTCAATCGTTGTGGCAAGGGTCCTGGTTACATCTATGAGTTCAACGTTCAATCGTTTTAGGCTGTCGTTTATTGCTGCAGTGGATGCTGCGGTAATGACATTTTCATGTCCAAGATCCTTTTTTAGCATCCTGGCAACTTCAAGGTTCTCCTCTTTAGTGGCAGTTTCAATAACAACATAATTCGAGGGAGAGAGATCTAACGAATCGAAAATTGAAGGATCTTTGCCATCTCCATAAATCACGGTAATTCCTTTTGATTTGATATCCTCATAGCGATTTTTATCTTTCTCAATAATAACAGCTGATTTTCCATGCATTTGCATACGGCGGGCTAACAGAACCCCGGTGCTGCTACCTCCCACTATAATCGTTTTATCTCCCTTGAGCTTACACCTTGGGGTTAAATAGTTATAAAGCAACGGAGAAAGTGTACAGGTTACTACGGCCATAATGATGAACCCTGCATTTACACTGGGTGAAATGATTCCAAGATTAAGTCCGATCTGAGAGGCTGCAATAATAAGACTAAGCCTTGAGGCCATGAGGAACCCTCCGCTTAAGGCTGTTCTCTTTCCAAACAACCTTACCCACAAAAAAACTGGAATTAGCTTGATAGCATATAATATTACGAATAGTGAGCCAAGATAGATAAACAATGTATTGTCGAAATCATTCAAAGAAGCCGTATCGAAGTTAACTCCAACCATTATGAAAAAAATGGGTATAAAGAAACCATAACCCATCCCGTCAAGTTTTAATAATATCAGCGAGCGCTCTTTGTGGAGGAAGAATGACAATAGCAAACCGCCTAAAAATGCACCCAATAACATCACTTCTTCACCAATCAATTGTGCAAGGGCAACAAAAAGAATGATAACCACCATAGTTCCACGTATAGTAATTTGTGATGCTGCATGCTCAAGCTCGAATAAAAGTCTTTTAACAAGTGGCAGCTGTTTCAAACGTCGCCCTAATTTGTAAAAGATTAAGAAAGCAATAAACAACGACAGAATATACAGTAACTCTACCTGAAATCCGTTTTTAATGGTGAATGCAGAAAATGAAAATAACACAATACTCGAAATATCAGCAAAAGCGGCAGCGAGGATGATCATTTGGCCAAACCGGCTGTTAATCTCACCCCTGTTTTTTAAAACAGGAACAATGATCCCTACCGACGTCGTAACAAGAATCAGGGAATAATAAAAAATGTTGTTTATTTTAACAAAATAGGAGAGAAGTATAGCACTGCCATAAGCCAGCACCATGGTAATTAAAAAGTAAACAATTCCAACAAGAAGGGGGTTCTTTAAGAATCTTGAATAGGTAATCTTTTTTTTAGGAAAAGAGGCCATGATTTGATCTACGTTTATTTCAAGGCCACTATGAAACATCAGGAATAAAAAACCCGATAACGCCAGAAAGTCTAGAATCCTTGCGCTTTCAAAAGAAATGGATCCTAAAAATAATTTTCCTATAATAAACCCGGCCAGGATTTCTACTATTATAGTCGGAACTTTTCTAATCTTAAAAAGGGTCATGCTAACCGGTACCAGCCAGGCCAAAGCCAGTACTACCAATAGTGGGATAAAATCAAAATCAAAGGATATGGTTAATAACATTTTATTAGTAATTGCTGATGAGGGTATGATTTTTTGTTTGCAATGAACCAGCTAGCTATACGCTATATTACAACCTCAAAAGTACGATTTATTTTTGTGGTGTGACAATCCAGCTTGCCCGACTGCTTTTTTTAATTAATATTTTTTCACACCTTTGTTCGCTCAAGTAAAATTTTGATAAGATGCATTTTGTACCCTCACGTCTGTTATTTTTAATCACATTTCTTTTTTCATGCTTCAGTTATTCCATTCAGGCAAATCCTAATGATGAAGTTTCATCAGCTCAATTTGTTTCAAGTGAACAGCAGCAGGATGATTTAAAAATTTCTTCTGTCGCGGAGAAACATGAATTGGATGTAAAGTATACGATTGAAGATGAGACCGAGGAAATCAATAATGCATATATCGAATTGATGGTTTCAGGAGGCACAGCCCCATATACCTATAAATGGTCCAGTCAAAGTACACCGGTAAACTCACCTGTTGCTTGGCATTTAACGGAAGGAACCACTGTTGAAGTCACCATCATTGATGCAAAAAATGACTCGGTTTTTTTAGGAATTTTGATTCCGGCAACATCCTCAGCGGAAAAAATAAATGGCTGGTTTCACCCTTTGGTACAAAAATTATCAACCTGGTTGTTTTGGGATCCGTTTGCAGCTCTTGGAATTTATGACCCTGTTATTTATGATGAAAAGAATGAACCGCTGCTACATCCTAATAAAGACGTTCGCACAAAAATGATCCCTCTGATCGTTATTTGGCTTATTGCCGGAGCTCTTCTTTTTACTTTTTTTATGCGATTTATCAATTTTCGGGGATTTAAGCATGCAATTAATCTTACTCGTGGTGTTTATGATAAACCGGGTGAAAAGGGAGAAGTGTCTCATTTTCAGGCTTTGGCAACCGCTTTGTCAGGGACCGTAGGCCTTGGAAATATTGCCGGAGTTGCTATAGCCATAGCTGCAGGAGGACCTGGGGCAACTTTATGGATGGTGATTGCCGGATTGTTTGGCATGACAACCAAATTTGTTGAATGTACATTGGGCGTTAAATATCGTGAAATAGATGAAAATGGTAAAGTATCCGGTGGGCCAATGTATTATCTTAGTAAGGGGTTGAAGAAAAAAAATCTTGGGGCTTTAGGGAAGGTTTTAGCTTTTGTGTTTGCTGTTTTGTTGCTTGGAGCTTCTTTCAGTGGTGGCAGTATGTTCCAATCAAACCAGGCTTTTGCACAACTAAAACTTATTTCCCCGTTTTTCGAAAATTATAGTGTTTATTTTGGGATTATTCTGGCAATTATTGTTGGTGTGGTGATTATTGGTGGTATAAAAAGTATTGCCAGGGTTACTGATAAAATTGTTCCCTTTATGGCAGCACTTTACGTTGGTACAGCGCTTGTTATTATTTTTATGAATATTGATCATACTCCTGAGGCCTTCAGGTTGATTTTTGATGGCGCTTTCTCACCTCATGCCATCAAAGGAGGAATACTTGGAGTACTTATCATTGGTTTTCAAAGAGCTGTCTTTTCAAACGAAGCCGGGATTGGGTCAGCATCAATAGCTCACTCGGCAGTTAAAACAGATGAGCCGGTCACCGAAGGCATCGTTTCCCTGCTTGAACCTTTTATTGATACAGTAGTAATCTGCACCATGACAGCATTGGTCTTAATTTTTACCGGTATGTATGAGAACCCTGAAGGGCTGGAAGGTGCACAGATGACATCAGCCGCTTTTGGGAGTGTATTCCCCTGGTTCCCCTACATCCTTATTTTTGCGATTTTGCTTTTTGCTTTTTCTACCATGATTTCATGGTCATACTATGGAATTACAGGATTTAATTACCTCGTTGGGGATTTGTTTGAGAAATGGTTTGGAAGCAGGAAGGTGGCCGACAATGTATACCGTGTTTTCTTTTTAAGTGCAATTGTTGTTGGTGCGGCATCAAGCCTGGGTGCAGTTATTGACTTTACCGATATGATGATTTTGAGTATGGCTTTTCCTAATATCCTTGGATTATTTATTTTAGCTCCTGAAGTAAAAAAAGACCTCGCCGCTTACCTGCGGAAAATTAAATCAGGAGAGATAAAAAGATATAAATAACAAGAGTGCTATTTTTTTTGAATAGTTTTTATATCAGCGAAATATAATTTGATCTCTTTACTTACAACAGGTGTAAGTAAAAGCAAGGCAATAAGATTCGGTATAGTCATGAATGTGATTACCATATCAACAAAATGCCACACCAGGTCAATACCCCATATCGATCCAATAAATATAAAAGCACCATAAATATAACGATAAGGTTTTATTGATTTTTCTCCTAAAAGATAATTGGCAGCCCTGGTGCCATAATATGACCAGGCAATAATTGTGGAAAATGCAAATAATAACAGGCCTCCGGCAACAATATGCCGCCCAATGCCCCCCAAACCAATTTCACTCAGTCCTATTGTAAAGCCCTCAACAGTCATCCCAACACCTTTGATATCGCCTTGCCATGCACCTGATACAATAATAACCAGTGCAGTAATGGTGCAGATAATGAGTGTGTCAATCAATGGCCCTACCGAAGCTACAAGGCCTTCTCTAACCGGATACTTGGTTCTGGCAGCAGCATGAGCAATCGCTGCAGATCCCTGGCCCGCTTCATTTGAAAAAAGACCACGCCTGACTCCCCAAACCAAGGTCATGATAAAAACTGATCCAACGAAACCTCCTGTTGCTGCTGTACCAGTGAAAGCATCTGTAAAGATCATTGAAATAGCTGATGGAATTCTGTCATAGAAAATTATTAATATCAATATGGCACTGCTGATATAGGCAATAGCCATAAAAGGCACTAACCGGGCTGTGACATTCGCAATCCTTTTTATCCCACCAACAATCACCAGTAAAGCCAGAATTGAAATACCCAAACCGGTTGCCCAAACCGGGAAGTTGTAATTCGTGAGCATAACATCTGAAATGGAGTGCGATTGAGCCATATTACCTGTGCCTAAAGAACACAATATCGTAGCACCAGCAAAAATAACAGCCAGAACTTTTGCAAAAGGGCCCAACATGTTTTTTAATCCTATCTCCATGTAGTACATGGGCCCTCCTGAAATGCTGCCATCACTGTTTATCTTTCTGTATTTTGTTGAAAGAGTACACTCGACAAATTTTAAAATCATGCCAAGCAATCCGGTAATCCACATCCAGAAAATAGCTCCCGGCCCTCCCCAATACAATGCCAGGGCAACACCGACAATATTACCTGTGCCAATGGTTGCAGAAAGAGCAGTGGTCAGCGCTTTGAAATGATTGATGTCGCCAATGTCTCCTGTACTTTCATAGCGAATAACCCGATAAGAGTGCCCTAACTTTAAAATGGGCAGGAATTTAAATTTAATCGAGAAAAATAATCCGGTCGGAATCAATAGGAGTAGTAATGCATAGCCCCCAACATAATCATTGTATGCAACAAATATCTTATCCAGAAAGGCAAGGAAATCATTCATAATATCTTGATAATCAATAGAGTGGTAAATAAATGGTAATATGAGAATTCAAAG
>Ga0255364_10129_pt1 | contig 18366 bp, 18 predicted proteins | sample ANMaggSSYBR01G12_FD_182087 | JGI IMG/M metagenome (GOLD analysis project Ga0255364, IMG submission 182087) | Sediment cell enrichment communities from methane seep in Santa Monica Basin, California, United Staets - ANME aggregate JGI... | ecosystem: Environmental > Aquatic > Marine > Cold seeps >...
AGTATGGGATCAACGAATTGGTTAGAATACGTCGACGTGGATTATCTGGATTTTTATACCGCGATCAAGGGATCGGATTTTTCCTCAAACACTTCCAATCGGGGAGGAGGTGGGGTATTCGCCCACAGCGCTGGTACGACATTGATTGATAAAACCACTTTCAGGAATAACACAGCCGCGGGAGCAGGTGGTGCTGTGCTGCGTTTTGATGGAAAAATGTTCATCAATAACAGCACTTTCTCAGCTAACTCTGCCTATAAGGGTGGAGGTATCAGGGCGCTTGATCAACCTGGCTCAAAACTCAGCATAAGACATGCTACATTTGCCTTCAATACGGCAACGGAAACATCCAATGGCGGCGTTATTGGTAATAGAGACTGGGGAGGCGGCGCGTTGAATGCTGGACACAATACCACAGTGGAAAATTCATTATTTTATCAAAATCCTCCAATGGATTGCCAGATCACCAATGGCTCTAACTATTCTGCTACGAATACATATGCCTCTGACCCCACATGTTCTATTTTAATTGAGCCCAATCCTCAGATCATGCCCCTACAGGATAATGGCGGGGGAACTATGACCCATGCGCTCCTTTCCATCAGCCCCCTGATCGACGTCCTGCCTGATTGCGCAGGTCTCACAGATGACCAGAGAGGCGTTGCCAGGCCCACGGGTGTGAATTGTGATCCCGGATCATATGAGTTCGACCCTGATAATCCGCCAGAAGAATGGCCCTGGGAAGAGATCATATACACAGACGATTCCTCTGATAACTGTGATCCATTCGCAAACACTGAAATTTCACTGGTGATGTTAAATGTTGCCCCAGGTTCTACAGATCTTACTCTTTACTTGAAAGTGACTGGTGGTGTTCAGGCAGCTCTGCCAGCGATCCAGGCCGAGGATATCAAAGATCTCATCACGGCATTCCTGGGAACCACCGAAGCCAATCTGTGTAATATGCAAGGATTCGATGACCGCATCTACTGCATGTTCACCCTGCCGCCCAATACGCTGGGGACTCTTCAGGATCTGAAGTTCATCACCCCAGATTGTGAGGATCCGGTTATCCTTCTTCCTCAGGTTTCGATTCCGGAATCAAAATCCGGTGATGCTCCAGATAATCCAGGACTTACCTGCACTAAGGACCTCAGAAATCCTGACTGCGAAGCAGCTGGAGGGCATATGAGCCCAGGGACGACGACAGCACCCAAATGTGTTTGTCCCTGATCATCGATAATTCATGAACCACCCCGGCATTCTAATACCGGGGTGGTTGTTATTAGGTTAATCCGGTAATAAACAGTTGATTATTGTGATTAGTTCTTGTACTATTACTTAACACCAAGTTATTCCCGTAATTCAGACCAGAATAGCACATGAGATTCCCAGTAGAGGAGAATATCCATGTCTCACAAAATAAGCAGCTTGAAATTTGTATACTTACTGATCTGCCTGGCAGTCCTATTAGGTGCCTGTGCCAATCCTACTCCCTCTGGCCCTACTCCTACCCCGAACCTGCCCTACTATCCTGGCTGCAGTGCGGATAACCTGATCGCCTATATCAATTTTGCCAACGCTAACAACGACCCGGATATTATCCATCTTGATCCGGGTTGTACCTATATGCTCACGTCATCAGCAGAATCTGAAGTTTTGAATAATCAAACCCACCATAGCGGATTGCCGACCATCATCACCGATATCACCATCTATGGGCATGATGCGAAAATTAGAATTCGATTAAACCCTGGTGAACCGCCTACCGGGCATTTTTATGTCGATGGATCTGGTGAAAATGAAGGCGATCTAAAACTCTATGATCTCAGATTAGAAAATGGTATCCGCCAGATCGGGGGGGCTGTGATTGTCCATCAAGCTGATTTTTTTGCTTCCAATACAGCATTCTTAGATAATGGGGTTGGCCCGATGGATTTAAATGATATCCAACCAGGCCTGGGCGGCGCCATCTATAACTTGGCTGGAAGTGTAACGATCATTGATCAAAGTAGTTTTGGTGGAAACTATGCTTCCAAACCTCCTGACCGGACTGATGAGTTGGGAGGGGTGATCTACAACAAAAACGGTGATCTGCTGGTGTACTCTTCCAGCTTCATTGGGAATCAATCTGCAGGCAGAGCTGGGGCGATCTACTCCGAAAAAGATGCCGCAAACCTAAGTGCGGGTTTGATCATCATCGAGAACTCTAAATTTTTCGATAACGTGGCATCCCGGGATGGCGGAGCTATTGTTCTGGTTAATGAAACCAATGGGGCCACTTTTATCACAGATTCCATTTTCTACGCGAATAGAGCTGAGTACGGTGGAGCGATCTTCTCAGAAGGGTCAAAATTGAAAGTAGACTTTGATTTTTTTTATGAAAATTCGGCTGATTTTGGAGGGGCAATCTACACTAAAAGATCAGGAGGCGGCAACCCGAGTACATTAAGCAGCCAGGAGTCAACTTATGAAGAAAATATGGTCAGAGATCTCGGCATTGGCGGAGCGATTTTTTCAGAGAACTCTGATCTATTCCTGGATGAAAGCGAATTTAGACGTAATACTGCCAGCAGCTGCGGAGCGATTAGAATTGGTGGACACCCCTACCTGGAAGGAGAAACTTGGGAGCCAGGTGCCGAGCTCAGCACCGATTTATACAACCCGGCCAGTATTGAGATTAGTGGGGGTAAATTTAGAAATAACCAGGCTTGGCATGCCCACGGCGGCGCAATTTGTCACCTGCAGGGAGAACTCTCCATCCAGGAGACCTGGTTTATCGACAATGAGGCTAATGAGCATGGAGGCGCTTTATTTCTGATCGACAAGAGTGAACTTTCTGAATTACTTTTGACCGATAATATCGCCCGTGGTAGTGGGGGTGCTGCTGCGATTGGTTATCCAAGTTATATCGATCAGATCCCTGGTGAATTCGTTATTGTGGACCCAACCAACCTGAACTTTAGTACCCATATAACAAATACCATAATAAGAAATAATACAGGCGGAAGTCATGGGGCAGGGTTATATATTAACATTGGTGGAAGAGTATCCCTTCTAAAAGTACAGTTAAAGAAAATGTGACAAATTATTGGGGGGGAGGAATCTTCCAGGAGGGAGGAGATCTAGTTATCACCAACAGCACCTTTTCAGCAAACTCTGCCTCTAAAGGTGGTGGTTTATACAACACTGGTTGTTCTTCCACTCAAACAACTCTGGATATCAAACACAGTACTTTTGCACACAATATTGCTTCGGATTCCTCGGAAGGAGGAGGACTGCAATATATGGGAGAAGTAAATATTCAAAATTCCCTGGTCACCCTGAATTCCAATCAGGATTGTGGTATCAGCCAATGCAGCTCATCTAATGTTTCAGTAGCTGGCAGCGTAGATTCCGATGGGTCCTGTGGGTTTTCTGTGACTGAAACAGACCCGAAAATTGGGCCCTTATCCAAAAATGGGGGAGCTACCCAAACTCACGCTTTGCAATCCGACAGCCCGCTGATCAACACTGCGCCTGATTGTGCCCTTCTACAAGATGATCAGCGAGGGGTACACCGGCCGCAGCCTCAGGGGGGCAACTGTGATCCGGGTGCCTATGAATTTTATGCTGATGATCCGCGCCTTACCCCCCCACCGCCACCTGCTCCTCCACCACCAATGCCAGATGTTCCCCCCGACGACTCTTCTGAAAACTGTCCTCCATTTGAAGATCTAGACATCTCGGTAGTTTTGCTTAACGTGCCCGCAGACACACTGGTCCTGCCGCTTTATTTTAAGTTCCTTGCTGGAGTCCCCGGTCAAGACGAAGCAGAACCCTGGAAATTCAGGGCAACCCTGGGTGACCCGGGTGAGATCGAATCCTATAAATGTGATCAGCAGGGGTTCGAAGATCGTCTGTATTGTATGTTCAACTTGACGCCTGACGCGCCTGGTTTGGCTCTTGATCTACTATTGTATAAAGACGATTGTGAGGACCCTTCCTATACTTTACCAAAGGTGACCATCCCCGAAATCAAGGGGTCCACCCCAGATTCCATCCCAGATCCAAAATTACAATGTTCCAAAGATCTGAATAAAGATGCTTGTGAGGCAGCAGGTGGCGAAATGAGCACTGGAGGGAGCGAAGCTCCTCACTGCATTTGTCCGTGAGTTTGTTTAATCAAGAATAATAACAAACCCATTCGTTATTTGAATGGGTTTGTTGACTTGTTGGTCAGGTGAATTTGAAATCACCAGAATATGATCGCGGTTTTTCTATCCGGGATTGATTTCAGAGTTTTGAACAGGGCATCAACACCACCCGCTTCAATCCTGCTCTGCGGATATCGGCAGCGCCTCCGGGAATATTGGTCATCAAGCGCAGGAAACTGGTCCGGGAAGGATAATAAACCAGCGCAAAATCGTGCCAGCTGTTGGATAATCGACTTTTCTGATCTCCAATATAAGCGCTCAGAATTTTTCCATAGATATCCGGGTAACCGCCCACGCTGACCAGGTAGGGCATTATCCGGGCCGAGTAGCGGTTATAAGCGTCTTTGCCAGAAACCCTTCTTTTATCCTGTGGGGTGAATTGATTTAGATTCATCATATAAAAAGGCGGGTCCATATCTCCTGCAGCGAATTCCCTGACGGCCCCGGGATCAGGATCGGTCTCGGGATCAAGCCTGTCGGAAAGGTCCTCGGTATAATTTATCTCTTTTATCTCTGATGTGCTCAGTAAATTTGTCAAAAATTGAGAAAAAAAACCGAGTCTGCTAGCGATTCTTTTTATGGCTGGATTAGGCCGGACAATCATGGCGTATATTTCGTTGATCGAATCCTGCCGGACCTCCCGGGTATTTTCATGAGCCTGCAGCAGTGCTTGACTGGAGGGATAGCTGTCCACGGTGAGGTAATGATAGGGTATTTCCCCACCCGTGAGGAGCTGATCGATCTTGAGCTGATGGTCCCGGGATCCACCTTCGGTCAGGGTTGCACCCTGTGTTTGCGCTAAATAATCCTCTATTCTAGAAGGATCCTTTCTGACTAGAAATTGGACCAGTGTCAATTTGGTTTTGCCCTGAGCTAACATTTTGTCGCGCTGGATGCTGGTAGGTTCTATGGCCATAACTCTATTTCTCCGAAAAATGATCGATTATAAGCTGACTGACCTGCTGGGATTTATCATGCTGGACCCAATGGGTGGCGTCATCAATCAGCACTAGATCACCATCATCACAGTGGTCCAAACTGAGAGAAGCCATTTGATAGTTGAGGTGGGGATCCTTTTTACCCCAGATGATCAATGTTTTTGGCTGAATTGATCTATTTGTTCTGGATGATCTTGAACCGCTAAATGTTGCCCGATACCAATTGATCATGGCTGTGATCGCTCCGGGCTGATTCCAGGCTTCGCGGTAGCGGTTTAGATCTTCCTCAGAAAAATGATCAGGCATGGCAGAGGTCATGAATTTCCAATTTCCGGCTTTCACAATCCGCTCTGGAATTCCAGGCAGCTGGAAGAAAAAAGCATACCAGCTTTTCAACATTTGAGAAGGATGGGATCGCAAGTATGATTTAAAGACCGCTGGATGAGGGACATTGGCGATAACCAGGCGTTTTACCCTTCTGGGTTCACGGATAGTCAGATTCCAGCTCACCATAGCACCAAAATCATGGCCTGCCAGGTAGAATTTTTCATAACCAAGGCTGTCTGCCAAACCCAGGATATCATCTACCAGGATCTTCATTTGATATTGATCCATGCCGATTGGTTTGTCGCTTAGGTTATATCCCCGTTGATCCGGAACAATAACACGGAAACCGGCCTGGGCCAGGGGTTCGATCTGTTTTTCCCAACCGAACCAGGATTCAGGGAAGCCATGCAGCAGGAAGACCGGCTTTCCCCCAGGTGGTCCGGCCAGGACAGTGTGCAGCTTGATGCCATTGGTCAGGATATGTTCATATTGTGTTTTCATGATTTTCTTTTCTGGAATCCATGATTGAAAGTTATATTAACAGGTTTTCATATCTCCAATCATACCGCTTTTTATTTAAGCCATGAATAGGACCTGGGGACAGATTTCCTGGTTAACCTGCCGGATAAACTGGATAAAATCAAGACACCCGAATCTCTTATGGTAGAATGAACCCCTGTCCTCACACCCCAATCCAGGTATTACACTTGGCATTGGTGTTCATGACACTACACATCCTGCCAATTTTATTAGTTTCAAGGAGTGTGTTATTTTGAATAGTTTCAAGGGTGTCCAGCGAAAAATCATCTTTACTTTGTTCCTGTCCCAGAGTGTGGTTTCAGCAGCCATGATCACCACTGGCACTGTCAATTCTATTGTAGGAGCAGAATTGAGCGGCATGATTGCCTGGGCGGGTTTACCGGTTACGATCATGCTGTTATCAGCTGCCCTGGGTGCCTATTCCTGGGGTATTTTGATCGAGAAATTTGGCCGCAGAAATGGCTTAAGTATCGGCTTAATCCTGGGGATATTTGGGGGTTTGTTTTCAGCACTGGCAATCTGGCAAAATATATATCTCTTGTATTTGTTCGGCATGGCTCTCTTTGGCCTGGCCAATTCAGCCATGCAGCTAGGACGTTTTGCGGCTGCTGAAATCAGTCCTGAAAAAACCCGGGGAAAAGCCATCGCTACGGTGGTTCTGGGGGGAACCGTGGGATCGATCGCCGGACCTCTACTGGTTAGCCCAGCTGGTGTTCTAGCAAGTCGAGCAGGACTGAATGAATTAGTTGGACCCTATGGAACGGCTTTGATTTTGTTCGCAATTGCCTCGTTGATCATTTTCACCTGGCTGAGACCAGACCCTACTGAGATCGCCAAAGAAATAGCCCAAAAAGATCACTCAGTTGAGACAGAGTTTAAACCCGCCAGATCAACGCCAGAAATTCTCAAACAACCCGGTGTGAAAGTTGCGATCACCTCCATGGTAATCGGCCAGGCAGTTATGGTTATGATTATGGTGATCACCGGTTTGCATATGAAAGCTTTGACCCATCCGTTGACCAGTATATCCTTGGTGATCTCCGCTCATACCTTTGGTATGTTTGCCTTCTCCGTCATATCAGGCGGATTGACTGATCGCCTGGGCAGGGAACCAGTTATTATGTTGGGAGGAGGGATATTGATCCTGGCAGGTCTGAGCGCCGGAATATCGCCGGATGTGCTGCCGATCGCGGTATCGTTATTTCTTTTAGGGTTGGGATGGAACTTGTGTTTTGTGGGAGGATCCACACTTCTTTCAGACCAGCTTTCTCCAAGCGAAGGATCCCGCATGCAGGGTGTTAATGACTTATTTATTGGTCTTGCATCTGCAATTGGCAGCCTGGGAAGTGGTTTTGTATTTGCCGCAGTTGGATTCCAGATAATGGGATTTGTCGGAGCCGCTTTTGCAGTAATTCCCCTTGTTGTAGTATTCTTGTGGCTGAGAAATCCAACCAGGTGAGTTCCTGTTTAACAACCACTTTCAATTTCTGATAACTTTTAATATTCAGATTTTCCCTCAAATTATAAATCTGGTAGCAGCCTTGCAGGTTACCCAAATTTGATGGCAACTCTACAACCAAAGATTCACCCTATTTGGGTGAATCTTTGGCCGTAATATTAAGTTTATTCCTCTCCAGGAGGGTAGTTTCTAAAGGACGATTTATTTATTGAGAGCAGATTCTGTATACTGGATTAACTCAGCTACTTCCACATACATGGTGCGGTTTGGATTGTCCGGTGCGCCATAATCTTTAATCCAGGCAATTTTCCCATTCCCGTCAACCAGGACAAAGGTATGGCTCGGTTCGCCATTATCGATTGCCCATTGGAGCACATCATAGGAAGCAGAAACCTTTAAATCTGGATCAGAAAGAACCGGCACGCTGGTAATTCCCAAAGCCTGTGATTCGGGGGCCATCTCAGCGACGGAATCCCGGGCGATACTCACAACCTGGACGTTTAATTCTTGAAATTCAGGGCTATTTTGCAAATCCACGATTTGCTGCATGCAAGGCGGTCAACCTACAGCCATATGGAAAAAGAGCAGTACGGGAGTTCCTCCATACTCGGACAGGGAGGTTTGCCCGCCAAGCGTGTTATCCAATTTGAAATCTGGGGCAGTTGAACCAACTAATGAATCCTGGGGAGCTGGCTGTGAAGCACAGGCTGTTAAGATTAATACTAATACGAAGAACAAACTAACGGGTAAAGTATTTTTTTTCATTTTCCACCTATAAGAGTAAATGGATATAGTAGATTGGAATCATACCATGATTCCCTGGAATCTTTCTGAGATATTTACAGATTCGGGTATATTTTTTGTAGTTTTCATAGCAACGATCATACCGCCATTTTCATGATAAAGTATCTTGTTCCAAAATTCGATTTGATCAATTCATTGGCTTTTTTATAACAGAGAAAAACCAATCGACAAAGAATTATGCCCACAAGATGGTCATCACGGCAGCTACAGTTGTGATGACCAATGAAATCACAAAAGTAACCCGGATTACCTGGCTTTCTTCGCCAATCCGGTCGATGCTGGCAGCGGCGTTCTGCAATTTCGCCGGGGAGATCACGCTTGCCAACCCTCCCCCGATCCCGCTGGCAGCGGCGATCAACAGCCCAGCCACCCCAATTTTATCCGCAGTAGAGAGATGAATATTTGTCAGCATGGCAATCGCCGATGTTTCTGATCCGCTGATGAATCCTGAAAGAAGACCCAGGAAAGGTGCCACAAAGGGATAAAATCCGCCAAAGGCCTGACTGGCAGCATTAGCGATCACAAATACCATGTTGTTGGCAGGTTCAAGCAGCTGCCAATCGGCGTTTTTTCCAGAATGATTGATGATAAAGGCGATTGAAAAGAATACAGCGGATGCCAGCATGGGCCGGGGAGCTCGTTTGAGCCAGCGTTTAAGGGAGATCTTAAGCGTATTCTTATTTATCCCCAACCAGGGGAGGGCAATTAAGGTGCTGACCAGGATCCAAAAATACGCCTGCCAGAATATCCGTAATTTTTCCGGGGAGCCGGGGATGATGGTGATTGGCATGATCCAGCGATTAAAGACCAGATCAAAAAAAGGCAGGAAAGGAGCATTTACCAGCAAAGCAAAAATAGTCAGAAATATCCAGGGTGAGATCGCTGCAGGTAGAGACAGGCTGGTTTCGGCAGATTGATCATTCACGGTCAACAGGCTTCGATCAATTAAGGTTTGCCCGGTGAGTTTAAGATAAATCAGCATGACAGCGATTACACCCAGCCCGGCTGCAATCCCGGTCAGGGTCACCAAGCCCAGAGCGTTCATACCGATTGCGATCAGCCCGGCAGTCAGCCCGGCAATGAGAGTGGGAATAACTCCTCTCCAGAGTAATTTCCAACCCCCGGCCAGCCACAACATGGCCAGGGCAATGCAAGTGCTGATGACAGGCATAAAGCGAGCAAAAAAACCGCCTACTTCATTTACTGGGAGACCAACAAAATTGGAGAAAACAACTACTGGAATACCCAGCAGGGCGTACGTGCAGAGGGCATCGTATCCAAGGGAGGGCAGGGCAATGGCCACAAAGGATGAATACCCGAGAGCAATCATAATCGGTGGCAGGATTGAAACCGGAGTGGCGCCCAAAGCAGCCAGCAGGGTGCCGAACCCGATATTCAGAATCAAGATTTGAGCGACCTGATTACCCGGGGCGATGGTTTTGATAAAAGCCACAATCCGGTCAATGGCTCCGGTTTCTTTCATGATTGTGATTTGCAGCAGGGAAGTTGCGACCATGATGGTAATTGGCAGGGAAGCCACTACACCTGCCAGGCTGATCAGTAATGTGTTGATAATTGGAGTTTTAAAGTACAACCAGGCAACCAGAACGGCAAAAAGCCAGCCAACCACTCCCGCGATGTCGGCGGGTGTTTGCCTCCAAACCAGGAGAATTAGGATAACCAGGATTGGTAATAGTGCTATGAGGATCGCCGTGAAGTTCATAAATTCTCCAGGTTGAAAATCGGCAATATAAGAAACCAGATAAATGTTCTGGTTCTAATGATAATATGTTCCATAAGAAATTACACTTGGAAAACGATAAGGTTTCATCCAGGTGTATTAGTAAGGACTGAATCGGTTTGGCCGAGATTTACTGATAAAAAAGCTCGTCCGATATTTAGGATAAATCTCAGATTTAAATTTTGAAGTTAGCTCAAAACCTCAATTAATTATCCTGATCAAAGTAATTAATAAAATAATTATTTTTCCCCTTGACAACCAGGCCAAGGAAGACTATACTGATAACATATAGACAAACATCAATATGAAAAACGTACAGATTGAAATCAACAAAGTTGAATTTGCTAAAGCGCTGGCTGATGGGACCCGCCAGAAAATCATGGCCTTATGCTGCTGTGAGTTGGTCAGTGTCAATGAGATTGTTAATAAATTGGATGTGGCTCAACCAACCGTTTCTCATCATTTAAAAATCCTTAAGAATGCAGGATTGGTCAAATCTGAGAGACGCGGTAAACAAATTTTATACACCCTCAACCAGGAACGATTGGCGGAAGGATGCTGTCAGGTTGCTGAAGAATTTGCTCCCAACCAACCTTTAATAATCAGTGTTGAAGTACCAGACTGAAATTTTTTTTATAATAACATATAGAAGAATATAAATATATCAATATATTAGGAGGATATGATGGAAAATATTAATCAGAAAAATGAAATTAAGGCTGCAGTCCGGGATCGTTATGGGAAAATCGCCGATAAAACCCAACCCGGGTGCGGTTGTAGTCCATCCCAGTCATCGTGCTGTGATCCAGAAAATGATATTCAAGAGAATTTAGCGGTACATCTCTACCAGGACACAAACGTCAGCGAACTTCCTTCGGATGTGACCGATATATCGTTGGGCTGTGGAGATCCAGTTACTCTGGCGTCCCTGACAGAAGGACAGACTGTATTGGACCTGGGATCCGGTGGAGGGATCGACTGCTTCCTGGCAGCCAAAAAGGTTGGTCAAACCGGAAACGTTATTGGTGTGGATATGACTCCGGCGATGATCGATCGGGCCAGAACAAACAAAGAAAAAATGGGTGTAAAGAATGTTGATTTCCGCCTGGGAGAAATCGAACATCTCCCGGTATCGGATGATACTATTGATGTGATTATCTCAAACTGTGTGATTAATCTCAGTCCGGATAAATCCGGCGTATTCCGGGAAGCATTCCGCGTCCTTAAGCCCGGGGGGAAACTCGCTGTAAGCGATATTGTCACAGAAGGAGATCTTCCAGATATTATCATGGAGAGTCTCAGCGCTTGGGCTGGTTGTATTGCCGGGGCAATGGATGTTAATGATTATGTTAAAGGGCTCCAAGAGGCAGGTTTTGCAGATGTGGAGGTAAAGGCTTCTTATTGGGATAGTGAATTTTTTGAGGCTGCCGTCGAACAGCTTGAACCTGAATTAAAAGCCCGCGTTCTGGAAAATAAGAAAAATGGACGAAAAACTCTGATCGATGGAGATGATAAAGATTTTGATCCCCAGAAATCCATTTTTAGCGCCAAAATAACTGCCTGGAAACCCAGTTAACTATATAAACCTACCAGAAGAGTTCTACAGGGGAAGAAATAGAAAAACACTTGATTTCGAAATCAAGTGTTTTTTGTTTGTGATATTAGAAGGATTCCAACCAGCTGGTTGGATCATCCAATACAATTAATTTTAGCTCTGCTCAGGAGCGAAAAGGGGAGGTTTTGAATGGGGTTTTTTCTAGAGCTGCTTAGTTAGAAAGAAACGTTGATGCCCGGTGGGAAAGTCTGGTAATTCCCCGTAAACCCGGTAGCCATATTTTTGATAGAATTCTGGCGCCTGAAAACTGAAGGTGTCCAGAAAAACATTCTTGGCGCCCCGTTCCCGTGCTATATCTTCAGCCTTTGATAATAGCTGCTGCCCATATCCGTGACGGCGCAAATCCTCTTTAACCCATAATAGGTCCAGGTAGAACCAATCCCAATAAGTTGCGCCGATTATTCCGCCCACAACTTCCTGGTCAGGTCCTTGAAGAACAAAACACAGGCGGGTATAACTATCTTCGCCTGCTTGTTCCTCGTTGTATGTTCCAACTCCCCGACCGATGATTCCCCAGGCAGATTCTTCCGGCTTTTCTTCGTAAACAATCTGGTATTCTTGATTCATTGATTTGCCAATTCCTGATGATCTTTATTTATAGAACGTACTGAGTATAACATGAAGAATTTCTTGTGAGTGAGCTTCAGTTAATAAATGCGTAGACCAATAAAACTACTCTCAAAGACGGTCCTTGACCCACTACCCAATTTCATCAGAATACACTATGATGAAGATTAGTACAAATATTGGGGGAACCTAACCAACTGGCTCGGGACAGCAATTTAACAGGCAATTTAATTTTACATCCGGCACACCGGCCTTCCGTATTTTCCATGTCTCAAATAGTGGTATGTTGACACTCAATGACCTGACCCTATCCAATGGGTTGGCCCATTCTGCCACCACGGGTACAACATCCCACAATGCTGGCGGCGGCATTTATACCAACAACCGCATAGAGCTCTATGGTGTAGTAATGAATGATAATCATGCCAAATTAGGGGGCGGAGTTTATAACACCGCTGCCAACGGCATGACAATCAGAGGCTCCACCTTCCAGCACAACGGGGCCGATGTAGAAAACGCAGCCGGGGAACGCGGGGGCGGAATTTATAATCTCTCCTCCGCAGCCATCTCCTCGAGCACATTTTTTAATAACACTGCCATCGAAACAGGCGGCGCTATTGAAAACGGATCCAGCGGACGAATAGTAGTCAGCAACAGCACATTTTCCGGAAATTCAACAATTATCCTTGGAGGTTCAGCGATTCTAAATAGTGGTGAAATCACTGTGATGGCCTACACCACCATCACGGAGAATACAGGCGGCACACCGGGCGCGGCACTGCTATCGGGCCCAGATACGCTCTTGATCCGCAATTCGATTATTGCCAATAATTATGGGGGAGATTGCAGTTACCCCCCTTCCAGCACAATCGTGTGGGAAAACCTTGATAGCGACGGGACCTGCAATGGTTTTACAATCACAGCTAATCCAGCCCTGGACCCATTGATGAATTACGGGGGGCCAACCCTCACCCATGCTCTGACCGCCAGCAGCCCTGCTGTAGATGCCGCTGATGGAAACTGTAATTCCATGGATCAGCGCGGCGAGCCCCGACCACAAGGTGACGCCTGCGATCTGGGTGCATATGAGTTAACCTGGGCTGGAGCTATTCCCCCGCCTACCGTCATCCCATCCTCTGTTGAAGGGTATGTCTTCCTGGACATGAACGGAAATGGCATTCGTGATGCAGTGGAAATTTCCGCTTCCTCCGGCATTATTGGCGCGAATATGACTTTGATGGAAGGTCAATGCCCCGGCACAAATTTTGTCTCCGCATCCGGGTCCGTTAGTCCAGACGGAATATATGGTTTTGGCATGTTAATGCCTGGAACGTACTGCATTCTTACCGATCCCCAGCAGATGACCTTAATTCCCCCCATGCAGGAGATCACTGTCGGAAATAATGATCATCTGGTTGACGTAAACTTCTACATGCCAGATCCGGGTCCAGAATCAAATTCTGGAGCCTCGAATCGCTGCGACCGCTTTGAGGATATGGAATTTTCCCTGGTGCTGCTAAATATCCCGGGGTTAGGTTTTGTAGTCCCAGAATTTCCTGAACCCTGGGAGTACAGCGCTCTGCTCGGTACGGTTGAGTCCTACAGGTGTTCACTGCAGGGATTTGACGACTGCCTATACAGTATGCTTAACATTCTTCCTGAAATGCCGGGATTAGCTCCTGAGTTTTTCCTTTATCTTAAGGGTTGTGTGGACCCGATCTACTATCAAGCAGGAATAACCATCCCGGAACCCACATCAGCGGGTGATTCCTCGTCTGAATTTAACGCTGATCTCGGTGAAGATGCTTGTGAGGCTGCTGGGGGAACATTCCTTGAGGTTTCAGACACTCAAACGATTTGTGATTGCCCTTGAGATAAAATTCTAAACATATTGTTAAATCAAATAAACCATCCCTTATAATTTGGGATGGTTTATTGATCTAACCCGATTCTTATTAACCTTTTAGAGAAAGTACTCAGACTATCATGAGAGTATTTTGTGTATGATTCATTTCAGTAATAATATCGTTTTATAAATATTCGAAACCCTCCTATTTTTCATTAAATTCACAATATCTACACGATTTAGTATGAAACTGAGTTAATGCTTCCATTTCTGTTATGTCTACTTACCTTCACCACTTATGAGATGTATAATTATTTCAAGAGTTTTCAAGGAGGTTTTTGTGTTTCAACCAATTAGATTTAAAACTGTATTATTTATCCTGGTCTTATGCATCCCACTTTTTGCCTGCCTGGGAAGTGATCCAGCAGTTGTTGAAGAAAGTATTGACACCACCAAACCCACTACCTCAAGCGAAAATGCTAGCTCCAGTGAAGCGATTCGTAGCAGCGGAACACCGGTTACCAACATCGATCAGATTGTTGGCATGTGGATTGGGTCGGCAAACCCGGAAATATTTTATCTGTTGATCCATTCTGATGGTACTGTAAAGGTTGCGCCATCATTGAATGACATGGAAATCGGTTCCACAAATACCTGGATGATGAAAATTGAGGAAAATCAAATTATTACCGATAAATTTAGTCTGTGCCTGGGAGATATTGGAACATATTTCGGTGAAATTAATAACGATGGATCACTAAAATTTACTACAATATCTGATCCTTGTTCTTATCGATTAAGACACTTGGACAGAAGTTTGCCAGGGAGGATGACTGACTACAATCTTTTGTACATCCGGGTAGAATAATCCTTTAACCAAGGACTGTAGTTAAAATTATTAGGGTTAGTAAAAAAATCTAGAGATTGCTCTTCTTTGGTATGCAAGTAACATATTAAACACTAACCAATAAATTTCTTGAGCAGTGTGACAATTTTACCCAAGCCAGGAATACTCTCGAGCAAGGGTGCTGAATCCCAATAGTCAATCTGATCGATAACTTTCCCGAATTCGTTGAAGGTAATTTTAGAGATCCCTTCCAATTCCCATAAGCGCTTGGGAAGTTTTCGGATTCGAAATTTCATGATCCAGTGTTGAAATACCATGAATCCATCCACTCCATGGGAAGTCATTTGAAATTGGATCTCAGTGAGATTTTTAAACCACTTGTGCATGGATGCAGTTACAGCATCAATCCCCCGGGAATCCATAAATGGATCTTGATATCGAATCCTGGGCACAGCCAGGTTCCGAAATTCGTCCACATTTTCATCGGTCAGGTTTTCGAAAAAAGCCTGATATTTCTTTATTGTTTCTTCGGTTACAGCCATCACTACACCCCATTATCTGAACTCTATAGAAATATGTATCGAAATGGTTTCTTGACTGGAATCCAAAATGATTATGTATTTCCAGGCATAAAATGAGAAGTCAGAAATGGATATATCCATTTAATCAAAAGCCGCAACTTCATTGATGGCAAACCACGCCGTAAGCGCTGGTTTGATCCCAGCCTAAAACGAAAAAACGAGAATATCCTCGCTAATCAGGTATTAGAAGAAAGCTTCTCTTTTTTTAGTTTGCGCTTTTCTTTAATCGTCAGTTTTGCTTTCTTCTTGGTTTCCCGCTTGCCTTTATCTCTTTTTCCTTTTTCACCCATTAGACCCACCCTCACTGAATAATTAATCGTTATAACCTTACATTTATCATAGCATGAAAACCCATCGATCCGTATATTCAAGTCAGATTCCTGAGAGAGCAGTCTCCGAGATTGATCTCGAACCGCATTTCCTGCTATTATTTCTTATTCCTTATTCGAAAACCATTTATGTGTGCCAAATTGATCTTTCCTTACAGGCTCTCCAGAAATAATAAACCACTCAAGCCCTTTGAGCACGGCATCAAGGTAGCTGTTTAATCCCGGTTGAATCATTACTATGTGCGGGATCCAGCGAATAGCAATTGGGATATGCTGCAAATTGTGAGGAAAGATCGTGATTCTTAATGAACCTATGCCTTCCTGATCTTCAGTAAGCCGCCAAGAAACATAAGATTTTCTACCGCCTTCCCTGCCAATCAATAAATCATATCCTATACCATCTTCCCAGTTTACAAATTCCCGGAGCAAAACCCACCCACTGTAGTAGTGGACCTCATCCTTAGATCCTACCCCTGGCCATTCCTGAACAGGATTCTTTTTACAGTAAGGATGAAAATCTTCCAGATTCCCGGGTTTTGTGATTAAATCCCAGATTTGCTCCTTAGAAACGCCAATTTTTCGACTGACTGAAATCGGCCATTTGAAGCTTTCGATTCTTTCTGCAGTAAATTTCATTATCAACTCCAGGTCAACTTGATCCGAAACCAGGGCATACTATCCAGAGCTGGATGGCTGTCCACATTCCATTTACTATTCAGAACTCTCTGAGAGCGGTGTTCGTTGAATAAACTCAATGATATGTCCGGCAATCTCCTCTCCTTTTTCTTCTTGAAGAAAGTGCCCGGCATCTTTAATCACAATTTTTGGTTGAGCTCTTGCAGTTGGGATGAGTCGACGAAAGAATATATCTCCTCTGTGAGTGACAGGATCGGAATCCGAGAACATTACCAGGACCGGTTTTTTCCACTTGGAAAGGATTTGACGGGCACGTTTCATATCCGCCGCTCCAGGATCAGTAGGGCTTATTGGAACGAGCAGAGGCCATACCGCTGCCCCCGCCTTGTGTTTTTTGGTCTTGAAAGGAGCTTCGTAAGCGGCTAGCTCTTCCTTAGAGATGCTCTTTTTATCCGCCAGTCCTAATTTAATGACCCTGCTGATGGGAAGGTTTGGGATCCTTTGGACGAACTCTCTCCAGTCCATGAATGCTTTCCCCATTGGTTCTTCCCCAGTCGGAAGACCGGTGTTCATAATCACGAGGCGATTTACCCAATCGGGATTTTCAGCCGCGACTGTTAATCCAATTAAACCTCCCCAGTCCTGGACAACAAAAGTTATGCCCTGCAGGTTCAAAGTCTCAATAAATTTCTCTAATATGTCTCGATGAAGTTGAAATGAATATGACTCTTTATCCTCCAGCTTATCTGAACGGCCAAATCCTATAAAATCCATAGCAAGGACGCGGTGATCCTGTTTCAAGAGGGGGATCATCTTCCGGTAAAGATAACTCCAGGTTGGTTCACCATGCAGAAGGAGAATAGGTTCTCCTTCTCCCTCATCGATATAATGAATCCGGAATTCATTAATCTCTACGTATTTTGGCGTGTAGGGAAAATCGGGAAGATCTTTGAATCTGGAATCTGGCGTTCGGATGATTTTCACAACCAAGCTCCTTTTTGAAGCCATTAAACCAATTAACTATTTTATTCAACTGCCAGAAGATAACTGAGGCGATTGGGTTTAATGATCTAGATTATGGGCTATCTGTTTCAGGACTTACCCGAAGTATAGCATAAGGAAAATTTGAATATTTGATCTATCCACCATATAGGAGTATGGGGTGTCTTGAACTGAAATCATTTTTTTCCCGTAAATATAGGTATCAGAAAAATCAGAACCAGGACAAGATAAACATACCAATCCAAGCTCATGGCATCATTGTGAAATCTTGGCCAGACTGTTAACAGTAATAACGTTGATAATAGAGTCACTATGATCAGGCACTGCCTTTGCAGAACGGTCATCGAAATTTTGGTTTGAAGGCGTTTCTTGATATTCATATTTGGATTCCTATTAAACTTGCTGCTCAATGGTTATCTTTAGATCTTCCCAAACAGATAATTTGCCTGGCACGAATAGCATTATTACTCATCCCCGATATTGTAGAAAATCCTGCTGCTTATTTATCAATGAGTGGCTTGAGGTGTTTTATGTGTTCAAGTCCTATTCCGCAGCAACCGCCCAATATCTGAATACCTTGCTGGAGCCATGAATCTGCTGCAGAGGCGTAGTCTTCCGGTGAGATCACATCATTAAAAATCCAATTTGGTTCAACAAATCTTCCCGAATGGGCGTACACACCAACAGGGCCCACCCAGTTTGCCTTTAATACTTCTAAACAAACTGTTATATATTCGACTTCCGTATGCATGATCGAAACGACATCTACATCCTTGCCTTTAATCGCTTCCAACCCTTCCATTAATGTTGGACCATCCAATAAGTGGGGTTCACCATCCTGATTAAGATTACAGCTGAGCCCAACCCAGACAGGAAGCCCGCTTTTTTGAGCAGCATCCAGCACAATTAACATATGATCAATATCGGCCATCATCTCG
>Ga0255364_10131_pt1 | contig 18314 bp, 14 predicted proteins | sample ANMaggSSYBR01G12_FD_182087 | JGI IMG/M metagenome (GOLD analysis project Ga0255364, IMG submission 182087) | Sediment cell enrichment communities from methane seep in Santa Monica Basin, California, United Staets - ANME aggregate JGI... | ecosystem: Environmental > Aquatic > Marine > Cold seeps >...
GATGCAAACCTACCAGGAAATGCTCACTACCGGAGATAATCAGGGTAACAACTTGATTGCCGGAGATCTAAACAGTTACATGCTCCTGACCAATAAAGGAATTAGCATACTTGACCCCGTTAGCGGGGAAGAGATAATCCAGCAAATGCCACCTACTAAATTGATGAAAGATGAGTATATTCATCTCTTTGAGATCTGGGTATTAAACGGCATGCCTGAAACTGCCGCCGAAGCGGAAGCCCTTACTGCCGCCGGGCAGGAGGAGTAATTGTAGTTAATTTGTACGATCCGTAATTCTTCAAGGATCACGGATCGTAGTGGCCTTAACCAAAAAACGCCTCCAGATTGGAGGCGTTTTTCATTTCTGCGAAAACTCAAACTAATAATCAGGGAGATGCAAACAAAGTATTTTCCAGGGCGTTAAGTTTAGCTGCCAAAACTTCCATGTCGGTTTTGGCTGAAAAACTATCGTCCTCTAACTCGATTAGAATTAACTTATGGCGCTGAATCATATTGTCTACAACTTCAACCTGGTCATCATTTAACCTGGTTTTTAATAACTCCAGGGTAGATCCTACCTTATCCAGAGCCAGTTTTGCGTCAGCAAGCCGGTTCTGCTCCAAAGCCAAGTTCGCATCGGCGACAGCTACCCGGGCGCTTAAGATGGTAATGTGGGTTGTGATATCTTCTATTTCTTCCCTCAAACTCAGATTAATTTCCTCAAAAACGTCCAATCGTTCAATTTCCGCTTCGAGCGTGGTGATCTCTGCCTGGGCAGAAGTGATATCTTCTGATAGTGCCGCGACCTTTGCCTGTTCTGGCTGATAGCGGAGAACTGTATCAACAAAAATACCTCCGGCGAATGCTATCGCAATCACAACCAACCAGATCAAGATCCGGCGAAAAACCAACTGGGCTTTCCCGGGTTTCTTCTTCTCATCCGGGGTTACATCGGGGCTTTCCGTAACTTCTCCTTCAAGTGAAGCTGCAGGTTCTGACTCAGTATTGGATTCCTCAATTTGTTCTTCCATTTCAGCTTCGTCAATTTTCTTTTCCAGATCATCGCTTAAATTATTTTCATTAATGGTCATTCGGACCTCCTCGGTGATGGTCAAACTAATGAGACAATTATACCTGATTCCAATCTGCTTAGATAAATACTGGGGGACTCCTGTATCTGGCAGGAAATTAATTCATGCCTTTAATAGCAGAAGAGCTGGCAAATTACCAGCTCTTCCTCCACTAATCTTTGGAGAGATATGGATGGTTATTTTGCTTTGATCTTAATCGTGCGGGGAAGTGCTTCTTCAGCAACCGGCACTCGCAGGGAAAGGATTCCGTTCTTCAGATCAGCTTCAGACTTATCCATTTCCAGCAATTTGGGCAGGCGGATAATTCGTCTGAATTTTCCTGTTGGCCGTTCCTTCCGCAGGTATTTTACATCTTCATCTGCAGCTTTGAATTCACCCTGAATGTCAATGGTGTTTTCTACAATTTCAATTTCCAGATCATCAGGTTCCAATCCGGGAACAATCATTTCAATCACATAGGAGTCATTTTCAATGATGACATCCAGCGGGACATGAATATCGCTTTCAACTGCCCCAAAGTTATGAACCGGACGACCATAATGACGATGATAGGGTTTTATATACATGGACATATTTTGCTCCTTAATTTATCAGTAAGCGAACTGTTTTTTTTATCTGCCATTTATGATAAAGGCTGATTATTAGAAGATTACAAACAAACTATTAGAGAAAAACAAAAGCTTTATCTACAAAATATTAACGGGGAAATTCCGATATTCCTGTATGGGCAAAAAATCAGGATACCTGGAGACAATTACAGATCTTTTATACCAACTAAAATCAGGTAAGGAGAATCTTCGCCAAAACCTGCGCCGTTAAAATCACCCAAAACGGCACTTGTCTTGATACCAACCTTCCTGAATTCCTGTTGATAAATTTCCAGGGAAGAGAGTTTATGTTCAGTAGATTGAAGTGATCTTTCCGTTCGTCCATCCGGAAACAGCTGGTCATAAAGCCAATCCCAGCGGATTCCATCTGAAGTAGCGGCCAGACGGCTGCTTACCTGGACAGGGTGACCAGTTTCAGGATGGGTAAAAATGGTTTCAACTTGCGTTTCCGGCTCAGAGTTAATATCATTCCCCCACAGACTTTCATGCAGGACTTTGATCCACAAGGGGTTAGGAACACTGACGATAAACAAGCCTTCCTTTTGGAGGACAGCAGTCACGTTACCAAGCAGGAGCTGGCGATCCTGCGCTGTTAGAACGCTGTAAGTATTACAGGGAATTATCACCGACCCGAAAACGTGGTCTATCTGAAAATGAAGCATATCAGCCTGAATGATATCAATACGCTCAGAAAGATCCTTATAGTCGCCCATCAGTTCAGATTTCAAAAATTGGATACTGCCCCAATCCATATCTAGCCCCACTATCCACCGCCCAGCTTTGGCTAGCGGAATAGTTACCCGGCCGTGACCGCATCCCAATTCCAGAATTGGATCTTTTCCTTTGGTCCATGACCTCCAGAAAGGCAGATCATCCTTGAATTTCGCATGATGCTGCTGAACCAGATTACCCGTCATCTCCAACTCTACCTCGCTTTTATCGCTGTCCTTGACTATCACTTGTATAGAGATTATACTGCTTTGAGCAAATCTGCTGTTTTCGCCGGGGTGTGGCGCAGTTGGTAGCGCGCCGCGTTTGGGACGCGGAGGTCGACGGTTCAAGTCCGTCCACCCCGACTTTGGAAAAGTTATTTCTTCCTCCCTTTCCAGGGTCCACTACTTCCAATTTACATATTTGTATAGACAGGTCTTATATGTTGACCTGGTTTGATTTAACCAAGGAGAGACTGGTATAATCTAAGAAAATCATTCATCTGCCAATACACCTATGAGAACAATAGATCTTTCTAAATTTCAGACCGAGTCAGGTATAGCTGGTATCTTCAATACCTTACGGGGAATCTTTTCCTATGGTTGGAACTGGCAGCAAAGCCGAAAAAACCAGGAAGAACTTGTTGAGATACTGGATACAGTACTGGGGAGTGATTGTGTTTTACTAAGAGATGTGAACATCCCCCATGTTGGCAGACCTATACCTGTAGTTCTGCTTACACCAGCCAGCTTGATGGTTATAAACCCAAAATCCCAGCAAGGTTTCTTCCGTGCAGAAGGAAAACGATGGGAAGAACTTGGGCGGGATGATGAGTATAAGCTGGCATCCAACAACATGATCCGGGAAACTTGGCTGTATCAAAAGACAATTGAAGGCTACCTTAAACAACACAATTTCTCTATACCAGCTGAACGGGGAGTGATGATATTTGTCTCGCCGGAAACGCATGTTGAAACCATCCGGCCCCGGGTTCGGGTAATCCAGGCAGATGGTATTAAAAATTTCGCCCGTGAATTGGCGATATCCAAGCCAGTTTTCAGCGATATGGATTCCAGAAATGTGATCAAGCTGCTGTCTAACCCCCGGATTCCCGTAAAAGAAAAATCCAAGAAAGCCCCACCGGAAATAATCAACCAGGTACCTGATGCAGTTACCAAAGTTGATGAGAGTCTGGGAAAAGTCACCAACCGGATAAATTTCACTCGTAAAGAATGGATAATTGTCGGAAGTCTGGTTGCGGTGGTAATTATCGTCCTCGTCATCCTGATCGCACTGGTGATTCTCACAGTGTAGAGCAATCAACGGAAATCGCGTGCAAAGGCCTTTTCTCTCCATCATCATACCCGCATACAATGAAGAATCTCGTCTTCCGGACACCTTGACCAAGGTGGGAACATTCCTTGAAGGCCAAGTCTATTCTTCTGAGGTCTGGATTGTTGACAATAACAGCACGGACCGTACAGCCGAGATTATCCAGGAATATATAGCCCGCTTTACAAATTTCCAGGGACTTTTTGAAAAAGAGCCGGGGAAAGGAGCTGCTGTTAGATGCGGCATGCTTAAAGCGCAGGGGGAATTTCTTTTTATGTGTGATGCAGATCTATCCATGCCCATTGGAGAAGTAAACAAATTCCTCCCTCCCCAACTGGAAGGGGTTGACATCGCAATTGCCTCCAGGGAAGCACCTGGAGCTATCCGTTATGATGAACCTCTGTTCCGTCACCTGGGAGGGCGATTAATGAACAGTTTAATCCAGCTGTTTGCGCTGCCGGGGTTAAATGATACACAATGCGGATTTAAATGTTTTTCTGCATCCGCCTCAAAAGACCTCTTTCAATATCAAACTTTATCCGGCTGGTCCTTCGATATTGAACTGCTGTATATTGCCCGGCGAAGAGGATTTACTATCGTAGAAATTCCTATCCCCTGGGTCTTTCGCCAGGAGAGTAAAGTCAACCCATTCCGGGATGCAATAAAGTTCTTATTAGATATCAAAACAATTCGCCAAAATGCAAATCAAGGCATGTATGACCCGGAGAATTGACCCCGCTCTAATTCCTTCCCAACCGAATTTGTCATTTGAACACTCCTTATGGAACGAGGAAATCCTCCTGGTTGCAGGAGTTGATGAAGCAGGCCGGGGTTCACTTGCCGGTCCAGTATCAGCTGGGGCTGTTGTCCTTCCTCCCCTGGATGAAATCCAAAAGACCTTGTCCGGCGTTCAGGATTCCAAACAATTGTCCGCTGCTGAAAGGGCGGAACAAAAAATCTTGATTGAGTCCACTAGCAAAGCCTGGGCAGTTGGTTTCGCCGATAACGCAGAGATTGATCAGGTAGGAATCGTTGGCGCCACCCAATTAGCTATCCAGCGGGCAGTGTATCAACTGATAATAAAACCGCAGCACTTGCTGGTTGACTACCTGGTACTCCCCAATAATCCCCTTCCCCAAACCCGTTTGGTAAAAGGCGATGCCCGATCACTCAGCATCGCAGCTGCTTCTATCCTGGCGAAAACTCACCGGGATGAATGGATGACCTCCGTTGCCAAACAGTATCCAGAATATAGCTTTGAAGCCAACAAAGGCTACGGCACTGCCGATCACCTGAAAGCCCTCGAAACCTACGGACACAGCGCCCTGCACCGGATGACCTTCAAACCAATGCGGGATATGGAATAATCGTCGGCAAGGCTCCCGGAGTTTTTAAAAACTCCGGGAGCCTTAAAATTAAAAAGGAATAACATTGATCATATTCACCAAGCCCGATTCGTCGGGCGTTGTTATTTGCCCGGTCATTCATGACCGGGTGTGCTGGATAGTATGGCGTGTTCAATATTGGAACGTTTAACGTTAAACATTTAACTACTCTAGATGTAATTAAAATGCTCGAGGGAGAGAACCTGTCCTGCGACCGAAGGAAGTGTCGAAGGGCTCCTGCTCCTAGCCTTGTAAACAAACTCCGGGTAAAAAATCACCCGGCTGTTACCCCGCCAGGGTGCTGCGCAAAAACTGCGCCCTTAAGGGCTTATAATTATTTCCGATATAGGAAGAACTATCTGTCAGTAGGAATTGAATAAATAACTCATAGTAAGATTAAGTAAAACTGGTTTCTATCCAATAAGCAGTGCTCCCATGTCAAAAAAAAAGCAGCTGAAATCCGCTGGAACTTGGCCATCATTAATATCCCCGGAAATAACAGGGAAACTTCTCGAGTTCAGTGAACCTGCCTGGAACAAGAATAGCGATCTATTCTGGAGAGAAAGAAGTTCCACTAAAGCTGAAATCTATCAGTATTCTTTTGATAAAAAAGAGGTCATTGATTTATCTCCTGGCACTAATGTCGGCGGTGGAATTGGGTATGGAGGTGGATCCTTTACAGTAAATGGGGATTCAATCATATATGTTGAGAAAGGATCCAATCAACTGTACCTGCTCTCAGCTGCTGATATCCAGCCCAGAAAAATAACCACCTCACTGTGCAAGACCGCAGCTCCCAGAATTTCACCGTCAGGGAAATACCTGATTTTTATCCACTCGGATGGAACCGACGATACTATCTCGATAACTGATATCGAGGGCTCCTCCTCTCCCCTCCCCCTGGTCACCGGGTCTGACTTCTACAGCTATCCCCGCTGGCACCCGGATGGGTCACGCCTGGCCTGGATCAGCTGGGATCATCCAAACATGCCCTGGGACAGCAGCCATCTTTTTCTAGGGGAGCTGAATAATAATCCTGGAAACCTGCCTACTCTGAAGGATAAGACCCGGATTGCCGGAGGTAAGGAAATATCTATCGTTCAGCCAGAATTCTCTCCAGACGGACGTTACCTCTCTTATATCTCTGACCGAAGCGGTTGGTGGCAAATCTACATTCTTGACCTGGCGTCTGGTATTCACAAGCAGCTCACACATACACAGGCAGAACATACCCTGCCCCCCTGGCTCCAGGATCAACGCACCTACGGATTCAGCAATGACAGCCAGTGGATATTTTTCACTCGCAACCAGGCTGGCTTCTCTTCACTCTGGCAGGTGAACCTGGAATCCGGACAGGAATCTCAGATAAACCTTGATGAAGACTATACCTGGCTGGAAGGTTTTGCCATTTCACCTCAGAATGATCAAATCGCGCTGATCGCCTCCCGGGGAGACATCCCCCACCGCTTAATCACTGTCACTCCCAATGGTCAAACTTCGGTCATCCGTAACTCCACTCCAGAAGTACAACCCGGAAATATTTTTTCTTTACCAGAACCGGTCTCCTGGTCTGATTCTGAGGGAAACATGATTCATGGATTATTTTATCCGCCACACAATCCTTCCTTTACAGACAATAACCTGCCTCCGTTAATGATTATCATTCACAGCGGTCCCACCAGGCAGAAATGGGCCGAGTTTGAACCCCGGGCGCAGTTTTTTTCCAGCCGGGGATACGGGGTGCTGGTGGTAAATTACCGCGGCAGCACCGGCTACGGACGCAATTACCGCCAAGCCCTGAAGAGACAGTGGGGAGTAATGGATGTGGAAGATTGCCTCAGCGGAGCTCATTTTACCGCTGCTCGGGGATGGGCTGATCCGGACAAAATGGTTCTTCTGGGAAGCAGCTCCGGGGGTTTAACTGTGCTGCAAACCCTGGTAACCTACCCGGGTGTTTTCCGAGCGGGGATCTCCCTCTACGGTATTGCCAACCATTTAACCTTGCTGGAGAATCCGCCCAAATTTGAACGATTTTACTCTAACTGGCTGTTGGGACCCTATCCAGAAAAGGCAAGTGTGTATCAGGAGCGTTCACCGCTGTTTTCTGCTGACAGGATCCGCGATCCAGTAGCAATTTTTCAGGGAGGGAAAGACCCAATCGTCCCCCTCGATCAAGCAGAACAAATTGTCGGCGCATTAAGAAAAAATGGCGTGCCCCATGAGTATCACCTTTACCCGGAGGAAGGACACAGTTTTAAACGAGCTGAAAATGTTCAGGATTTTTACCTGAAGGCGGATGCCTTCCTTAGAAAATATGTTATGACCCCAAAATAAGAGCTATGATGAAACGGTTTCCCTGGAGGAAATCGTTTCCATTTTGAATAGGAGATGCAGATGAAAATAATTGTTCTGGGAGCAGGCTTGGTTGGCAGCGCTATTATCAAAGATTTGATCCAGGAAGATGAGTATGAAGTCCTGGCGGTAGATTTTAACCAGGGGGCGCTCGATAAACTTAACACAGAATCTACGGTAACTACAAAACAGGCTGATCTCTCAGAGAAAGGGGTCATTGCCTCTCTGGTGGAAAATTATGACCTGGTTATCAGCGCTGTTCCCGGTTTCCTGGGATTTAACACCCTGCAAGCAATCATTACAGCGGGGAAGAACGTGGTCGATATTTCTTTCTTCAATGAGGATCCTTTCCTGCTGGATGACCTGGCAAAAGAAAACAATGTGACCGCTGTTGTGGACTGCGGCGTTGCCCCAGGGTTGTGCAACATCATCGCTGGGCATGTCACTGAAAATCTGGAGAAAACTGGAAGTTACCTCTGTTATGTAGGCGGTTTACCCGAAGTTCGTCGATGGCCCTATGAATACATGGCAGTCTTCTCGCCAGCAGATGTGCTAGAAGAATATACACGCCCTGCCCGCTTTATCGAGAACGGGGAAGAAATCATCTACCCGGCTCTCTCCGGTATTGAGCTGATTGATTTTCCAGGAGCAGGCACCCTGGAAGCTTTCAACACAGACGGGCTGCGCACACTCCGGCATACTCTCTCCATCCCCTCGATGCGGGAGAAAACCCTGCGTTATCCCGGTCATGCCAATTTAATGCGGATCTTCAGAGAGAGCGGCTTTTTAAGTTCGGATCCAATCGAGGTTGATGGCCAGCAGGTGAAACCAATCTCGTTAACTTCCCGGCTGCTTTTTGACCAATGGATTCTGGCGGAAGGGGAAAAAGAATTGACCGTGCTGCAGGTTATCCTGGAAGGACAGCAAGGCAAGGATTGGGTCAAGTACCAATATGATCTACTTGACCGTTTTCATCCTCAGACCGGGGTCACCTCCATGGCTCGAACCACTGGCTATACCTGCACAATTATCGCCCGCCAGCTGCTGCGGGGAATGATTCCTCATAAAGGTATTTGCCCACCAGAATTTATCGGGCAGACGGAAGGTTGTTTTGAAGATCTGCTGGAAGAATACGGGGAACGCCAGATCCATTTGCGGGAAACTGTAACCAGGTGTCCTCTGAACGCAGATTAACTGAATAATATCCATCCCCAAAGATTAACAGGAGAACAAAATGCCTAAATTTACAATTGAAGGCCTGGGCATTATTGGCCGTTTTTGTAATTTTTCCGGGTGTATGGATCTATTACCGTTATAATTTAAGGTGAGTATATAAAAGAAAACCTGCCCAAATATTTGGCAGGTTTTCTTTTATTGACAGATAAGTTATACCTTACTCACCTACTTTGGCCAGCTCCTCTTCAATCACCTGCTGGAAACTTTCAAACGGTTGGTTCCCTCTCAGCATCACACCATTAACGATGAAGGTAGGTGTCCCATCAATACCTTTTTGGGCAGCACCGATCTCGTCTTGCACTGCCAGCTCTTTATACTTTCTTTCAGTGAGACAGGTCTCAAATTGATCTGGATCCATTTCCAATATCTCAGCAAACTGTACCAGTGCCCTGGAAATATCTACATTCCGATTTTGAAATAAGGCCACCTGGTTGGCAAAGATCATGTCATGAAAAGGCCAGAAGGCATTTTGATCCGCAGCACAGTAAGCTCCTTCTGCTGCCTGCAGCGTAGCGGGTGATCCCAGCAGCCCACCTACACTATGAAAAACCAGGTATACTTGACCACTCTCAATATATTCTTGTTCAATAAGATTTTTGGTTCCCAAAGCAAAATCCGCGCAGTGAGAGCAGCCAAAATCAGAATATTCCTCAATCACCACTGGTGCATTGGGATCCCCGAGTGCATTTCTATCCGCCAGGATCGGTAGATCTATATCCGGCTGAACAATATCATTAAGAGAGATATTAACCCGACTACTGCTGATAAACGCCACCGTAATCGCTGCAGTGACAATCAATAATCCCCCGATCATCAGAGTCAACATGAGCGTCCTTTGACGCTGATTTTTCTTCCGCCGCTCTTCGATAAATTGTCGTTTGCTCATTTATTCCATCCTTATAACCAATATATCAACCCGTAATGACCCTATTGTACCCATTACACAGTTATTAGTCGAGTGCCTATACAAATTCATTTTTTCTAATCATCCCTCTCTTTCAAAGTAAATTCAGGTATGAATTTACCTCCAGGTAGTACTGACAAAAAAAGATCCACCATCAGGGATGGTGGATCTTAGAATCCAGCAGTATTGAAATAGACTTTACTTGGATTTTTTATTTTGAGAAAAGATGACTTTGGTCAGTTCAGCTGCGACAGAAGGCCCCAGCAGCAGCGGCAGGATTACCCGCCATTGCTCCCATCCTAATGGCGCTGTGTCAAATATTCCTTGCAAGAAGGGCGTATAAACAACACCCAGCAGCAATACCAGGGAGGACAGGATTGCCCAGTTCATGACTTTATTGTTGAACAGCCCGATCTGGAGAATCGGCACTCGTTCTGATCTGGCGGTAAAAGCTCGGGCCAGTTCCGAGAATGAGAGGGTTACAAATGCCATCGTGGCTGCCATCTCGGGATAATAAGTACGACCGATCCAGTAAGCGCCTAAAGTCACGGCTGTGATAGCTACTGTCTGGATACTGATTCCGATCAGCATAAAACGGTTCAGAATGGGTTCATCCGGGTCTCTGGGCGGCTGGTCCATCAGATCCGGATCTCCTTTTTCAAGGCCTAGAGCCAGGGCCGGAGCGCCATCTGTGACCAGGTTCAACCACAATAATTGAATTGCGCTTAAAGGAGATTTCCAGCCTACCATGGTCGCGATAAAAATAATCGCGATTTCTGCGGTATTGCAGGAGAGCAGGAAATAAACAAATTTGCGGATGTTGGCATAAATTACTCTGCCTTGTTCCACTGCTGACACAATGCTGGCATAATTATCATCTGTCAACACCATATCTGCAGTCTCTTTGGCAACATCAGTTCCGGTAATACCCATCGCGATCCCAATATCCGCTTTCTTAATGGAAGGCGCGTCATTCACGCCGTCCCCGGTCATGGCAACCACCTGGTTGTTTGCCCTGAAGGCATCAACTATGCGTACTTTATGCTCTGGGGACACGCGGGCGAATACATCTGTGGACTTCACTGTTTCCTGCAGTTGCTCTGAAGTTAACTCATCCAGGTCTCTGCCGGTAATTACCTGGTGTCCTTCCTGAAGCAGCCCGATCTCGCGGGCAATCGCTCTGGCGGTATTTGGGTAATCCCCGGTGATCATGGCTGTCCTGATCCCTGCCCCCCGAGCTATTTCCAAAGCGGGCATAACTTCTGGCCGGGCAGGATCAATCATGCCTAACAAACCGACAAAGATCAGTTCCTGCTCGATATTCTCATCCAGATCCCCATTTTGGTGATACTGCAGGTCTTCTATAACCCTGTAAGCCACACCCAGAACCCGCAGAGCTTTATCTGTCATGCGGTCATTAGCCGCCAGTATCCGGCTGCGCTGTTCATCATCCAGGAGTACTGCCTGATCATCCCGGTTCTGGTAATGGGTGCACCTTTCCAGCACAACATCCGGAGCTCCCTTCTGGGCAATCACATACCATGCTTTCTGTTTCTGGTCATAAAATGGAGACACGTCTTTGGCATCAGGATCTTTTATAGCATGAACGGTAAGCATCCTTTTCCGTTCGGAATCAAATGGAATTTCCTTAATCCGTGGATATGCTTGCGCTAATGGCGCAGGAAGCGCTCCTGCTTTTGCTGCAGCAACTAACAAGGCGCCTTCGGTGGGATCTCCCACCATGCGTATCGTTTTTTTACCTTCATCATCATAATCAGTCTCCAGGATGGCATCATTGTTTAATGCCCCAATCCATAAAGCTGTTAAGATGCCGGGGTATTCTTTCGCCAGATTTACTTCTTTTGCATCTCTTAAGAATTTCCCTTCCAGTGAATATCCTGTACCGGTGATGTCCAGAAATTCCCCATCTACAGCAACATTAGTCACTGTCATTTCGTTCTGAGTTAATGTCCCTGTCTTATCGGAACAGATAATTGTCGTTGAGCCCAGGGTTTCCACAGAGGATAGTTTTCTTATCAAGGCATTTCGGGAGACCATTTCCTGCATTCCTAAAGCCAGGGTTATGGTCACAACCGCGGGTAATCCTTCAGGTACTGCGGCAATTGCCAGACTCACAGCAATAATAAACATTTCCAGAGGTTCTGCTCCGGTGAGCAGGCCTTCCACAAAAATAACCCCGCATACCACCAGAGTTACCCAACCCAAGGTTTGCCCAAAACTGTCCAGACGTTTTTGAAGCGGCGTATCCTCATCTTCCACGGTCTGAAGCATTTTAGCAATCTGCCCAAGTTCACTTGCCATCCCGGTATTTACCACCACACCTACACCACGTCCATAGGTGACCAATGTGCCGGTAAAAGCCATGGTTTTTCGATCACCAAGAGCTGAATCTTCTTCGAGTTCCATTTCGGCATTTTTTGTGACCGCAAATGATTCGCCGGTTAGCGCGGCTTCATCTATGCGTAAATTGACTGTTTCCAGAAGCCTGATATCTGCCGGGACAAAATTCCCGGCTTCAAGGAAGACAACATCACCCGGCACAACTTCCCGGGAAGGAATCGATTTGCGGTGTCCCTCACGCAGCACATTGGCATCGGGAGAGGCCATCTTTTTTAAAGCAGCCAGGGCTTCTTCCGCCCGCCGTTCCTGCACAACACCAAGCACTGCATTAAGCAGCACTATGGTCATGATGGCAGCTGCCTCGACCCACTCACCCAGGGCTGCAGAAATACCTGAAGCCACAATCAATAAGATGACTACAAAATTGGCAAACTGGTCATAAATCATAGACCAGATGCTGACTGGCGGAGCTTCCTGCAACTCATTTTTACCGTAGGTTTCCTGGCGTTTTTCTGCTTCCCCTTCAGAAAGACCTTGATCCCGGTTTACAGTCAGATGTCCGGTGACATCCTCCCCACTGAGCATATGCCAGGGATAATCAATCTGATTGGAAATACTGCCTGATTGTTCTTGATCTTTATTCACAAAATCTCCCCATTGAATAATTATGTGCTGTATAAAATGTCAGCTGCAAGGTTTATTCTCCAGCTGTTTCCTCTTCGGTTGGTTTTAATCCTCCCGGTACTTCTACAAAGAAATACCAGCCTGTAATAGTCTCTAACCGGTCAGATGGTTCAAATATTGGACCAATTCGGACCCCTTTTACGTTTGATGAGACCCCATAGGTATAAACCGGATAATAAAGGGGAAGCGCTGGAATCTGATCAGAAAATCTGACCTGGAAATTTTTATACAAACGTCCTCTATCCACTATATCCAGGATAATTCGAGCTTGTTCCAAATACTCGCTCGCCTGGCGGTCATTCCACATCGAATAATTTTGACCCCCGGTGGTTTGAGTTTGGTGCCAGAAAGGATATGGATCCGGATCTGTCATACTAGTCAAATTTAGATCAACCAGGGCAGCTTCATAATCCCGTTTCTCGAGTCGATCAGTGATCAATTCTTCATAGGGGAGTGCTTCCAGAATGACATTAAACCCCAAAGCTGTCCAATTTTCCTGGATTGCCTGAGCAATCAGAGTATGATGTTCATCATCAGGGAAAACCAGCGTGAGGGCTAAACGGGCTCCATCTTCATTAGTTCTTGTGGTACCTCCTTCCCCAGGATATGAATACCCCAGATCGCGGATCTTCTCAACAGCTTCTTCCGGGTTATATTCATACCGGGAGAGACCTTCCAAATAAGCCCAGGTTTTCGGGAAGATGGGTCCATCTGCAATGATTGCTTGACCTTGATTGACGTAATCAACCAAATACTGCCGGTTTATCCCCTGCATGAGCGCTTTTCTCATTTCAACATCCTGGAAAAACGGAACTTTCGGATTGTCCAGGTTTAATAAAACCAGGGTCATTTGAGGCAGCCGGCTTGTGTACAAGTTCAGACTCTGATCCTCAAGAGCTCCCTCCAAAATCTCAGGTGCGATTTCTCCTATTCCTTGAATCTCTCCTGCTGTGTATGCCTCCCAAACAGCCGTGTAATCCGTAAAGTAATGAAATTCGACCTGATCAAAAAACACCTCTTCGCCGTAATAATCAGGGTTTTTCTCAAGGGCGACTCCCAAGATTTGACTATCTGTCAGGATCAACCTCTCAAATTTAAAGGGGCCGGATCCAATCGGCTGGAGGTTAAACGGGGCATCAACAATTTCCTGAGCTGTAAGTCCGTTCAGGTGATGGGCAGGCAAAATGCCAAAATCAAGGTAACTCAAAAAAGGCGCAAATGCTTCCGGAAGCCTGAATTGTATTGTCCGCTCATCCAGTTCTTCTACTTCAATCTCCTGCCAGAAGGTTGCCAGATCTTCCGGAACTGGAAAATCAGGATCCTTCAGCAAATTAACTGTGAATACTACATCGGCGCTTGAGACCGGCTCACCGTCGTGCCAGAATGCATCTGTGCGCAGCGAGAAATTATATACATCTCCATTCCTGGAGATTCCCCAGGAATTAGATAAATCTGGTTGGGGAAGGCCGGTGCTGTCGAATTGAATTAAACCGCTGAATAACAAACTAGCGGGATCCTGATCTGGAGGGTTAAATACTGCCAGAAGAGGGTTCAGGCGCATCAGAGAACCTACGATCCCTTCCTTGAATATACCTCCCCCAATAGGTTCCGGGGCCTCAACCAGGACCGGTTCAGCTTGCTGACCCCACAACACAACCGCAATCACTACTAAGGCCATAACTATGATCAATATTTGCCAGCGCAGTTTTTTAATTAATTTCATGGGTTTGTCCTGCGTTATTTGATTAGTCTATTCCCCCTGCCTATAAATGTAACCGGAAAATATGGGAATCCATATTTTCCGGTAATCTTTTATCATCTGAGCTTTTCCTGAATCAAGCCAGGCAGTAACTTAACCTGTTACAATTACTGTTGCAATTGCCAATCCAAAAAACAAAAAACTGAGTCCGATAGTGACCCGAAATAAAGTCTTCTCAATACCCCGTCGGGCAGAGAAAACGCCTCCGGTATCCCCTCCGGTTAAACCGCCCAGACCCGCTCCCTTGCTCTGGAGAATCACACTGGCAACCAGGGCAATGGATGTGATAATTAAACCGATGTCCAGATATACTGACACAAAAACCTCCCAGATCAGCCGGAAAATTGGTACGAATTTCCAATTCTGCCGATCATTCTACTTAACCTTGCTTCTATTCTGATTACAAGCAGGGCGATTATACCTTCTTTACAGGGAGAACGTCAAGAAGCACCTCCTGCAGGGATAAACTACAAGGTAAATAGTTCATTATCAATATACAATAACTCCAACTAACAAAAAGGGAAATATGCCTGAAATTGCAGTAAATTTACACATGCATACTCGCTATTCCGATGGTTCCGGAAGCCATCAAGACATTGCTGATGCTGCCCTGGAAGCCGGACTGGATGCGGTAATCGTTACCGATCATAACCTATTGGTTTTGGAACACGAAGGCTATTATGCCAAAGGTGATCAAAAAGTTCTCCTGTTGGTGGGAGAGGAAATCCACGACCAGGAAAGAGTTCCTCAGAAAAACCACCTTCTGGTTTTTGGCGTTGATCAAGAACTTGCCGGCGAAGCAAAAAATCCCCAGCAATTGATAAACAAGGTTCAAAAAGCTGGTGGATTATCTTTCCTTGCCCATCCTGTAGATCCGGCAGCTCCCCTGTTCAACCAAAGTGATTACTCCTGGGAAAATTGGGATATCTCCGGGTATACTGGCATAGAGCTGTGGAATGGATTTTCTGAGTTCAAAACCCGGCTGAACAGCAAAATAGAAGCCGTGTTTTGTGCCTACCTTCCAAAGCACATAGCCAGGGGTCCAATCCCGGAAACGCTGAATATCTGGGATAGTTTAACAGCCGAGGGCCAGAAGGTTGTCGCCATCGGCGGCTCCGATGCTCATGCCATGCCTGCCAGCCTGGGACCGTTTAAACGAACCTTGTTCCCTTATCTCTTTCACTTCAAAGGGATAAATACCCACTTGATCATTCCCTCACCTCTTACAGGAAATTTGACCCCGGACAAGAAGACGATTCTAGAGGCACTCGATCAGGGTCATGCCTTTGTCGGCTACGATCTACCGCATCCAACCAGAGGGTTCCAATTTAAGGGATCGGGCGGGCACGGCTCTGCCATCATGGGAGATGAAATCTCTCTCAAAGACGGGGTTACCCTGCAGATCACTCTACCGCTAAAAGCTGAGTGTGTCTTAATAAAAGACGGTCAACCAGTGAAAACCTGGATGGATCGAGAGATATGCTCGTACACTGCCACTCAACCCGGGGTTTACCGGGCAGAAGTATACTTGCCTTATAAAGGATTGCGGCGGGGTTGGATATTCAGCAATCCCATATACATTCGTCACTAAGGAAAAATATGGACTTCAAGCTTCAAGCTCCTTTCCAGCCCATGGGCGACCAGCCCCAGGCAATAAAAAAACTCATCCAGGGAATCCAAAATGGTGAGCAGCACCAGGTTCTCCTGGGAGCTACTGGAACAGGAAAAACCTATACCATTGCAAATATTATTGAAAAAATGCAAATGCCTGCCCTGGTAATGGCCCACAATAAAACCCTGGCAGCCCAGCTGTACGCGGAGTTTAAATCCTTCTTTCCTGAAAATGCGGTGGAATACTTCGTCAGTTATTATGATTATTACCAGCCGGAAGCCTATATCCCTCATCATGATCTCTTTATTGAAAAAGAGACCGATATCAACGAGGAAATCGAACGCTTACGCCTGGCAGCGACAACAGCCTTGATGTCCAGAAAAGACGTCATCATCGTCGCCTCCGTTTCCTGTATTTATGGGCTTGGTAACCCGGAAGCATACGGAAGTGTGGTCATCGAACTAAAAATGGGGAATATCTACCGCCGTAACGCTCTGCTGCGTCAGTTAATCGAGGGGCAATATACCAGGAACGATATCGATCTCAAGCCAGGTTCATTCCGCGTTCGGGGAGATACCCTGGAAATTGCGCCCGCTTATGATGATCAATATGTCTACCGGATTTCTTTTTTTGGTGATGAGGTAGAAAGAATAACCAAAATACACCGGGTAACCGCGGAGATCCTGGAAGAAATCAAAGAGGTTAGTATTTTCCCTGCCAAACACTTTATTACTGAAGAGGAAAAGTTACGCCAGGCAATCGTGGATATTGAGGAAGAACTGGACGGGCAAATTATCTATTTTAATAAACACGGGAAACTTCTGGAAGCGCAGCGGATTGAACAGCGCTGCAAGTATGATTTGGAGATGCTGCGGGAAATCGGCTATTGCTCAGGAATCGAAAATTACTCCCGCCATCTGGATCAACGCCCTCCCCGGTCCGCTCCCTGGACAATGATGGATTACCTTCCCCAGGATTATCTTTTGATCCTGGATGAATCTCATATGACTGTTCCCCAAATACGGGGCATGTTTAATGGAGATCAATCCAGAAAAGCAACCCTGGTCGAATATGGTTTCCGGTTGCCATCAGCTCTCGATAATCGGCCTCTTAAGTTCGAGGAATTTGAAGGGAAAATGGGCTATACGATTTATACGTCTGCCACCCCAGGCCCTTACGAATTAGGCAAAGTAGAAAAGGTTATTGACCAGGTTATTCGGCCGACCGGGTTAATTGATCCTGAAGTTGATGTCCGCCCCATCGAAGGACAGGTAGATGACCTGATCGGTGAAATCTATCAACGCACAGAACGGAGTGAACGAGTTCTGGTTACTACGCTGACAAAACGGATGGCTGAAGATTTATCGACCTATCTGGAAGAAAGCGGAATAAAAGTGCATTACCTGCACTCAGAAATCAACACTCTGGAACGGGTCAGCATCCTGCGTGATTTAAGAATGGGTGTATTTGATGTGATTGTGGGGATTAACCTTCTCCGGGAAGGTCTTGACCTGCCGGAGGTTTCCCTGGTAGCCATCCTGGATGCGGATAAGGCTGGATTTTTACGCTCGGACACAGCTTTAATCCAAACCATCGGCCGGGCTTCCCGTCACCTGCAGGGCAAGGTTATCATGTACGCCGATAAAATCACCCCGGCCATGCAGACTGCTCTGGATGAAACTGAACGACGGAGGGAGAAGCAGACTAAACACAACCGGGAACACGGCATCCAGCCGGAAAGCATAAAAAAATCCATCACAGATATCACTGAACGAGTAAAGAAGAAGACAATTGCCGAAGCAGGAGGAAATTATCAAGCCGGGGGGGCACAAGCAATCCCCCTGCCGGAGCTCAAGAGTATCATCGAGGAATTGGAAAAACAGATGCTCGTAGCTGCAGAAAACCTGGAATTCGAAACCGCAGCAGGGTTACGGGATCGGATCTTCGAACTTCGGGAACTCCTGGCGCTTCAATCAGATCTGAAACCCTGGGAAAAGATCAACCTGCTGGCAGGAAAATAATCAGGGGAAAGAAATCCTCAATCCTTCAGGATTCCGGGAAGGTTCTTTTTAATGTAGTGAGTAAAGGTTTGGGGGAATTGGTTCAATTCATCCGCCGGGTGAAATTGCTCGCAGATCAACGTCCAATTCTCTTCATTGAAAGGGGGAAAGGTTGTATCTGCCTCCAGGGTGCATTGTACCCTGGTCAGGTAAAGATGATCAGCAATAACCAGGGCTTCGGAAAACACTTCGGCACCCCCGATCACAAACAACTCTCTC
>Ga0255364_10123_pt1 | contig 18002 bp, 16 predicted proteins | sample ANMaggSSYBR01G12_FD_182087 | JGI IMG/M metagenome (GOLD analysis project Ga0255364, IMG submission 182087) | Sediment cell enrichment communities from methane seep in Santa Monica Basin, California, United Staets - ANME aggregate JGI... | ecosystem: Environmental > Aquatic > Marine > Cold seeps >...
TGATCCTGCAGATGGCACAGGCGGGACAGATGATCGCGAACCATAGCTATAATCATGTCAGTCTCAGTGAACTTTCATGGCAGGGTTTTTATTATGAGCTAAAAGATACGGAAAATGCGGTGCGTGAGATCCTGACACCATATCCAGATCTTGAACAACAAGTTGGATTGTGCATACGGCCACCTTACGGGGATGTCAATGGGAATGTATGGACTTATGCCTACAGGCTGCAGTATGATGTGTCCATGTGGAGTCTGGATACATTAGATTGGACAGGATTAAAAGCTGAGGCAATCGTGAAAGCTGTAATGGATAAGGTCAAACCGGGCGCAATTATACTCATGCACGATGGGGGTAAGGACCGCTCAGAGACGGTTAAAGCACTGGGATTGATTTTGCATGAGCTGACAATCCAGGGATACCATTTCCCTGCTTTATGCACGGCAACCGGGCAGGTCAGTCAGTAAACTGAAGAGTGTGAACAGAAGAGTTGGCATTTCTTAAGCTTGAAATAATTCCGGGGACATGGTATTTTGCAAGATGTAGAACATTAAGGCACTCAATAAAGACTTGCGTTTTTATTGAACCTATGATAAATTATGGATGCCAGACGTCTGGGTGCCCCCCTCATCCAGGCGTTTGACATTTAAGATTGCGGAATGTTTATCAGTAATAAATGACTGCAAGAATAATTTCTCCAGGTGTATGAAGGAAGTAGGGCGAGGGTTTAAATGGCAGCGAGTAGATTTCAGGTGCGAGAATGCAGTAATTCAGAATGTCGCTTACGTTTTCCCCTTAACCCGCAGATGCACAGCGGTGCTTACTGCCCGCGCTGTGGTGCATCAACGGTACTGGTAGAAGAGGTGTACGAACAAGCGGGTCGTGGTGTAGTGGAACCAAAAAAGGGCGCGAGCGCGGCAGGATTGTTAGATAACATCCGCAGCAGTTTTAACGTAGGGGCAATGTTCCGCACGGCTGACGGAGCGGGTTTGGATCATCTGTACTTATGCGGGATCACGCCCACACCTGACGAAAACGATAAGATTGGCAAGACCGCTTTGGGGGCTGAAGAGAATGTACCCTGGAGTTACCATGCTAATGCATTGGATGCAGCCAGGCTGTTTCAGGAGAGGGGTGCCCGCTTAATTGCTTTAGAATACACCAGGGATGCAATCCCGCTGTATCACTATCGAATAAAACCTGAAGATGGGCAGCTGACAGTTTTGGTTGTCGGCAATGAACTTGCCGGTATTGATCCGGGATTGAGGGAGATGTGCGAGACTGTTTTATACATTCCGATGCGCGGGGAGAAGGGATCGCTAAATGCAGCAGTTGCTTTTAGTATTGCTGCCTATTGGATAACAAATACCGCTGAAACATGAGTGGGATTCGTTATTCAAGGACTATAAACAGGATTGAAGTCAATATAATCGGAAGGTTTATATCTTTTAATAAAGATGTGGAAACAAGCTGGTTATTTAGATGTGTTAAAATAAAGAATGGGCAGGGAATATAACAGATTTCTTTTTATCATATGAAGTATTAACCATTTATTTGGAGCTTGGAAAGAGTAAGGGAAGTTTATGATTGTTACAGAAGGTCTAACTAAAGTATTTAAAATTGGTAAGAAGGGCAAAGAAGAGATCGTGGCAGTGGATTCACTGAGCCTTTCTGTCAAGGAAGGCGAGGCTTTTGGATTCCTGGGACCTAATGGTGCGGGGAAAACTACAACTGTGCGGATGTTGACTGGCCTGATCGCACCGACACGTGGAAGGGCAAGCGTGAATGGCTTGGAACTGGGGAAGGAAAACCATGCGATCCGCAAATGTGTAGGCATCTTGACGGAAAGCCCTGGAATGTACGAACGTCTGAGTGCCGAAAAAAACTTGAGCATTTTCGCAAGTTTATATGACGTTGAAGATGTGCCTGGTCAAGCGAGAAAATTCCTGCAAATGCTGGGTTTATGGGGGCGGCGTCAAGACCCGGTGGGCAGTTTTTCAAAAGGGATGCGCCAAAAACTGGCAATCGCACGTGCATTACTGCACGACCCCAAGGTGCTCTTTATGGACGAACCGACGAGTGGATTAGATCCAGAAGCAGCCAAGATGGTGCGTGATTTTATTGAAAGCTTGAAAGCACGCGGGCGGACGATTTTCATATGCACGCATAATCTGGACGAAGCAGACCGCTTATGTGACCGGATTGGCATCATTAAACAGCGTTTGATTGCGGTGGATACACCTGCGGCACTGCGCCAGCGCCTGTACGGCAGGAAGGTAGTATTCCATCTACGGGAGCTGAACTCAAAATGGGTGAAAGTAGTAAGCGCGCTGCCTTTTGTCAAAGAAGTGCTGGCTATAGGCGAAAAGTTGGTGCTTAGTTTGGAAAATCCTGACCGTGATAATCCTGAGATTGTGCGCTGTTTGGTCAAAGCTGGGGCAGATATCCAATTTGTCGGAGAGCTTCGTCACTCATTGGAAGAAATTTATCTGGAGACACTGCGAGACATAGAGGACGAGAGATGATGATAAAACATATTCAAACGATCATCGATAAAGAATGGGCTGAAGTTTTCAAGAATCGCATGGTGCTTTTTACGATCATTTTTATGCCGATGATCTTTACAATACTGCCCTTGGTCATGCTGTATGTGATGGGAGAGGCTGTTGGCGATATGAATGGTGGAGCTGCGGATGTGCCACAGGCATTTTTGGCTACTTGTGGTGATTTGAGCGGCGGGGAATGTATGCAGATCTATTTGGTGAATGAATTTTTAATCTTGTTCATGTTGATACCTGTGATAATTCCAGTTACAATCGCAGCTTACAGCATTGTAGGTGAAAAGACCACTCACACCCTGGAGCCGCTGCTGGCAACACCAATCAGCACAGTGGAATTGCTGGCGGGTAAGAGTTTGGCGGCTGCTATCCCGGCGATCCTGGTGAGCTGGCTTTCTTTCGGGATTTTCCTGCTTGCGCTGCCTTTGATCGGGATTTCGCGGGGGGTGCGTGCCTATATTGGCGGGCCGATATGGCTGCTGGGAGTGCTTGTGGCGGGACCTTTAATGGCTGTGGCATCAGTGAATTTTGCGTTATATATTTCTTCACGCGTTAACGATCCACGTGTTGCTGAGCAGATCTCGATGGTGATCATGGTGCCGATCCTGGGCTTGTTATTTGCTCAGTTGGCAGGTTTGATTGTGATAAGCGTGGGGGTGATGTTAATTATTATTCTATTGTTAGCATTGATTGATGTGGGCATGATCTATCTTGGCGTAAGGATATTCCAGCGTGAGACGATCTTGACCCGCTGGAAGTGAGTATTTGGTTATGAATTATAAAAAGATTCTAAAAACATTATTGGCTAGTTTGATATTGGGCTTAATGCTCGTTACTACAAACATTGGGCAAGCATCTGCGCAAGAGATTTTAGGTGATTATAGTGTGCATCTGGGGAAGGATTTTGGATATGGTGCAGGCAGTAATGTGCGCGGGACTTTCAGCATAAGTGTGCGCGGCAATCAGGAAGATATTCAGCAGGTCATCTTTATGGTTGATGGCAAAGAGATGATCACAGTCATTGAAGAACCCTTCAAGTTCCAATTCAAGACCGACGATTATGGCTTTGGGTGGCATGACCTGAGCGCAGAGGTAGTAACGCTGGATGGCGAGACCGTCGTGACAGAGTCAGTGCGTTACAAATTCCTTTCGCCGGAAGAAGAGAGCAGTGGAATTACGGGGATAATATTACCTATTGGCGGTATTATCCTGGTGGTGCTGGTGATAAGTGCGCTGATTCCCTTACTTGGCAAGCGAAAAAGCGAGAGGACAGGGGGTAAACCGAGGAGCTATGGCATGATGGGTGGGACGATCTGCTCTAAATGTGGACGACCCTTCCCACGCCATGTATATGGCTTGAATATGTTGGTAGGACGGCTGGACCGCTGCGATTCCTGTGGCAAATGGGTGATGACAACGCGCGCCACGCATGAGCAACTGGCGGCAGCAGAAGCGGCCATTGCTCAATCAACTGAACCTGTTGCAGTGAAGGATAATGGGGTTGACCAGCTTGAAGCATCGAAGTATGTTGATTCGCTATAGAAAAAACGTAAGGAAAAAGGACTTTAGTATTCTAGTGCATCCTGGTTTGCCGAGAGGGTTTTCCGGTGGTAGAATCGGATTAGATTAAAGTATAGTTTTATTGGAGGTAGTATGGCACAGCAAGAAGTAAGTTTTGCTGTCAAGAAGGGGCTTGCGCAGATGCTTAAAGGTGGTGTGATCATGGATGTGGTGACACCGGAGCATGCCAAGATTGCTGAAGAAGCAGGCGCTGTCGCTGTGATGGCGCTGGAGCGCGTTCCAGCTGATATTCGTGCCGATGGCGGCGTTGCTCGCATGAGCGACCCTGAATTGATCTTGAAGATCATGGACACAGTAAGTATCCCGGTGATGGCAAAATGCCGCATTGGTCACTTTGTCGAAGCACAGATTCTGGAATCGCTTGGTGTAGATTATATTGATGAATCTGAAGTTTTAACTCCCGCCGATGTGGCGCATCATATCAATAAGCATGATTTCAAAGTGCCGTTCGTGTGCGGATGCCGGAATTTGGGTGAGGCACTGCGTCGTATCGGTGAGGGCGCGGCGATGATCCGCACAAAGGGTGAGGCAGGCACAGGCGATGTGGTTGAGGCAGTACGGCATGCGCGCAGCGTGTTTGGAGAGATCCGAATATTGCAGAATATACCTGTGGAAGAGTTGATGGCTTTTGCCAAGAACATCGGTGCGCCGTATGAACTGGTCAAAGAGGTTCATGAGTTAGGGTGCTTACCAGTGGTAAATTTTGCAGCTGGCGGGATTGCTACTCCAGCAGATGCTGCTTTGATGATGCAGTTGGGTGTGGATGGTGTTTTTGTTGGCTCAGGTATTTTCAAATCCGGTGATCCAGCCAAACGTGCGGCGGCGATCGTTAAAGCCACAACTCATTATAAAGATGCCAAGATCCTGGCAGAGGTAAGCCGAAACCTGGGCGAGCCAATGGTAGGCAGGCAGATCTCAAATATCCCTGAACAAGACCTGATCGCTGATCGGGGCTGGTGAGTAGCCTCACGCTGTTAAAAGCATCATGGAAATAGGAGTTCTTGCCTTACAGGGTGATTTTGCAGAGCATTTAGGTATATTGACCCAGATTGGTGTAAAGGGGCGGGAAATACGCCTGCCAGAGCAGCTAGAGGGCTTGGATGGGCTGATCATACCGGGCGGCGAGTCTACCGCGATTGGGAAGATAGCTGTGGATTTTGGGCTGATCGAACCCCTACGGCAATTTGGCCTAGAAAAAGCGATTTGGGGTACCTGTGCGGGTGCAATCTTATTATCAAAAGATGTGCATGGCAAGCAGCCCTTATTGGGTCTGATGGATATTACTGTTGCCAGAAATGCTTTTGGGAGACAGGTTGATAGTTTTGAAATTGACCTTAGCGCATCATTTTTAGAAGTGCAAGATGGGGAAGCAAAACCCTATCGTGCGGTTTTCATTCGAGCGCCGATAATTGAATCGGTATATGGCAGAGCGGAAGTGCTGCTAAAAGTACCGCATGGTCAGATCGTAGCGGCTAAGCAAGGCCGTTTATTAGCCACCTCATTTCATCCGGAATTAACCGAAGATGATCGTTTCCACCGCTATTTTTTGGAGTTAACCCGATAAACATTCATCCCTTTGCCTGGCGTGATCTGCCATCCCTGTTTAATACAAATTCGAGACTGTATGTTTTAGATACGATCCTGCAGTTAACGCGCGGGAATCCGCTTGCTTTGGGTAACCTTTTAACGGCAATCAATCCAGCATATGATGTGCTGACTGCGGTATGTGAACCGGATGAGAGCGGAAAACGACTGATAAGCCAAATCCGTTTTCAGATAGGCTCGCAATCGGCCAAACTTGGTTTCCTGATCTTGGATGAGGATGATGAGGGTGCCATCACAGCGTTGCTTGAGGAGATGATCAAAACAGCAGGAACATGGGGTGCACTCAATGTTACCTGCGAACTCGAGAGCGACGCACTGTTTTATGAAGCTTTCCGACACGCAGATTTTAATGTTTGGGCCAAGCAGAAATTTTGGCGATTTAAACGTGTGCCAAGGGAATATATGGCAGGGAAATTTCAGTGGCGTGTTTGGCACAGCGACGATGCAAGAGCTATGCGCGGGCTATATAATGCGGTAATCCCCAAGCTATTTCATAATTTAGAACCACTTTCTCTCAGAGCCATGTTGGGCATGGTCTACTACAATGCCGAGGGTGTTCTGCAGGCTTATGCAGATATGGTCTACGGACCTAGAGGTATATGGATACTACCCATCATCCACCCTACAACAGCCGACAAACCCGAGGTGTTGCTTGGCCTGTTATCAGGATTACCTTTTCCAGGGAAGAGACCAATTTATATGTGTGTGCGCTCATATCAGCCTTGGTTAGAGGGTGTTTTAGGCCGGATGGATGCTGAAGTAAGCCCTGAACAGGTTTTGATGGTTAAACACCTGGCAATTAAGCAGAAAGTAAGCAACAAATTGGAAGTGCGGTCACTCGAAAGCGGACACGCTGACACCGGACTGCCTGTTGTACATTTTGAGCAGAAGGATGCACATTAAAACATGGGGTGTCTTGGAAGATTTATCTAACTGCATTTGAGTTTGGCGATCAGATTCTAAAGCCTGGTGTAGAATCCATTCAAAGCAGTGTGTAATAGATTCGTTAATCCTTCAGTCATGTATGATGATTTCGCGATAAAATATATATTACTGAATTTATGGAAATTATGGATGAAGGTAAGTCAAGTAGAAAAATGAGTAAGACACAAAAAATCACAGACGATCTTGAAGCACTGCTGAGTGTTCTTCCAACGCCTGTCGCTGAGAAAGTTAATATCCTAGATGATAGTGATAACTTATTGGAAGTTGTCCTGGATCTAGGGCGTTTTCCTAAGGCGCGTTTTGTAGGACGAGAAGTTGTGCTCTATGAAACCGAGGTAAGTCAAGCCGATCTGGATTTAGTTATCGAGCGTATTGGTGATTTCGACGCAGATAATCGTGCGGGGATGGAGCGAACGCTGCACCGTATTTCAGCGATTCGCAATCGGCGTGGGTGTATTGTTGGTTTGACTTGCCGTGTGGGGCGTGCTGTTTATGGGACAATCGCGATCATTCAGGATCTCATAAAATCCGACAAGAGCATTCTGATTTTGGGCCGACCGGGTGTTGGTAAAACAACAATGCTGAGGGAGGCCGCGCGCATTCTGGCAGAGAGCAAACGGGTGATTGTTGTAGATACTTCGAATGAAATTGGCGGTGACGGGGATGTTCCCCACCCGGCGGTTGGCGAGGCACGCCGTATGCAGGTATCTAAACCTTCGCTGCAGCATGAGGTGATGATCGAGGCGGTAGAGAACCACAACCCTGAGGTGATCGTCATTGATGAGATTGGACGTGAATTGGAAGCTCAGGCAGCGCGCACGATCGCCGAACGTGGTGTGCAGTTGATTGGTACTGCACACGGCAACACCCTTGAGAATTTGCTGCTAAACCCAACACTTTCTGACCTGATTGGGGGAATTGAATCGGTCACGCTTTCTGATGATGAAGCGCGGCGGCGCGGCACCCAAAAAACCGTGCTCGAACGCAGAGCACCGGCTACTTTTGACATCCTGGTTGAGATACAAGACCGCCACCGCATAGCGGTGCATGCGGATATCTCTGCATCAGTGGATGCGATGCTGCGCGGTTACCCGCTCTCACCAGAGATTCGTTTTCGAGATGCTAAGAACAAGATCCACATTCAAAAGGCAGCAGCTCCTACAATAAATACAGCTTCTCAATCTTTGCGGCGAAGCGACGGTATGAAGAAAGCCCCGTTCCAGCGCAATAATGGCAATCAAAGGCGGCAGATAACCTATGATACTGTGGTTGATGAGATGTCCGGAGCCGCGCAACAGGAGCGACCCATCAAGAATCGTAGTATTTATGCATATGGTGTGGCTCGCAACCGCTTAATCCAAACCGTGAAATATATGGGTGTGCCAGCGAGGATCGTGCGAACCTTGGAGGAAGCAGACACATTGGTAACCTTGCGGCGTTATTACCGCGAACGCCAGCGACCGATTGTGGAGGCTGAAGAGCATAATATTCCGATATTTGTTTTGAAGGCAAATACAGTTCATCAGATGGAACAATTTTTGGCAGATCTGTTCAATTTACGTTTGCCTGTGGATAAGATCGATTCTCAATTGGATTTGACCGATCAAACTCAGGCAGCGATTCAAGCTGTTTTGAATGGCGAAAAGTATATGGATCTGCCTCCGGCAGCATCAACGATCAGGCGCTTACAGCACGACATGGCACGCAAAGCGCATCTGATTTCACAATCCTATGGTAAGGAACCTAACCGGTATGTAAGGATATTTAGGGATTAGCCTATGTTCATAACGCTTGAAGGACCAGAGGGAAGCGGCAAGACCAGCCAGGTGTCTGATCTCGCCAAATATTTGCGGGAGCAGGGATATGAGGTTATCACCACGCGTGAACCTGGCGGCACATCAATCGGGGACCAGATTCGTAGTGTTTTGACAAATCTGGAGAATACTGAACTTATGCCGCGTACGGAGATTCTGCTCTTTTTGGCAGCCCGAGCACAGTTGGTTGAGCAGCTGATCAGACCAGCCTTGGAAAATGGCAAAATTGTGCTCTGCGACCGTTATGGGGATTCCACCCTGGCTTATCAAGGTTATGGTCACCAAACAGATTTGGCCTTGTTAAGGCGCTTGTTAGCATTTGCTACAGGCGGGCTAAAACCTGGGTTGACGCTTTTTTTGGATATTGACGTTGAAACAGGTTTGCAGCGTAAAGTTCGTGCTGATGAGTGGAATCGTCTGGATGCTTATGAGGTTGCATTTCATCTGCGAGTACGGCAGGGATATAAGACACTCCTCGCCGAGGAGCCTGAGCGCTGGGTGCTGATCGATGCCAGCCAGCCGCAAACTGAAGTGCAAAACATGATGCGGCAGGCGGTCATGACTAGATTAAAGATGTAATAGGTTTGGACTATTAAAAAGTTTATGTTAAAAATTTCACGTGCTACTCTAAATCAATAAAGAGTAGTTTAGTTTTGTCAAAGAAAGGTAAAAACATGTTTTCAAAGAAGAATATTTTAATTGCAGTATTGGTTTCAATGATGTTATTGGCTGGCTGTAACTCCAAAGTTACAAGCACTGCTCCAGCTGGTGGTGGTGAAGAAACGCCAGTTTTATCTCGGACTGGTGTTAATTTAGAGAATATATTACCGACAGAACCGCTGCCATTGGTAGATGACTCCGGGAAGATGGTCTGCGAAGTGAGCGCCGGCTTATTTCCCGAGTTAACCGCGGAGCAGGAGGAGATTCTTGCTGTGTTTGCTCCGATAAGTGAAGCGGATTGGTCGAAAGGTTCTAATGATCCGATCTTGACGATCGTTGAATACAGCGAATTTCAATGTCCTTATTGTGCAGCCTTTAATGATACTTTGGATGAGCTGCTTGAAGCTTATCCTGAAGATGTACAAGTAGTCTTTCGTCATTTCACGCTGAATTCTATTCACGATAAAGCCCAATTAGCATCGCAGGCTGCTGAGGCAGCTGGTTTGCAAGGAATGTTTTGGGAGATGTATGATGTTCTTTTCCAGGAGGGTCCGAACTGGTCCGTGATGAGTGTAGAGGATTTCACAGGTTGGTTGGAAGAAAAAGCGGATGAGATGGGTTTGGATGCTTCGCAGTTCATGGAAGACCTGAACAACGAAGAAATTATTATGAAAGTTGAAGAAGCAACAGCCACTGCAATGAATATCGGCTTAGGCGGAGTACCTTTTGTACTATTAAACGGACGGCCCTGGGAGAGCTCGCGCGATTTTGCGACCCTCTCTGCGATTATAAAGATCATCAAATACGAGGAGAATTTGTATACTGAGTGTCCGCCATGGGTGATTGACACTGAAAAATCCTACACTGCTATTATTGAAACCGAAAAAGGTGATATTGAGCTGGAACTCTATGCTGACAAGGCGCCTCTGACTGTCAATTCTTTCGTTTTTCTGGCGCAAGAAGGCTATTTTGATGGGGTTACATTTCACCGCGTCATAAAGGACTTTATGGCACAGACAGGGGATCCGAGCGGGACAGGAATGTCAGGCCCCGGGTATTGGTTTAGAAATGAAATTAACTCTGATTTGATATTTGATTCAGCGGGGGTGTTGGCTATGGCTAATTCGGGCCACGATACAAATGGCAGCCAGTTTTTCGTTACCTATGAGGAGCAGCCTGCTCTGGACGGCAACTACACGATATTTGGCAAAGTAATCTCGGGGATGGATGTTTTGGAATCGATAACGTTACGTGACCCGTCGCAAGATCCTAATTTGCCAGATGGCGATATGATCATTAAGATAACGATTGAGGAAAAATGAGCTTTACAAGCACCAGTAGAGAGCAGCCAGATCAAGGTTCAAAGGATTGGCGCTCAATCCTTCAGATTGTTACAAGTTTTTTGGCAGCCATTTGGATGTTTGGGCAGGCTTTTCTACTCTTATTGGTGTGGATATTGGGGTTTATTGTGCCAGAGCTTGTCGGTACTGAAACAGGGATGCTTTATTCTCTGGGTTTAGTTTCAGGCTTGATAGGCTTATTGGTGCTGCCATCTGGATTGACTGCGCTATCCAGTGTGCGGAGGCGTCCGCTGCCCAAATGCTTGGACATGAGATCACTGCGGCTGGGAAAAATTGTCAATCTATCCATCCTCGCTTTGCCAGTGATATTAGCATTAGGTTGGCTGGCAGGAAGTACAAAAGCGCTTTCCACATTCTTGCTGCCCCCGCTGGGCATTTTATCGATTTGCATTCCGGTGCTGTGGATGATCAATTATGGGCAACGGGGTTTCTCAAGTGGAAGCCCGCAGCATAAATGGGGTATTTTTGGCTTCAGTTTAACTATCAACCCATTACTGATCATTATTATTGAACTTATAGCGGCTTTGGGCGGCTTAGTCATATTTGGAATTTGGGCGGCTTCAAACCCGAACATTGTTAATATCCTGACTGACCTGGGGAGGCGGATCTCCTTGGCTGGGAATGATGTCGAGCAGACGCTAAGGGTGCTGCAGCCATATTTGACCCGACCAGGCGTGATCTTTTGGGTTATAGTTGCTGTTGCTGGTATCGTTCCGTTGATCGAAGAGATGTTCAAAACGCTTGGCGTTTGGATGCTGTCGGGGCGCAAATTATTGCCAGAGGAGGGTTTTGTTGCCGGTTTGCTTTGCGGGGCAGGCTTTGCTCTTGTTGAGGGTCTTTTCAATCTTAGCAGCATTACCGGTGGTGAAGGTTGGTTAATCCTGGTCATGGGGCGAATGGGCAGTAGTTTATTGCATATATTTACTGGGGGCTTGATCGGATGGGGGTTGGCTGCGACCTGGCGGGATGGCAAGATTTTTCGATATATTGGCAGTTATCTGTTTTCAGTTTTAATCCATGCACTTTGGAACTTGCTTGCAGTGAGTGCAGCTTTCTTCCCAATGATCGTTTTTCCTGAAAAGGTGATTAGCTCCAAGGAAGAGTTGTTACTTTACATCCCGCTCGTGATATTGGGAGTGGTTTTGTTAGCTGCATTCATCATATTTACACTTTATATTCGCAAACAACATCATCAGACTGCAGATGAGTTAAAAGTAAAAGCTGAATCATAGTTTGATTATAAGATTAGTGCAATTTATCGTTTGAGTTATTTTATTCTGCAGGAAGCATCAAAAGCGGAATGAAACCTTTAACCTAGATCAGTGTTAACTACTCAGAAGGATTAACCAATATATGAATAAAAAACAGGTCATAGGTGTTGTCCGACACCTTGCAAAACTAATCGCACATATGGATGCGATCGATTATGACAAGATACCACAAGAGGATAATTTCTTATTAACCACCAATCATACAAGCCGTTTAGATTCACCGTTTTTGATGCTTTCAACGCCGCGTGATGATTTCGTCGCAGTAGTTACTCGGAAATATCGAAAAAAGATATTTTTTAAGTGGTTTTTAGAGAAAGTGGGCGTGATCTGGATGAATCGTGAGGAAACTGACTTTTCTGCACTCAGGGAAGCGATCAGTTACCTGCGCAAAGGCTGGATAGTTGGCATTGCCCCTGAAGGCACTCGCAGCGGGGAGCAAAAGCTCATGCAGGGCAAAGCCGGTGCTGCGGTGCTGGCTGAAAGAGCAAATGTTCTAATCGTTCCCGTAGGTATTACTGGGCCAGCAGATATGATGTCGGATCTTTTACATTTCAAAAAGGCGAAGATTGAGGTTCGCTTTGGCGAGCCCTATCGCTTACCCAAGATTGATGTGAATGACCGTAAAAATTGGTTGATACGCAGCACAGATGAGATCATGTGCCGTATTGCAGCCTTGCTCCCCGAATCTTATAGGGGGTATTATGCCGACCATCCCCGGTTAAAGGAACTGTTGGCAGGGAAGTAAGCGATTTTTTCTAACAGATCATGTATAGAGAAATCTGGACTAAAAAAACAGCCGACCGGCTGTTTTTTTATTGACATATTCAAAATACAATTAAGTGCAGTAATTGGGGTTGCAAAAGCACCTTCTTCGAGTTATTATGCGCTTGCCGTCACTCGTCGAAATTCAAGATACTTGTACGTACTTCTCCCCATTTCAGCGCATCCGCAATGCCTTGTTCAATGGGCATTTCTGCCTTCCAGCCCAGCAGTTCCCAGGCTTTATTTGCATTGGCAAATGCACCTGCTACGTCACCAGGACGCGGGTCGGTCTCCGCCTTATTGATTGTCTTTCCATACACCTTTTCAAACGCAGCCACGAACTCCCGTACCGTAATTCCGGTGCCTGTACCGAGGTTAATGACCACGTATGGCGTTTCAGGGGTTGCGGCTTTTTCAATGATTTGATCGAAGCACTTAACGGCTTTAATATGCGCAGACGCTAGGTCCCAGACATGAATATAATCGCGGATACCTGTACCGTCACGCGTGGGCCAATTGGTACCGGTGATATTAAAGACGGGTTCTTTACCCAATGCAACTTCTACCAGCTTGCCCAGGACATGTGAGGGATTTTTATCATGAATACCTGAGCGAATTTGTGGGTCCGCGCCAATCGGGTTGAAATAGCGCAGGGCAATGCCATTGATATTATAGGCATGGCTGAAGTCTTTCAGAACCATTTCCATCATGTATTTGGTACGTGAATATGGGCTGAGGGGCTTTAGAGGTGATTCCTCGGTCACCATGAAACCCGGAACGACATCATAGATAGCAGCGGATGAGCTGAATACAAGCCTTGGATATCCCAGTTCGTTGAGCTGCATGAAAAAACCCATCGATTTTACGACATTCTCACGGTAGTATTCGTATGGCATACTGACGGATTCGGGCACGACGACGAGCGCAGCGCAGTGGATTGTGGCGTGGATGTCAGGATGATCGGCGAAGACCTTGGCGACAGCTTCTCTATCGCTTATGTCAGCATGGTAGAAGATTCGGTTCTTGGTGAACTCTTTACGCCCAGTAACGAGCGAATCCAAGATAATGGGCGTATTACCGGAATCTTCAAGCGCTGAGCAGATGGTACTGCCGATATATCCGGCGCCGCCAGTGATGAGAACTTTCATGATCAGTCTCCTAATAAGATATTAAAGGTATATACATATTCTTTGCAGGTTTCTCTCTCAAATTACAAAGGAAATTGATAGATGCGATAGCGCTTATAAATTTTACCACCCATACGCTCCGCTAATACTGGTGTTTTGGGATTATCAATTGATGTGAGGGAAAGGTCAACCCACTCATAATCTCTATTTCGCACCCGCTTATTCATTTCATCAAAAAGCATCAGGCTGACACCGCTGCCCCAATACTCAGGCAAAACCAGGACGCTCTTGATCGCCAGGCACTTAGGCTTTCTGCGGCTGTATATGAGCAGTTTGAAATAATCCCAGGGGTAGCGCAGACCATTAATATGTATGAGGACCTCGTTCAGGTTTGGAATGCCAGGGAAAAACCCGACGGTCTTATCATCCACATCTGCAAACAGGATTAAGTAGGGATCGGCGAACTTTCTGAATGGCTCAAGTGTGTCATTCAGGGCTTCACGGTCCCAGCCTGTGTAATCCGCCAGGTGTTTTAAGGCTTCGTTAAGTAAGACGAAGATGCGATCTGCTTCTTTATCCCATTCGGCAATGTTGCCTTCACGGATATGGATGTTGCCTTTTTGACTGGCTTTTTCTGCCAATCGATGTAACAATTTTAGTGCAGGTGTTTCTTCGCGCACGTCGATAGCAAAAGCGATATTATCCGGGCGCAAGGGCTCAAAGCCATAGCGTTCCACCAGTCTTTGGTAATAGACAGGTGTATGCCCACAGTTGATTGCAGGTGGCCGGTCGCGCCCTTCGATTAGGATGCCGTAGGCAGAGTCGTAATCCATTTGGAAAGGACCAGTCAGGCGGGTTAAACCATGCTGTTTACCCCACTTAGCTGCGCAGTCAAAGAGTGCATTCGCGACTTGCTGGTCGTCAATGCATTCGAAGAAACCAAACATGCAATCCTGGAGTTGGCGCATCTCATTGGAAGATTGGTCGTCAGCAGCCATGATTGTGCCAGCAGCTTTCCCGTCCTTGTAAGCGATATAAAAATCTGCCTGGGAATGAGCAAGAAACTTGCTTTTTTTTGGATCAATCTGTTTGATTCGCTGCGGAACCAGGGGAGGAACCCATAGGGAATCATTTTTGTAGATCTTCCATGGGAGGGTTACAAAACGACGGCGGTCGCTTTTGTTTTCTACCCTGCGGATTTCAATCTGACTCATGGATTTGCCTCGTCTGGGTGCTCTGTAATGGAAAGACTGGTTTGCCGTTGCTTTTCAAGCTTAGCAACAAGCTCATGGTGTTTCTCGCGGGTGAGTGGATAGAAAATGGCAAAAAGGATTCCACAAACTAGGAGTGCTGCCGGGATAGGACCGATGACAAGGCGGATGCCAGTGAGTGTTTCCTTGGGTTGTTGCGCCATATTGGGCACATAACCAGTTAATTCCAACACCATCAGCGAAAGCGGTACTGCAATGGAGTTAGCGACCTTTGCCGTGAGAGTTATCAGGCTGTAAAACATCCCCTCATGACGCTCTCCGGTTTGATATTCGTCCCATTCAATGGCATCTGGGATAATTGACCAGGGGAGAACATGCGCAGCACCCACGCCAATACCGGCCAGAAAACAGAGCAGCAGGATAATAGACAATGGCGTGGAGGGTGTGACAGTGATGAGCACTAATTGTACAATTGCCCAGAAGGCAATGCCGAAAATATAAGCCAGGCGCTTGTTCCAACGTCGTGAGAGCCATTCCCACAGGGGAATCGAAAACATGGCAACCACAAAGATTGTCGCCATGATAAGGGTACTTTGGTTTTCACGATTGGCTACATATTTGAGGAAAAAGAGTAAGTTAGATTGAACGATTGCTACGGAGGCCCAAGTCAGGAGGTAAATGATGGCGCCAAAGACGAAGGGACGATTCTTAAGAGCTGCTTTTAGGGATTGGAAAAGCCGAGGCTTGTCAACTTCAGCGAACTCTTTGCGCTCGCGTATGCCGAAAAAGACCATAATCAAAGGGGCCGCGGAAAGCAAACCAAAAATCAAGCCCATCATGAGAACTCTGTTTGCATTTTCGGGTGCCATGGACCCAATGATTATCATTGGGAGTATAAAAGACACAAGGCTACCGATGATTGAAAAGAACATGCGATAGCTGGTGAGCTTGGTGCGTTCGTCATAGTCATCGGTAAGCTCGGGAGTGAGCGCGAAATAGGGCATATAGACGATTGTAGCTGAGGCTTCGTAAATGATATAAGCAATGGCATAAAAGACTGCCAGAGCATTATCTCCACTAAGGAATGGTGGTTTCCACCACAGCAGGGTGAATGCTAACGCAAAGGGCAGTGCACCGAAGAGCAGGAAGGGTCTGCGCCGTCCCCAGCGTGTACGCGTTCGGTCAGATAAATAACCCATAATTGGGTCATTGATATAATCCCAACTGCGCCCTATGAAAATTGCGATAGCTGCAATGCCTGGGGAGATTCCGACGACATCCGTAAGAAAGATAGCAAAGTATGCCCCGATGATCGTGCTGGTCATACTGAAACCAAGGTCGCCTGCACCATAGATAAGCTTTGTTGTTTTGGAGAGCTTTTTCATGGATGATGTTCCTCTATATCGTTATTGGCTCAAGGATGCGGTTGCAGGATAATATTATCAGAAAAAACCCGCCGATGCTTATTCGGCGGGTTTTTGTCAGTTAAGTCTCGAATATCAGGACTTTTTGAGGTTGGGTTTCTGTTTTTTCTGTGCTCTTAAGCGCTTCTTTTCTGCGCGGCGTTGTTGAAGTTCGGTGACGACATGCTGATATTTTTCACGGCTGAGGGGGTAGAATATCGCAAAGATGATGCCGGTTATGAGCAACACCGCAGGAATGGGGCCAATCACCAAACGGATACCTCGTAAGGCGCTGTCGGGTTGTACTTCGGAATTTGGTACATAGCCGGTGAGCTCGAGAATTACGAGAGAGAGGGGGACAGCAATGGAGTTTGCTATCTTACCAAGCAGCGTGATCAGGCTGTAGAAGACACCTTCATGGCGTTCGCCGGTTGTATATTCATCCCACTCAATGGCATCCGGGATGATCGCCCAGGGCAGTACCTGTGCTGCGCTGATACCGATGCCTGCCATTACACAGAGGACCATAAGCACCCAGAAGGGCGTCTGGGGGGTGATAAGGATCATAAGGAGCATAACCACTGCCCAAAAAGCTACGCCGATGATGTAAGCCGTTCGTTTATTACCTTTCTTTGAGACCCAGTTCCAAAAAGGAAGGGCGATCATGGCAGTCACAAAGATGGATGCCATAATGAGGCTGCTTTGTCCTGCGCGATTGATAACATGTTTGATGTAGAAGAGGAGGTTGGTTTCCGCGATAACGATCGCTAACCAGGTGAACAGATAGATGCCTGCCGCGAAAATGAAGGGACGGTTTTTAAGGGCTGCCTTGAGTGAAGGGATTAGCTTGGGTTTTTCCTGGTCAATGTACTCTTTGCGTTCTCGAGTACCGAAAAATACGACAAGATAGGCTGCTGCAGCGATGCCGCCGAAGATCATACCCATTAATATCACGCGCGAGCTGTTTTCAGGCACCATTTGACCAATCACCATTAACGGCAAGGTGTAAGCCACCAAGCTGCCGATGATGTTAAAGAACATTCTATAGCTTGTGAGCTTTGTGCGCTCATCGTAATCTTCCGTCAGTTCCGGGGTCAGGGCGTAATAAGGCATATAAACTGTGGTGGCTATTAATTCGTAGACTATATAGATCGCTGCGTAGAAGATCACCAAACTTGTTTGGTTGGTGAAGGCTGGTTTGATCCATAAAGTTACGAAAGCCAGGCCAAAGGGTATCGCGCCAAAAAGCAGGAAAGGACGGCGGCGTCCCCAACGCGTGCGGGTACGGTCTGAAAGATAGCCAATAAGAGGATCGTTGATGTAGTCCCAACTGCGGCCAATAAAAAGGGCAATTGCTGCCAACCCAGGTGTGAGGCCGACGACATCTATCATGAACATGGGGAAAATAGCTGAAATGATTGAATTGGTCATACTGTAACCAAGGTCACCCGTACCATATAAAAGCATCTGTATTGTTGTTAGTTTCTTTTTCATATGAATCATGTCCTCTTAAGAATTAATTTTGCTTGCGGGCGCAATCCGAATTAATAAATATAACACTTTGAGCTGAGTAAAGATACGTGTGTAAAAATAATAAATGAATAGAACAACAACGCGCATAAATTAGTTTTATAAATGGGGGGATTATGTTGGTATGATCCATCATAAAATTCGACTCAAGAAAGTGGGTTTGATTGTATCATA